>Ga0105357_10002071_pt1 | contig 10779 bp, 7 predicted proteins | sample GOMGulsemesocosm_4_FD_83660 | JGI IMG/M metagenome (GOLD analysis project Ga0105357, IMG submission 83660) | Methane-oxidizing microbial communities from mesocosms in the Gulf of Mexico - GOM15B Gulf of Mexico | ecosystem: Environmental > Aquatic > Marine > Cold seeps | place: USA: Gulf of...
CGTCAAATAGTGGATTTACTCGGCCAACTTTCGCCAATGGCTACTTTTAATACAGCTGGCCGAGCCGAGCTTTGATTAATTATTCGCCGCCCCTCGGTATATTGATAGCTCAGTATTCACAACGCTTCTAGGAACTTGGTAAAACTGGGTGCTCACACGAGGAGTAACAACCACTTATAACGGCTCGATCAAGATATTCTGTGATTAATTAGAAGGCACTGAATGGGAGTTTTGCACGAGATTCAGGAATAGAAAAGAAAAATGAGTAAATATGAAAAAGGTATGCCTCAGGGGGATGATCAAAGCCAGAATGAAGAAAGAAGGATGATCATCTCAGGTCGCAACACTGCCAGCTGGGATAGATACATCTCATGCAGAGATGCTCATGCCCTCAATGGAGCCCCAACATTTCGTCTCGGCGAGAAGATTAAGACCATGGGGTTTCTACAGGCATAAAAAAAGCCGCTCAATGAGCAGCTTTTAATAATAGTGGCGGACCGGACGGGACTCGAACCCGCGACCTCCGGCGTGACAGGCCGGCATTCTAACCAACTGAACTACCGGTCCGCATATCTTCAACAAGAACACAATTCCAAGTCACGCGTTAGGAATTGGTGGGTGGTACTGGGCTCGAACCAGTGACCCTCGCCTTGTAAGGGCGATGCTCTCCCAGCTGAGCTAACCACCCTTGCTGAAGAGGTGCGCATTCTACCGAACGCCGGTTTTATGTCAAGAGTATTTAGAGATTTTATGTCATCAATTTAAAATGATTCAAAATCACGCCCAAGCACCAGTTCAGGGAGCAAACCAGCCTTCGAGACTTTTGTACATAAAACACACTAAATAGTCATAAACCTTATCGCAACTATGCTCTTGCTATACCGCCACACCATCACTCACCTGTGAGTAAGCCCAGTCCAACCAAGGCAGCAATGCCTCGATATCAGCAACATCCACCGTGGCGCCACACCAAATTCGTATGCCTGCGGGAGCATCGCGATAAGCACCAATATCAAAAGCAACGCCTTCGGATTCCAAAGTGGCTAGCATCGCCTTAAGCTGAGTCTCGTTAAGGTCCAATATTAGGCAAACACTGGTGTTTGATAAGGTCTCGGGCTCGCGGGCCAAAAAGTTAATCCAAGGCCGAGTATCTACAAAACCTTTGATAGCGGCTAGATTAGCTTCGGACTTCGCTATCGTTGCGCTCTGCCCGCCAATGCTATCTACCCACTTTAAAGCGTCAAGGTAATCCGCCACTGCCAACATTGATGGCGTATTAATCGTGGCACCCTTAAAAATACCTTCGATCAGCTTGCCCTTCTTGGTCATTCTAAAAACCTTAGGCATTGGCCAGCTAGGAATATACGATTCAAGACGCTCCACGGCCCTAGGACCAAGAACTAGCATGCCATGGGCGCCCTCCCCGCCGAGCACCTTCTGCCATGAAAACGTCACCACATCGAGCTTCTCCCAGGGCAGATCCATAGCAAATACCGCCGATGTTGCGTCGCATATCGTTAAGCCAGCACGGTCATCAGCAATCCAGTCACCATTGGGCACTACGACGCCTGAGGTTGTGCCATTCCACGTGAAGACCACATCGTGGTCGCTATTCACCTGACTTAGGTCAGGTAGCTCGCCGTAATCCGCATCAAGCAGCCTGACATCATCAAGCTTTAGCTCTGAAGTAATATCATTCATCCAGCCCAGGCCAAACGACTCCCAAGCAACAACATCCACCGGGCGCGGCCCTAATAACGACCACAGGGCCATTTCGACCGCCCCTGTATCCGACGCAGGAACAATACCAACACGGTAACCTTCGGGTAGTTCTAGCAACCTTGCGGTCTCTTCACAAGCCGCTCGAAGTGCTGCCTTGCCGATATCAGAACGGTGCGAACGCCCTAGGGTCGATACATCGAGCTCGGTCACGCTGTAGCCAGGCCTCTTACTGCAGGGGCCAGACGAAAAATTAGGGTTTGCAGGTTTTGCAGCGGGTTTTGCAATACTGTTCATTAAATTACTCTTGTGGCACTAGGCCCAAATACAGCCAAAATATAAAGGATGGCAATTATGCCAGAAAATAATCCACAAGCCCTATCATGGATTTAGCGAACTCATACCAAAGCCACTCCCAGGGTGTATATAAGCTATTAATATGATTAATTTTTTTACGACTTTAAGGAATAAAAAATCAGTAATTGAGGTTGTATAAAAGTGAAATACGACTAATCTTAATAGGTATGATATGGTCGTCAAGTCAGCAATAAGTCGGGAATTGCACATTCTAAATGGTTGAGAATTAGTCCACTATGTTGAGCCACGCAAAGGTAAGCCTACTTTAACGCCAGTGATGCGCTGCTTTATAGATAATTGAAAAACTGTTTATTAATTCAGCAACAAGTAAAAAGAGAGACGGAATGGATCCGAGTAAAACAGCGATCATCTTAATCGGCTACCAAAATGATTACTTTTCTGAGCAAGGAATTTTGCGCAGTGCTGTCGAAGAATCAAGCAAGGTAACGGGCGTATTAAAGAACACTGTCGATCTATTGCGCCAGATAACTGAAATCCAAGCCTTTAAATGCTTAATAACCACACCGATTGTCTTCACGCCCCAATATGGTGAGTTAGACGACCCCGTTGGCATCCTAAAAATCATTGTTGATACCGGTGCTTTTCAAGAAGGTTCAAATGGAATCAAAACCATCACTGAACTTGATGAATTTAAAAGTGACATCATCGAAATACCCGGTAAAATTGGCCTTAATGCATTTCGAAATACCCAGTTACACCAAACATTGAAAGATAACGATATAGAGAATGTGGTATTAGCGGGCGCGGTGGCTTCAATTTGCATCGATTCCACAGGACGAGCCGCTAGTGAACTTGGTTATTCAGTGACTGTTTTATCAGACTGCGTATCCAGCCGAAGTGTGTTCGAACAAAATTTTTATTGTGAATCAATTTTTCCTCTCTATGCTGGAGTTTTAGATCATCAACAGTTCGTCAACCAACTAACCGAACAATAAATTAAGTTGCCCCCATCGATGCTGAATGAAGACGATCCAAATGACCTGAACACCCAGGTAAATTATCGCCTATTGGAAAAGTTGGCTGAAGCTAATCGCCTGCTAAATGACGACCTGAATCGATGGAAAAAAATTGAGCACCGACTCCAACGCAGTGAAGAAAAATACCGAACTCTATTTGAAGCCTCTGGTGATTCACACTTCATTATGCAATCTAGGGCCGTTACCGACTGCAATCAAGCCGCATTAAAACTATTTGGCTTCGACAGCATGGAAGACGCGATCGGCCTTGGCCTGATGCAACTGGTTCGTGTCAGCAAATCCGAAAGCGCCCTGAGCTTGGATCGCTTCCAAGAAATGATCTTCAAAACCCACAGCGTAGGTAGCCACACCTTCGAGTGGCAAGCTCGAACCAAAAACGATATTTTCATTCCCGTTGAGATTCTTATCACCGCCCTTCCCATTGAAGGCGGCGAAGTTTTGCAGGTCGTTTTTCGAGACATCAGCGTCAGAAAGCGGGCCCAAGAAGAAGCCACGTTTTTAGCCTACTACGATGCTTTAACTGGCCTGCCTAACAGACGTCTATTCCTAGACCGTTTGGAGCAAAGTTTCGAGAGCTCTCGACGCAGAGGTCATAAGCTAGCGCTTCTCTTCCTAGACTTAGATCGCTTCAAAAATATCAATGATTCAAGAGGCCATGCTGCCGGTGACGAGCTGCTGCAAAAATTTTCTGCTCGCTTACAGGGTCTTATACGTAGCCAAGACACTATAGCCCGCCTAGGCGGTGATGAGTTCGTCGTATTGATGGAGGATCTCGATCAATCAATCGAGACAGCCACTAGTAATGCAACGCAGCTTGCCGACAAATTACTGGAATCTCTTAACGAGCCTATTAACTTAGAGTCTGGAGACTGCCATATCACTGCCAGCATCGGCGTGATGGTATTTCCACTAGGCGATGAGTCCAGCGAATCTGCACTGCAAAAAGCCGACATGGCGATGTATCTCGCCAAGCAGGAAGGCCGCAATCGCGTTCAGGTCTTTCACGCGTCCATTTACGAGGCGGTAGACAAGCGCATTGCCATGGAGAATGAACTTCATCAGGCGCTAGCCAAAAATCAAATCGATGTGCACTACCAATTACAGTTTGATCGCCATCATAAGCCTGTAGCCGTTGAAGCGCTATGCCGCTGGAATCACGACACACTAGGCAATGTCAGCCCTGGTACCTTCATCCCCATCGCCGAAGAATCGGGTATTATTATTGAGCTAGGCAAACGCGTCTTGCAAAAGGCGGTTGGGGAAATCTTAGAGCTAAACACTAGGCTTCATCCCGATCAGAGGCTACGCCTATCGGTCAACGTCAGCCCACAACAATTAGAGCATCCAAGTTTTATAAAAATCATTAACAAATTGTGTGAAGCCCATGACCTACCCCATGGGTTTTTGATGCTTGAGATTACCGAAAATACTTTCATGTCTGACCTTACTAGCATGATAGAACTTATTAACAATTTAAGAGACCGAGGTATTTATACTTCGCTCGATGACTTTGGTACCGGCTTTTCATCTCTAAGCTATCTACAACAACTGCCGATTCGCGAACTGAAAATCGACACATCATTTATTTCTGATTTAGAACACAACAAAGACGATGTTGTGCTGGTCAAATCTATACTGGCTATCGGTCAACACTACCGGCTACAAGTGGTCGCCGAAGGCGTGGAGTTACGTCACCATCTATTATTATTAAAAACCTACGGCTGCGACTTATTCCAGGGAAGCCTATTCGCAATGCCAATGAGTTTGGATTTACTTGAAGATTTTGTTAAAGAAAAACACGAGCAATTGTTAGACCCAAGCTACGACATTACCAGGGAAGACGAAAACCACAGCCCTGAGCCAGCTATTATAGAGGGTAAAACTGAGCCAGCTATTATAGAGGGTAAAACTGAGCCAATTGTGACAGAAGCTAAGCCTGGAACATCTGGCGAACTGGGTAGCCAAGGTTAAGAAAACGGATATCAACCCTCCAACCAGAGCTCCGAGACGCCTCAAGGAGCACTTCACCGATCAACAGGTCATTGGGCCGCATTGCCCAAAGTAATGCTCCGCGACTCATAATAGATAACAGTGCAGAGCCTAGGCTGACAACACTGGGCATAAATGAAATGAAAGCCACATAAAAACGGCAACAGGACACGCTCTCAGTAATTATTTCTCAATAAGTCCCGCCTTTATTTTTAACCCACACCATCAATTGAGTTTTTAATTTATAGCTCCTCAATGCCTCTTGGATTGACGCAATCTTTAGCCCTATCTTTTATCGTGTTCAAACCATTTTACCAAACTCGCTTTGTTTGCTGCCAATTGATTCTTGACCCTTTGTTCAAAAACCAATTATATTAAGCTCCGTCTTGGTAGGTAAGGCTTACTAGTGAACTCATGAAAGGTAAAGCATTCAATCGACGGCCGAACTGCACATTCACCCGGTGAAAAATGACACCACATAAGTCAGAGACAAGCAGCGCACCATAACCACTATAAAAACAACGAGCCCCATATGAAAATTTTTGAAACCAACAGCACACCAAATGGACGTCGCGTCCGGATCTTTTTAGCCGAAAAAGGTGTTGATATTGAATACGTTCAAGTCGACATTGTTGGCGGTGAAAATCTAAGCGCTGAGTTTTTATCTAAAAATCCTGGGGGTCGTATTCCGGTGCTCGAGCTGGATGACGGCAGCTATATCAGCGAAAGTGTGGCTATCTGCCGCTACTTTGAAGAACTGGACGACACCACGGCGTTAATGGGCAAGACGCCCGAAGAAAAGGGTCGCGTTGAAATGTGGCAGCGCTTGGTGGAATTCAATTTACTGGCAAATGTTGCTGGGTGCTTTCGCAATGTAACGGGCTATTTCAAAGACAGAGAGACTCCAGTTAAGGAATGGGGTGAAGTGTGTGGTCAACAAGCTTTAAAGTTTTATGATGTCTTGGAACATCAATTGGGCAAATGCCAATTTGTTGCTGGCGATAGCTATTCAATTGCTGACATCACCACGCTCTGCACCATCGACTTTGCTCGCGTAATGAAACTTAACCCTAGCGAAGAGCATATCAACATTAAACGCTGGTACGAAGAAGTATCAAGCCGCCCTAGCGCTAAGGCGTAACAGCGGCAAAGACACCCTGCCCGACAAGTAAATTGTCGCTGGGGTGTCTGCCGCTAACATTTAGGTAACTGCAATCAATACAGTAGGCTAAATACTTGGCGCTGAAACTTTATGGCTAGCGGATCAGACTTGCCCAAGGTCGTTATAATATCAAACGCTGTCTTTTTCACCGCGCCGTCCTTGCAGTTAATATCTTTACGCAGCATCTTTAGTAAGAGCTCTAACGCATCTTGCGGATAATTATGCTGAGAGTATTGCACAGCCAACTGCAATTGCAGATCGGTGTTTTCTGGCTCTTGAACCAACTGCTGCTCAAGCGCCTCGATTTCCGGTGACTTTGCAGCATTTCGTTTCAGCTCTAACATCGCCACTAACTGCTCATAGGCAACGTCTTGCTCTGCCATTTTAATTTTCGACAGTACCAGCTCCGCATCATCACAACGGTTAAGCTCTAGCTGCACCTTGGCGAGTATTTTTGCGATGCCGGCGTCCCCAGATGATAGGTCATAAGCCTCTCGAACCAACTCTAAAGCCTCGGGCCACTGATTCTCCTCCATCATTGGGGTAGCCTTTGCCAAAAGAAGATCCCAAGGCTTAGGAAGGTACTTTTCTAACAATTCTCTGACTTGCGGCTCTGCTTGCGCACCCTGAAAGCCATCAACTGGCTGGCCGTTTTGAATAATCATCACTGTCGGTAAGCTGCTTATCCCAAATTGACCAGTAATCTGCGGAAGCTCTTCAGCGTTGACCTTAGCTAATAAAAATTGTCCGGCATACTGGGCAGCCAAACCTTCCAATATAGGCATTAAAGCCTGGCAGGGTTCGCTCCTAGGGGACCAAAAGTCTACCACTACCGGGCGCTGGTGTGATTCCTCAATAAGAATTTTCTGGGCGTTCTCAAGGCTTACATCAACTACATACTCTGGCATCAAATCACTCTCTATTCACACGATATTGTTATCATTACACAGGAGCTATCAACTCTCAGTACCTTCAATGCCCCTAGTATACTGTAAAAGTACCGCCCACAAAAAAGCGCCCCTAAAGGCGCTCTAATTTATCAATCAACTCAGGTTCTTATTGGCGAAAAACCAACTCAGGCTACTGCGTCACTGCCGCGTAATAAAACCTCAACGTTAGGCGCTTTATCGAGCGGGTAAAACTGCTGCGTACAGCTTATTGTTACCGGCTCGGCTAAATCAAGCGCGGCAACTTTATCCTGAAGGCGCTGACAAAGCAGCTCAATCTCTTCAGCACTATTTGCCAAGGCGACCACCGTAAAACTGTCATCGGACATCCTCGCTACCACATCCGAGCCACGTAATGCAGACTGAACAGTTTCGCCAACCTCAGCCAAAATACTATTTAAAGCTTCGCCACTTTTGCTTTTTAGACTCTTAAGCTCGTTGATGCTTACGCCTAGGACCCCTATATCAAAGCCATAGCGCCGCGCAAACTGCATACACGACTGCCCCAAAGTGTTAAGCCCTTGTAGGTTATATAAATCACCAGGCTGATCTTTTAATGCCATTTCGCGCATCAGCTCAAACTGATCCCATAACTGTAAATCTTGCTCGATCAAATCACGTAACTGAATCATGAGACGCATAAACGCATCCCCATAGGCAGTCATCACGTGATCCATGACGCAGATGACACCAAAAGCTGAGCCATCTGGCCACAATATTGGCATACCTAAAAAGGAACAAAAGCCTTCATCCGCAACTTCTGGATTATCTTGCCAAGCTGAGTCTTCAGCGGCATTACTGACATAAAGCGTTTGCCCGCTTTCTATGACGCGGCGGGCAAAGACATTGGCATTACGAGGATATATTTGACCCGCAGGATAAGGCCCTTTTTTCCCGAAATTTGAGGACGTATACTGAAAGCCTTGGTCTGTCGCCTGAATAATAAATCCTACAGGCGCATCATATAACTCTGCCATCAGCCCAACGGTCTTTTGCCATTTACCCAAACAAAAGTTTGCCGAATCCGTTTCTAACAACCATTGATTTTTATTTATCACGCTATTTTACCTTACATTTAGCCATTCGATTTTTCATCGAATGCAGGGGGTAATTGCTAATATCTCTAGCCAGAAATTAACGTGCTCAGCATGAGCACCGTTACCTTTAAAACAATAGCATTTTTGCGCCTAGGCTCAAGCTTCAACACATTTAACATCGCTAAATAGTAAATATCGATGATAAACATCATAATAACAAGAATAATGACTAGTACTTTTGCATGGATTTAAATTGATATTTTTCTCTTATGTGATCCTAGCCTCAAAAGCACATAAGTATAGAAAGGCAGCGATAGCTTAAACAGCAACAATCTTCTAACGCCAAACAACCACTGCCTTTGGTGTATTTAATCAAAGTTCCGCTATCAAATAGAGCTATACACAAACGAAGTCCAGGTGTCTCCCTTAATAAAACCGCCATTCCATTGTGCCAGCAATGGAGCCATCGGATTCATTGCCTTAACTTGCGCTAAAGATTTGCCGCTTTGCTTCAGCGGTTTAACCGCCGCTATCGATGCAGCCACCATATCTCTGTACTCTTGCAGCTCGGCTTTGTCACTCAGTGCACCATGACCGGGAATCACTTTGGTTTTCTCATCCATTCGGGCCAAAGCGCCATCTAAAGCCAATAATAAACCGGTGACTGAGCCGCCACTGCTGAGATCAACAAACGGAAAAACTCCGTTGAAAAATAAATCTCCCATGTGCACGACATTGCTGTCTTTAAAATAAACAATTGAATCACCGTCGGTGTGGCCAGATTTCACCGCAGTAGCCTCAATGGATTCGCCAGCAAAGTATAAGGATATTCCGTCTTTGTAGGTAAGTTCAGGTAATGCATTAACTGGAGCGGCAGGAACCGTTTTATTAAAAGCTTTAATCTCCCCGCCGGCTAACATACGGCTGCGAACATTCTGTTGTGCGATCATCACGACACCAGGAGAATTAAATTGATCGTTGCCACCGGTATGATCAAAATGCCAATGGGTATTGAATAAAAAACGTAATGGCTTAACGCTAAGTTTGTTAATGGCTGCTTTAATTTTATCCGCCAAGGGCTCATATTGATCGTCAATCATCAACACCCCCTCTTCCCCAACTAACACCCCAATGTTGCCTCCGGCCCCTTTAAGCATAAAAATATTGGCGGCTACCGGCTCGGCAACAACTTGAACATTGCTGTAATCCTCTTGTGCAAGCACAAAGGGGCTGGATATAGATGCTGCGACGATGGCGCAAGACAGTAATGATTTAACGGTCATAAAACACTCTCTTATTAAAAACAAGGTTAGGGTTACAGGGTTCACCTACAGAACTATAAAAATGCACGAAGTCGGTTTTCGAGCGCTGCAGTGGTCTATAATAAGAATACCGAAAGCTAGGCTTGCTTAATACCACTGAATTAACCTTGAATCCAAGCCTACTAGCCCCTATTATCGCGGCCGACATTCCAGCCTAGCCGCTGTGCACCTTAATTTATCAATAGGATTCATTTTGTCTGACGTATCGATTAACACCTTTAGCCCCGGCCAGCGCTGGGTAAGTAACACCGAAGCGGAGCTCGGTCTTGGCATTATTGTGGATGCTGACAAGCGAGTTGTCGAAATAAGCTTTCCAGCGGCGGGAGAACGACGGAATTACGCGGCGAACAATGCGCCCTTAAACCGGGTTTTTTACCATATTGGTGACACTGTCAGCACGATCGATAACAAAACCTTTGTCGTTCAGAACATTGATATTGACGAAGGTGTTTTAAGTTATAGCGGTATCGCTGAAAACGGTGACGAAATAGACATAACCGAACTCGAATTGACGAGTTTCATTCAATTTAGTGCCCCGAAAGACCGCTTATTTGCCGGCCAAGTGGACTCACCAAGAAGCTTTAACCTGCGCTACCGTACCCTACAAGAGCTGCAAGAAATTCAAAGCCAGCCGGTTCAAGGTCTAGCTGGTGCTCGTGTCCAGCTACTACCGCACCAGCTGTATATTGCAGAGCAGGTCGCCAGTCGCCATGCACCTCGAGTGTTACTTGCGGATGAAGTTGGCCTGGGTAAAACTATTGAAGCGGGGCTGATCATCCACAAGCAATTGTTTACTGGAATGTCTGAGCGAGTCCTTATCGTATTACCCGATAGCTTGGTACACCAATGGCTGGTCGAGATGCTGCGCCGCTTTAATCTAAGCTTTAGCATCATGGATGAAAACCGCTGTCAGGCCCTTGAAGAAGACGTAAACCCTTTTGAATCTAGCCAGCTGGTGATTTGCCAACTCAGCTTTTTGTGTAAAAACGAAAATCGACTGCAACAAGCCCTTGAGTGCGACTGGGACCTATTGGTCGTCGACGAAGCCCATCACCTCGAGTGGTCCAAAGACGATGTAAGCCCAGAGTACTCCGCCGTTAGCCAGCTAGCCCAACACTGCATCGGACTATTACTATTAACGGCAACGCCGGAGCAACTCGGCCTAGAGGCGCATTTCGCCCGACTACAGCTACTAGACCCCGATCGCTACCCCAACTTCGAGCACTACCTTGAGGAGGAGTCTGGTTA
>Ga0105357_10002072_pt1 | contig 10779 bp, 7 predicted proteins | sample GOMGulsemesocosm_4_FD_83660 | JGI IMG/M metagenome (GOLD analysis project Ga0105357, IMG submission 83660) | Methane-oxidizing microbial communities from mesocosms in the Gulf of Mexico - GOM15B Gulf of Mexico | ecosystem: Environmental > Aquatic > Marine > Cold seeps | place: USA: Gulf of...
CATTAATAACATTGAAAAGTTATTGTTAAAAGATAAAGCCCATATCGCGCTATTTCCAGGCTATCAACAAACGGAGGGACTGTGCTATCAACCAATATACAGCGAGCCAATCTATTTATGCTGCAGTAAACAGCATGAGTTTTTTAATCAGGTTGATACTGTTATTAGCGAAGAAAAACTAGCCTCGGTACCTGCTATTCATCCTGGCATTGATATTGATAGCTCTGGTAGAGAACAGCTAAAAAAATTGAATTTATTAGCAAAGGCTTATCAGTTTGATACCCGAAAAGCCATGATATTGTCAGGACGATATATCGGTTATCTACCACAAAGTTACATTCAGCAAGAGTTGAATAATGGTGACATTCGAATTATCCAACCTAGTTCGTTAACGTACCAGTTTAATCTATCTTTGGTGTATAAAAATCACCCTAAAGAAGTTAACAAAGTTGATTTACTTAAAGAAGCATTTGCTAAAGTATTTTAACTTCTGGTAGGCAGATCATTTCCTTTATTTAACGTCGTCGTTAAATAGGTGATAAAAGCTTTACTCGCTTTGGAAAGATAATGGTTTTTCTTCCATGCTAAGCTCAATTTAAATTCAATTTTGGGCTCAAAAGGTATAGATGTCATTTGATAGTCATCTTGTAAAATTCGTGATAAACAAGTAGTAATTCCCACTTCATTACGAACCAATGATTTTTGCAATTCAATAAGGTTAGTTTCCATCCGAATATCTAACTCTACATGATTTTTTTTTGAATATAGACTAACCACTTCCCGTAAAAAGTAACCTTCATGAAATAACACCAAGGGCTGTTGACAAAATTGTGCCAGTGATAGGGTTTTCTCCATAGCAAGTGGATGAGTTTTCACCATGCCTGCCACTATTTCTTCATCAATAAGTTCAGTATAACGCAGTTGAGGGTTTTCTAAATCACCGCGAACCAAGGCGATGTCAAGTTCACCGTTCAACAGCATTTTCTCAAGCGCTGCCGTACCTTGATCAACTAAATGAATTTTTATATTGGGATATTCTTGCTTAAAGTCGGTTAATACTTTCGGAAAATAATAAGAGCCCATCATAGCAGAAACACCAAAACGAATGGTGCCACGCTCAAGATCTTTTAATTCTTCCAACTCTAATTCAACTTGTTTTGCCTGACTTAATAATTGCGTTGCTAGCTTAAAGAGCACTTGACCTTCAGCCGTTAATATCGCATTTTTTTCAGCTCGATTAATGAGTTTTAGTCCAACTTCTTTTTCTAGTTTTTGTATCGTAATTGTGAGTGCAGGTTGAGCAATACCAATTTTATTGGCTGCGCGAGTAAAGTTACCAATTACGGCCAATTGGCAAAAGTATTCAAGACGTTTTAAATTCATACAAACACACCAATAAATAAAAGTTATTAAAATTATAACAACTATATATTATATTTATTTTTATTTTAAAGATAGAGTGTAACAACAAATTATAGGCACCTACGCACAATAAAATACACTCGGAGTAATAACATGAATCAAGCACTATCCCCTTTTAACTGGCAAGATCCTATGTTTATTGATAATCAACTTACTGAAGAAGAGCGTATGATTCGTGATACCGCTTATGATTATTGTCAAGAAAAATTACTACCGCGTGCGCTAGAAGCCAATAGAAATGAAGTTTTTGATCGTGAAATCATGCGTGAGTTAGGCCAACTAGGTTTATTGGGCGCTACCTTGCCAGTACAATATGGTGGTAGTGAAGTGAACTATGTGAGTTATGGTTTAATCGCTCGTGAAGTAGAACGTGTTGATAGCGGCTACCGAAGTGCTATGAGTGTACAGTCATCATTGGTAATGCATCCTATTTATGCTTACGGTACAGAAGAGCAACGAATGAAATACTTACCTAAGCTAGCTTCAGGTGAATGGGTTGGCTGCTTTGGTTTAACGGAGCCTAACTCTGGTAGTGATCCGGCATCAATGACCACTCATGCGACCAAGGTTGATGGTGGTTACCGCATAACAGGTAATAAAATATGGATCACTAACTCACCAATCGCTGATGTTTTTGTTGTTTGGGCGAAGCTCAATAAAAGAATTCGTGGTTTTGTACTTGAAAAAGGTATGGAAGGTTTATCTGCCCCCAAAATTGAAGGTAAATTTTCTTTACGCGCTTCTATCACAGGTGAAATTGTAATGGATAATGTTTTCGTACCTGATGAAAATATGTTTCCTGAAATTACTGGTTTAGCGGGGCCTTTTGGCTGTCTTAACAAGGCGCGTTATGGCATCGCTTGGGGAGCATTAGGGGCTGCTGAATTCTGTTTTGATTCAGCTCGCAATTATGCCATAGATAGAAAACAGTTTGGTCGTCCATTAGCATCAAATCAATTAATCCAAAAGAAATTAGCTGATATGCAAACAGAAATAGGTTTAGGTTTGCAAGGTTGCTTACAAATGGGCCGTTTAATGGATGCTAACCAATGCCCTGTTGAATTAATCTCTTTATTGAAACGTAATAATTGTGGTAAATCTCTTGATATTGCCCGTGTTGCTCGCGATATGCATGGCGGCAATGGCATTAGTGATGAATTTGGTGTAATTCGCCATATGATGAACCTTGAAGCCGTTAATACGTATGAAGGTACCCATGATATTCACGCCTTAATTTTAGGTCGTGCTATTACTGGCTATCAGGCATTTTGCTAATGACTACCGCATTGAAAAACATCAAAGTTGTTGACTTAAGCCGTATTTTGGCTGGCCCTTGGGCCTCGCAAATGTTAGCAGACATGGGCGCAGAAGTTATTAAGGTAGAGCGTCCGGTAAAAGGCGATGACACCCGCTTTTGGGGACCTCCTTTTATTAAAGAGGCGACCAAGGAACAACCGCCACAAGCCGCGTATTTTCATTGCGTTAATCGTAACAAGCAGTCTATTGCGATTGATATCACCCAAGCACAAGGCCAGCAAGTGATTAAAGATTTAATTGCTCAAGCTGATGTACTTATTGAGAACTACAAGGTGGGTGGCCTTGCTAAATATGGTCTTGACTACCAAAGTATAAAAGAAATTAATCCGCGTTTAGTTTATTGCTCAATTACCGGCTTTGGTCAAAGTGGACCTAGTGCACACAAAGCAGGCTACGATGCTATGATCCAAGGTGAAGGTGGCTTGATGAGTTTAACGGGAGAGCCCGATGGTACGCCAATGAAAGTTGGCGTTGCCCTTGTTGATGTCATGACAGGTTTATACAGTTGCAATGCAGTATTAGCTGCCTTAATGGCGCGGCAACATACCAATGAAGGTCAGCATATTGATATAGCTTTACTTGACGTGCAAACGGCCACATTGGCAAATCAGGGGATGAACTACTTAGCCACGGGGGATAATCCACAACGATTAGGTAACGGACACCCTAACATTGTGCCTTATCAAACGTTTGCGACTCAAGATGGTAGTATTATTTTAGCGGTTGGCAATGACAATCAATTTGTCAAATTTTGCCAAATTGCCCAATGCCCCAATATTGCTGAAGACCCTTGGTTTGCAACAAATGCACAACGCGTTATTAATCGAGATAAGCTCATCCCTATTCTAGCGTGCAAACTAGCATTACATTCCAGCCAATGGTGGCTTGAAAAACTTGAAGGTGTCGCCGTACCTTGTGGCCCTGTTAATACCTTAGAACAGGTGTTTAATCACCCGCAAATCAAGCACCGTGAAATGGTAAAGCAAGTACCCAATCATCAAGGAGAGCTTATAGATACAGTAGCATCACCGATCAACCTGTCAGCGACGCCATTGCAATATAAAAGCGCCTCACCTGACTTGGGTCAGCATAGCTATCAGGTATTATCAACATGGCTCAATTACAATGAAGATGATATTAATGCATTATTTAATAATAATATTGTTAGCTAAAAGGTTAATGTTAATACTAGCTCCATTAATAAATCGCATAAAAGCTTATTAATGGAGCTGGCAATCCTAAAATCACCTTAGCTCCTGTAGCAACATTTTAATTTCAGTACGTAAGCTTTCAACTGAAAGAACGATAGCCTCTACAGATTGTTCGTTATTTTCAATAGACTCCCAATGAGTTGACCAGGTTTCTTTTAACTTAAGCGCAGAGTTTTTAACTTTTGGAGTCGTTAGCACACTTAAATCGACTGTTAAACCGACTTTAACCCAACCTTTTCTTGGACTACCTTCAATCGTATTTTTGTCATAATGAGCCGAATAAACCAGCTGTTCTAATTCAGATAATACTAACAACAATTCAAAACATGCCGTTCTGGTATTAGCATTTTCCTCAGTCACTTCCATACGCCAAACGTTGTATGAAAAACCAAGCAAAGCAAATAGTAAGCTAGCGATCACCGCCACTTGATAATTTCGAATTTGTTTTTCAGCTTGCCTATTCATTAGGTTCTCCCGCATCGGATTAAATTCAATAATACCAGTTTCATTAATTAGGTGATCTATTTTATACGTAGATAAAATGGCCAAATGCAAGGAATTTATTTTAATAACTAGTTGTTCAGGACAATATGCTCCTGCATTGTCTAATAAGCTGCATCCATGCAGCGTTAATTATTAAATAAATAACGAGGTAGTTGGTCATTTTAACAAGTAGAAATGATCACATAGTTAGTGAGATTGGTATAAGTCCACTTGGTATGCTATTAACGATAGCTCAATCGTATCATATTGAGTATTTCTAACGTTTCTTATTAGGGACACTAAAATACCACTTAAAGCGGCAGTAATACCAATGCCAGTAAGTAAGTAAGTAAGTAAGTAAGTAAGTAAGTAAGTGATCAAATATTAATGAGGATAAATTTTCAAGAACAAGGCGCTTGATTGAGCAATAGCTGGCGTGTGTGATTGAAAGCTACGATGTTATTGAAGGTTTAGCCATTTAGAATGATCATATATTTATTGGTATTGGTATTGGTATAAGAGAATTGATTACAAAAAAAAGACCAACGTGAAAATCAGGTTGGTCTTTTATGAACAATTATAAAATTGCTATTTAATAGCTGAAAAGCTCATTGTAGGTTCGGATTTGCCTTTCTCTGCTATGCGTATGGCAAATTCACCAATAATTAAGGTAACGATTACTCCAACAAGTACAGGCCATTGCATACCCTCTTCAGGCGAGTAAATAAACAAAACAATCGCCATACTTAAAACTGTTATACACGAATAAGCAAATAAACGAGCAACCAATAAACCGCCTGGTATTTTGTACGGGCGATGATGCTCAGGTTGTTCGACACGAGCTTTGATAAAAGCGAGCATCATAGCGATATAAGGCAACATGAAAATAACGGCACTAAAGGCAAACAACGACCAGAACAAATCTTCATTTGAGCCTGCAAGAAAGCCGTAAAGTACTATTGTTGCAGTACTCACTACTCCCATCATTAAGCTAGCGCCTAATGGTGTGCCATTACTCTTACTTTCTTTAGCAAAAATTGCCGGTAACTCACCCATTTTTGCCGCTTCAGCTGCCGCTCGATTACAGCCTAAAGCCCAAGTTACGCCATTAGAAAAGAAGGTAAATAGAGCGGCAATACCTAAAACCATTGCAAAGGTTTTCCCTGCTAGTGTTTGCCCAAACAACAAATATAAGGTATCCATTAATCCTTCGACTAAATTAATATCTTGTGCGGGAATAGCCGCCAACATAGCAATAGTCCCGAATAGATACAGAACGATAATAATAGCTGCAGAAATAAGTACGGCTTTAGGCATATCTCGCGCTGGATCTTTCATTTCGTCACTGCTAGCACTGACTAATTCAAAGCCCAACATGCCATAGATAATTGCTGGTATATATTGAAAACTGGCTTGCCAGTCGGGTTTAAGCGCCGCAAGTGTAAACTCATTGGCCATGCCGTGCTCTCCGACATAATTAAAGGCACCAACAATTAACGCAAGAAAAATGAGTATTTTAAGGACTGCGCCAGTATCAGGAATAAATCGACCAATATCTAAACTAACAATATTTACCGCAACCGTAATCCAAGTGAGCGTAATACCAATAGCAATTTGACCAAAAAGACTCAAATCAGGAATAAACATTTGTTTAAATATACCGGCAAATAATATAGCAATAGCGGGGATCCATACCGCAGTATTTATCCAATACCCCCATGACGCTCTTGCCGCCCATCGGCTACCATAAGCAGTTTTCACCCAAGCATAAATACCACCCTGCTCTGGATATGAGCATGACATTTCAGCACTAATTAAGGCAAAAGGTATAAAAAAGACAACGCCAAGAAATAACCACCAAAAAATACTCGAAACACCAACAGAAGCAGCAGAGGCTAAAGTGTCTAATAATAGAATAGCTGACACGGTAAATAGAACGAGGTCTTTTTTTCCCAATATTTTTTCTGTCATAGTTATCTCTCTTCCTTCAAGTTTAATGAGTTTATACCCAAGCCACTTCAAAATGCGAGATTCTGTCTTTTGAAGTAACTGGGTATATACCAGTTATTGCTTTTAATGTTTTATACTCAATAACACTTTATATTTTATTAATGTGTTTTTATTAGTCATTCAGTGTTGCATAAAGAGTCGATGATTAAGTTACCCCTATAGGGGAGTATCGCCTGGCAGAGTCACTATTTCACAATATTTATTTTTATCTTATACGTAATGTTTATCTTATACATAATGTTTATCTAGGCTGAAGGGTTTAATACTAATTAAAATTATGCACTTGTTAAGCAGTAATATTTACCATTTCTCAAAGCCTAACGCGATAGGGGTATGTTCCGATATCTGTAAATTATTTAATCTAATTTTGAATAAAAATTAACAACTAAAAAATAATAACAAGATAAACACGGTGTCTCGCACTATTGCCATGACCCAGTGAACATTAAACTCAAATATAATAGGTCTAACTATGAATCATAAATCAAAGCTCATTGCACCCAATTTATTTAAGTTATCGCCATTGTTTTTAGCTTTAGGCTTAAACAGTGCGTTAGCAAGTGAGATAGAAGTAATTGAAGTAAAGGTACAAAAACGATCTCAATCTGTTCAAGATGTCCCTGTAGCGGTATCAGCCTTTAATGGCGACATGATGGATCAACTTCGTATCGAAGATGTGCGTGGCTTGGTTGATTTAACTCCTGGTTTTAATGGTAAGACAGAAGATAGCTTTATTGATGCCCTTTCTATTCGAGGCATTGGCACTAATGATTTTGGTATTGGTGGCGACCCGTCAGTCGCTATTTTTACTGATGGCCTATGGGCAGGCAGAAATGGCGGCGTGCAAATGTCATTTTACGATATGGAACGAGCCGAAGTAGTAAAAGGGCCACAAGGCACTTTGTTCGGACGAAACGCCATTGCTGGCGGTATTAACATTACCACCAATCAACCTATTTCGGATTTTGAAGCGAAAGTAGGCGTGACGATTGCTCAATATGATACTCAAGAAGTCACTGGCATGATAAACATTCCCTTAACTGATAATTGGTATTTTCGTGCAGCAGGCAATTTCATCAGTAAAGGTGCCTGGCTAGAAAACGTAGCGGGTGGCGGTGATCTTGGTGGCGGTGAAATAAACTCTACCCGTTTATCACTACGCTACGAAGGAGATAATATCGATGCTGTTTTTCGTGCGACTTATGAAGATAGAGAGCAAGACCCTTCCGTTTACTGGACTGAAGTGAGTAATGCAGCCGAAGACAAGGTCAATATCGACTTTGGTGCTGGTAAAGGTTACGACCGCGGTGAAATATTTTCCTTGCAAGCTAACATAGAATTCACTTTATCAGATGAGTATTTATTAACCTCTATTACGGGGTATAAAAGTTATGATTTTGCCTATTTGGAAGATTTCGATGCCCAGCCTGAGCTGATCAATAACTATGGTCAAGATCAAACAGTTGATTATGCTAGCCAAGAATTAAGATTAAATTATCAAGGTGATAGTTCAATAAATTGGTTTATTGGTGCGAGTGTGTATCAAGAAGATATTGATGCAACTTTTATTAACTCTTATGACGAAAACGCCTTATGTGCTGCAGTGTCTCTTACTGATTCTGCAGACTTTGATGGGCCAGCATTAGGTTGTGATGATGCTAACTGGGAAACGTATTGGGAAGATGATATCGACCCAGCAGACTTACTAACCAATAAAGCAGAAACCAATATAGATATACTAAAGAATACGGGTTGGTCTGTTTATGGTGATATTACTTGGCAAGCTACAGAAAAACTCGACCTAACTTTAGGTGGTCGCTATACCAGTGACACTAAGGACATGAGTATTGAAGTATTAGATTCTGGTGGCGCATTAGGCAATACCTTTGTTTTTGAATGGTACACCGAAGGTGCTGTTCAGGCGAAAGATACTTGGTCAGATTTCACGCCACGTATTGCCGCTGTATATGAGTTAACTGACAACGTGAATATATATGCTAATGCTGCCAAAGGCTATAAATCGGGCGGCTACTCTACTTTTGGTATCGAAAATGATGGTTCTCAAGAGTACGGTGGGCCACTAGCTCCCGGCAGTGAACCATTAGCTTTTAAGCCTGAAACTACCACCAGCTACGAAATTGGCGCAAAAATGATGTTGCTTGATAAGTCAATGCAACTAAACCTAGCTTATTTCACTTTTGATTATCAAGACCTGCAAATGATCATTTTTGAAGGCGGATCACAATTAGTCAAAAATGTTGGTGAAGCTCAGAACCAGGGTATAGAAGCCGATGTACATTGGACACCAACAGACAACTGGGACTTCCGACTAGCTGGCGCATGGATGGACAGTGAAATAACCAAAGAAATTGAAGAAGGTGATGGCACTTTAGGTAACAAGTTACCGATGGCACCAGAGTTAAGTGGCTCTATGGTTGCCTCATATTTTCATTACATGGATACCGGTATAGTGACCTTGATTGCTCAATGGGTTTACCAAAGTGAAATTTATGGTGGTACAGGTAATTATGAAACGGCTAAAGTTGACAGCTGGAACGAGCTTGGCATGCGTGCCATGTATGAAAGCGAAGATGAATGGTCGGTTAGTATCTATGTCGATAATGTAACAAATGAAGAGTACTTCGAACGTGGCTGGGAAAATGCTGATGCCGATAACCAGAATGGTTTTGGTTTAGTTAATACTTTTGTTTGGCCAGCAAAGCCACGTACTGTTGGTGTTAGCTTTGATATGAATTTTTAACTTTTCTTGGAGCTGTTAATCTTTGCTAATTGTTTTTTCAGCCCCTAGTTTTCCCTAGAGCTAGCTCTAGGGAGTTTTTTTCCTCTTGGTTAAATACCTTTTTAACCCCAATTTTACAGAGATAATTATGTCTTTAAGCAATGATGAAATTTTAAATAAATTTCTAAAAGACCACCCTGAAATCGAAGTTTTTGAAGTGATGCTGCCTGATATTAATGGCAAGCTTCGGGGTAAATGGATAGAACGCGATAATATTACCAAGGTCATTAATGGGGGTCTTAAGTTACCGCTAACGGCAATTGCTTTTGATATTTGGGGACGAGATCCTCAAAGCTGGGTTTACCAAAGTGGCGACGAAGATGGTGTTTGTATTGCCGATATTCGTACATTAACAACCGTGCCATGGCTCAAAAGACCAACAGCACAAATTTTAATGTCACTTAATAATTTTGATAATACCCCTTGCAAATACGATGTGCGTAATATACTACAAAGCATTATCACTCGCTTTGAAAAGCTTAGTTTATCGGCAATGCCTGCTTTTGAAATGGAATTCAGCCTGTTTAATAAAAACAATGATACCCAAGGACGACCAATCCATAGTCAACAAAATTCATCAGGTATAGATGCAGGTCAAACTTATGGATTGGACTGCATGCAAGAAATGAGTGAGTTTATGCACGGTGTGCGTGATGCAGCCAAAGCGCAAAACTTACCCATAGATACCCTAATTACTGAAGCTGCCCCTTCACAGTATGAAATTAATTTATATCATCAACCTGATGCTTTAGTAGCCTCTGATCAAGCTTTAATGCTACAAAGAACCATTAAGGGCGTAGCCAAACAACTGGATTTACGCGCTTCTTTTATGGCTAAACCTTTTGCTGAGCTAGCAGGAAATGGCATGCATATGCATTGCAGCTTGCTCGATAGAGATGGCAATAATGCTTTTGACAATGGTACCGATGAGGGTAATGAATTACTACAACATGCTATTGCTGGTTGTTTAGCAACGTTAGAAGATAGCATGCTGATTTTTGCACCACATTTAAATTCATACCGTCGCTTTAAAGTCGGTTCACATGTGCCTATGACAGCAACATGGGGTTATGAAAACCGCACAGTTGCGCTTAGAGTACCTGCAGGTAGTCATAAAGCAATGCGTATTGAACACCGCGTAGCAGGAGCAGACGCTAACCCTTATCTAGTAGCTACGGCAATTATTGCGGGTATGTTATACGGTATTGAAAATAAATTGACCGCACCAGAGCCAATAACTGGTAATGCTTATAAGCAAGTGCCATCAAGCCTACCTAGTTCATGGCTGCAATCTATTGAACATTTTAAACATTCAGAATTTATTGGGCAGTATTTTGGTGAAGAATTTCAACGTGTATTCACCGCAACTAAAGAGCAAGAGTTAGAAGAATTTAATAATCAAATGACTGCACTTGAATACGAGACTTACTTATAACTACGCTTTCTTGGATCTGTTCCATGATACTGTTGTCTATGCTATAAAACGTTGATTTTATATACTTTGTAGGTCGCCCTTTAGGGCATCAATGTGATGGG
>Ga0105357_10002074_pt1 | contig 10772 bp, 8 predicted proteins | sample GOMGulsemesocosm_4_FD_83660 | JGI IMG/M metagenome (GOLD analysis project Ga0105357, IMG submission 83660) | Methane-oxidizing microbial communities from mesocosms in the Gulf of Mexico - GOM15B Gulf of Mexico | ecosystem: Environmental > Aquatic > Marine > Cold seeps | place: USA: Gulf of...
CCTATGCTATTGCTAAAATAGCGGGTATTAAATTATGTGAAAGTTATAACCGTCAACATAACCGTGATTACCGTAGCGTAATGCCGACCAACCTTTATGGCGCTCATGATAACTTTCACCCTGAAAATAGCCATGTAATCCCTGCTTTAATTCGTCGCTTTCACAAAGCGAAAATAAATGGCGACAAAGAAGTTATTGCCTGGGGAAGTGGTAAACCTATGCGTGAATTTTTATATGTTGATGACATGGCTGCCGCCTCTATTCACGTCATGAATTTAGATAAATCAATTTATGATGAAAATACTGAGCCTATGCTAAGTCATATAAATGTTGGTACAGGTGTTGATTGTACCATTCGAGAATTAGTAGAAACAGTCGCGAAAGTAGTGGGTTTTAAAGGTGAAATTAAGTTTGATAAAACAAAACCTGACGGTGCGCCACGCAAGTTAATGAATGTTGGCAGACTTAAGTCATTAGGCTGGGAATATTCAGTTTCTTTAGAAGGTGGTTTGATATTAGCTTATCAGTGGTTTGTTGATAATCAGGGTAAGTTTAGAAAATAAGTTTTCTATGGATATTTATAATAAATTAATTGGATTATGGAAGCATGAAGGTACGATGAAGTACTTGAAGAATACTTCATGGCTTCTAGCTGAAAAAATACTGAGAATGTCAGTCGGTTTATTTGTGGCTGTATGGGTAACTCGATATTTAGGGCCTGAAGGTTTTGGTGTCTTTAGTTATGCACAAAGTTTTGTAGGCTTGTTTATTGTTATTGCTACCCTTGGTTTGGATTCTATTGTTGTTCGAGAGCTGGTAAAGAATAAAGAAAAAAGAGACCAAATACTTGGAACTGCGTTTTATCTGAAATTAGTAGGAGCATTAATAGTTTTAGTGTTTTTGTGCGTTGCAATTCAGTTTACTGAGCACTCAAATCAGCTAAATGTGTACATTTTTATAATTGCAGCAGGTACTGTTTTCCAAAGTGTGAATGTTATTGATTATTATCTTCAAAGTGAAGTTTTAAGTAAGTATGTTGTATATTGTAATTTAATCACATTACTTCTATCATCTGTGATTAAATTAGTCCTTATTTATTTCGAAGCTCCTCTGGTATATTTCGTATTTGTTGTGTTATTCGATACGCTAATGATTGCACTTACCCAACTGTATTTTTATATAAATTTAAAGTTGAGTCCTTTAAAGTGGGAGTTCAATAAGACTATTGCAACTTCTATGTTAAAAGAGTCGTATCCTTTAATTCTTGCAGGTGTTATCAACTCTATTTACATGAAAGTTGACCTGGTTATGATTAATAATATGCTAAGCGCTGAAAGTGTTGGCTACTACTCTTCAGCGGTTAAATTGAGTGAGGTATGGTTTGGGGTTGGAGTTCTCATCTGTAATTCGTTATTTCCTGCAATAGTAAATGCAAAACAAATTTCTGAGCAACTATATTACTCAAGAATATATAAACTTTTTAGGTCACTAACTTTTGTAGCATATATGCTGGCCCTAATCGTATGGCTTCTATCGGAAAAAATTATTACTGGCTTATACGGGGAAAAATTTATTGATGCTTCACCTGTTCTTTCTGTACATATTTTTTCTGCTATTTTCGTATATTTAGGAGTGTCTAGCGGGCGCTGGTTGATTAGCGAAGGGCTGACTAAGTTTAATTTATACAGGAATTTAGCGGCATTATTTGTCAATATCAGTTTAAATATTGTTTTTATAAATAAATTTGGAATAATAGGTGCGGCTTACGCTAGCTTAATCTCATATATTGTTGGATTTTATTTATTCGATTTATGCTTTAAAAATACTAGATATATACTTTTATTAAAAACTCAAGCGCTACTCTTAATTCTTCCTTACACTCCTACTAAAGCGGTGAATATCTGTGTTAAAAACTAAAGTACAGACTGTCGTAAAACAGAATAAATATCTACTCTTACTATTTAAAGCTTTAAGGTTAATCCAGCAATCTTCATTGTATAAAATTGATGGGAGTAAAAAACAATATCCAAAGGTTATACAGCTACCTCTTACCTATAATTGTGACAGCAAGTGTGTTATGTGTAATATTTGGAAAATGGATCATAGTCATGAAGCTGATGCCTCCGAGTTTTCAGTTTTTATGCAAAATGATTTATTTAAAGAAGTTGAATCTGTTGGTATCAATGGTGGAGAAGTATCGTTGATTCCAAATTTGGTTGACTATGTTGAAGAGATATTGAAACTTCCCTCCATTAAACATTTAAACATCATATCTAACGGTTTTCGTAAAAAAGTATTGTTAGATTCGGCATCAAAAATCTATAAGCATTGTCAAGAAAAAGGGGTTTCTTTTCATATAGCAATATCCTTAGATGGAGTTGAAAAAATTCATGATGATGTACGTGGGGTGAATAATGCATTTAAAAAAGCGACATCAACAATTGATGATATTATAAAAAATCAGCACTTATACTGCGACAGCTATGATATAGGCTGTACAGTGATAAGCCAAAATGTTGATTATTTAATTCAATTAGACTCTTATGCAAAAGAAAAAAAATATAATATAAAATATAGATTGGGTATTGAAAATCTTAGAATTGAAAGTAATAAATTAGTTGAACAGTTTTCTGTCGTTTATAATGATGAACGACAAGCTGCGATGGAGTTTTTCCACTATAAATACTCAGAGACAACATTGAGTGATTTAAAAGTAAAGTTTAAATACTTCTCTATATTTTATTGGTTAAAAGAAGCAACGCCACGACGTTTATTAGGGTGTCATTGGAAAGATGAAGGTGTGACGTTAGACTCTAGAGGGGAATTATATTATTGCGCTGTTAAGAGTAAAAGCATCGGTAGTCTGAGAGCACAAAGTGGAGAAGATATATTCTTTAAGACAGAAAACATAACTTATCGGAGCTCATTAGTTGAAGATAGCTGTGATAGTTGTATCCATGACTATCATGGAAAACCTGCTCTGAAAGATTTAATTGTGTTTTTTAAGTCTCTCTTTATGGATAGATTAACAATGAAATTATATAAATTGAAGTTAGGATTTATGAAATGAAAATAACAGTCATTGGTTGGTATGGAACAGAAACGATAGGTGATAGAGGAATTCTAGCAGGTTTAGTATCTATCTTTAACCAATCATTTAAAAAATTTGAAATCAACTTAGGCAGCTTGAACCCTTTCTTTACTAAAAGAACTTTGGTTGAAGACGCCTCATTTTTTGAAGAAATAACTGGAAAACCAGTTAAAATTGAATTATTTAATACAAAATCCTCCCATGAACTCATAGAAGCTATAACCAATTCTGACTTATTGGTTATGGGAGGGGGACCACTAATGGATCTCAGCGAGCTTTGTATGGTTGAATATGCATTTAAAAAAGCAAGAAAACTAGGTGTTAAAACTGCAATATTAGGTTGTGGTGTAGGGCCATTGTTTTCAAAAAAACACCGTCAATCAGTATTAAACCTCTTTTTAAATTCGAATATTTCTATTTTACGAGATAGTAAGTCAAAAGACTTCTTGCGAGGGATATATAAAGAGTTTGATCAAGGGTTTGAGGAAGATAATGTCTTCGTTAGTTTTGATCCTGCTGTAGAATGTACTCTTAAATCAAATCAGCTTGCTAGTAAATTAATTCCAGTAAACTGTTCTCCTGATTACATTGCTGTAAATTTAAGAGAGTTCCCGGCTGAATACTCTGGGAAGTTATCAGGCTATGATATCAATAGAGATTTAGTTAAATTTGTTGCCAATTTAGCGGATAAATTCCCTAAAAAAACAATAAAATTGTATCCTATGCACTATTTTCATATTGGTGGAGATGATCGGATTTTTCTTAATAATATTGCTAGAGAACTTAATCGTTGCAATATTTATGTTCAAAATACCCCTTTAACATTAGAAAAAACAATAGATGTTTTTAGAAAATCTTTCTTTAACGTAGGTATGCGTTTTCATTCAGTAGTTTTACAAACTATAGCATCAGGGAAAAATTATGTTTTAGATTACACTGAACCAAATAAAGGAAAAATCAATGGTTTTTTGAAGGACGTAGATAAATTCAACTTTTACAAAAATAGGTATATATGTTTACAGGAAGGTAATATTTCTGCTTCAATTATTAACGTAGATGATATAGATTCTACGTTTAAGTTTGATGATAATAATATTTTATCGAGTTTAAGTATTTACAGTGACCAATTAAAGGTATTGATAAAGTGAAAGTATTAATTGTCAATGCTTCTGACCTTAAAGGTGGAGCTGCTAGAGCTGCCTATCGCTTACATTTAGCTTTATTGAATGAAGGAGTAGATAGTCACATTATTGCTCAGTCAAAAATAGGAAGTGATTCTAGGGTTCATTCACTACAAACCACAAAACAGGCTTTATTTAATAAATTTAGACCTATTCTTGACTCTATTCCTACTCGGAAGTACGAGAGTAAATCACTGTTTAGCTCTTCATGGGTTCCTTCATCTAGTTTTATTAATTTTATCAATGATTTTAATCCAGATATTGTTCACTTACATTGGATAAATGATGGAATGATTAAAATAGAAGATCTAGAAAAAATTAAAGCACCGATCGTTTGGAGTTTGCATGATATGTGGCCATTTACTGGTGGCTGCCATTATGACGAAAGTTGTGATGCATTCAAAAAAAATTGTGGAAATTGCGTTATCTTAAACAGTAATAAGCAGAAGGATCTTAGTAGGAAGGTTTTTAATAGAAAAGTTAAATCATATTCAAAAATTAAAAACCTCAATATTATAGGGTTAAGTAAGTGGTTAGAAAAATGTGCTAAAGATAGTGCTTTATTCAAAGATAAAAAAACACATAATTTACCTAATCCAATTAATTCAGCAGTATTTAAACCCTCTAATAAACTTGAATCTCGCTTGCTATGGGGGTTGCCGAAGGAAAAAAAATTAATTTTGTTTGGGGCTGTAGGTGCTACGAGTGATGAGCGGAAAGGTTTTTCTGAATTATCTGAGGCACTTCGAATAATAGATAAAAGTGATATTGAGTTTGTGATTTTTGGTGCAGACGAACCAGTTAATCCACCTGATTTAGGTTGCAAAACTCATTATGTCGGAAGTTTACATGACGATATTAGTCTAGTCACGTTATACAGTGCCGTTGATGTCATGATTGTTCCCTCTATCCAAGAAAATTTGTCTAATGCAATTATGGAAGGTATGGCTTGTGGTAGACCTTTAGTTAGTTTTGATATTGGAGGGAATTCGGACCTGATTGAACATAAAATAAACGGTTATCTTGCGAAGCCGTTTGATACTAGAGATTTAGCGAATGGTATTAAATGGGTACTAGAAAATAAAAACTACTCATCTCTTTGCAAAAATGCCCGTTTAAAAATCGAAACTGAATTTGATCAAAAAATTGTAGGAAAGAAATACCTTAAATTATATAAAGGTGTTTTAAATGGCAATAATTAGTTATTACTATTAATGGACGCGTATAGAATTAATGCAAAATAAAATTTACACTGTACGAGTGGCGATCTTTTGGTTAGTAATATCGAACTTTACTCCGTTTACGTTTTCGCAAGCATATCCATTATTATTTGGGAAGCATATATTCGTTAGCCTAGTTTTAGTTATGATTATTGATATGATCATTAATCAAAAAATTAAATTACATAAATATATTTTTTTTACTTCAATACCGGTAATTATCTATCAATTCTTTCTTTTTTTTGTCCATGGTGACTCCTCTTATGCGAGTTTTTTGTTAGCCCTCATATTAACTTACATTATTTATTGCTACGGGGTGACATTCATTGGTTTGAGAGTTATTGCCAATTCATTCGTACTGGTTGTCAGTGTGATACTTTTACTTGCCGCATGCGGAAGTTTGCTCGCCTTAATAGGTGTTCTCGAACCCGTTAGTACTTTTAATAATCCTGATGGAAGGCTTGCCTATAATTACCTTTTAACATTCACAAACTCTCAAATAATAATTAATGGCGGAAGCTTTATTCGAGCGGCTGGCTTTTTTGATGAACCTGGGACTTTAGCCTTTTTTTCTTTTTATGCCGTTATGGTAAATGAGCTATATTTAAAGAAAAAAAACTTTACGGTACTTATTGTCGTGACTACGATTATGTCAACTTGGTCATTAGCATTTATTATTATTATTTGCTTATACTTTACATTTGTATCATGCCGTAAGCGAAGTGGGCTCATTGCGCTATCACTTACAGTTCTGTTTTTGTTTCTGGCATTTAGTTATTTAAAAACAGACTCAAACCCACTATCTAAGCGTATTTTGAGACTTACATTTGACAGGGTAACAATTTCGGATGAAGGTACCTTACAGGGGGATAATCGTTCTCACCTCTTATTTAAAGCAACTGAAGTGTTTTCTAATAATCCTCTACTGGGAACTGGGCGGAAGGATAAGAATGCTAATGGCTATTCGGGTGCAAATATAATGGCACCTTTTGCTCGTGATGGTATAATCGGTGGGATAATGTATTACGCACTATATTACTTACTAATTGCTATTATTGTTTTTAATATGCTAGTTAATAGAGATATCTTTTCTTATAAAGAAGTTGTTTTAGTGCTTCTATTAGGATTTAACCTATTTCAAAGGCCTAATTTGGATGCAGGTTTTGAAACAATATCAATGTTAATTGTCATCAGTATATTCCTTCAAAAAAATCAAATTTTACTTTCATCTAGGAAAAGTAATGAAAGAACTTAACAACTTACAAAAAAATTATAGTACCCAAAAAAATATAATAGCTTATAAGCCCGAACTTAGTAATTCTACTGAGGATTTATTCGAAACTAACATTTTATCACCTACTGTAGGAGAACGACTGTATGAAGGAGGGCTACGTACCAAGGGAAAGTATAAACAAAGCCATCAAAATAAGCCATTAATAACAATCATTACGGTTGTTTATAATGGAGACAAGTATCTAGAAAAAACTATACAAAGTGTTCTCTTACAATCCTATGATAATATTGAATATATTATCATAGATGGGGGGTCTACAGATGATACTCTTAAAATACTTAAAAAGTATTCAGCCGTTATTGATTACTGTATAAGTGAAAAAGATGATGGGATATATCATGCAATGAATAAAGGGCTTTCCTTAGCTTTTGGTGATTATATTGGTATTCTAAATGCAGATGACTGGTATGAATTAAATGCAGTACAATTATCGGTTAATCATTTGAAAAACAATGATGTTCTCTATTCTTATGGAGATATTCGGTTTCTTAAAGAAGGTGCTACTTTCGATAAAAAACCTATTAAAAAAGAGCTTCTCAGGGAAAAAGTTCTTCAAGAAATGGCTATCCCTCATATTTCATTGTTCATAGGAAAATCAGTGTATAAAAGCCTTGGTCTATTTGATACCTCTTTTAGGATTGCTGGTGATCATGAGTTTCTTGTTAGAATGATCCATAATGAAGTTAAAGGCATATATACGGGTAAAATAATAGGTAATGCGTATGATGGGGGGGTAAGTCAGCATGGCTTAGGTGCTAATATTGAGTCTCTTAGGATTGCTTTAATGTACGGGAAAAATCGATATGCAGCTTATTGGTCTTTCATCAAATTCGTATTCAAAAAACACTTTGCTAAATTAATAGGCCCCAAAATTAGTTATTATTTGATGAAATTAGTTGGTAGTAGACATGTATAAAACTATATTTTTCCTTATTTAATATATGTTAATAGTGAAATGATTTTTTATTTTTAATAATTCATTTCACTATTAATAGTTTTCTTGTTACTCATTAATCATATTGATAATTAATGAGTGTTATTATGGATGTCTCATGAAAAAAATTACAATTGGTCTTTTAAAATCTGAAAAGGCTTTTTATCCGGAAAATAAGGCATATAAACAATATTTAGAATCAAATTTTGGTTACGTAGTAGAAGAGTTTGAAAATATATTAGAAGCTGATAAATATAGTGATTTAATTATTTTTCATTGTGGATTTTTACCTTTTTGGATTAAGCTTAAAACCCCAATTATTATGGAGTATCATTCTCTATCGGTTACTAAATTCCCCAAATTAAAAAATATATTAAAAAGGGCATTGAATCGTAAAGGGGCTGCATATATATTTTTGAGCGAAGTTGTACAGAATGATTTTTATTTTAACTCTTTACCTAAGGATAAATATATTATTCGAGGGATGGGAGTTGATAAAAATCTAGTTAATAATAATGTATGTGAAAAACTTTATGACTTTATCTATATGGGGACTCTAAGTCGTGAAGATGTAAAAAATTATATTTTAAAAATAGCTCAAAGTGGATTTTTAATTATCGTTGCTGGTTGCAGCTTAGAAGATAAAGATTTTTTTAAAGAAAATAGTAACGTAATTTGTCACGGTCGAATTCAGCAAGAAGAATTATTTTTACTAGCAAAAAAATGTAAATACGGACTTAATTATACTCCTGATGTATATCCATTAAATATACAAGATAGTACTAAGGTAATAGAGTATTGCGCGTTAGGTCTAAAAGTAGTTACAAACAAATATTCTTGGATTAACTCATTCGAGTTATCTACTGGTTCACAGTTTATGAATTTAAACGATTTTTTAGCTTTACCCTCCTCTATTGATAGTTTCGAGTTTAAGAATGGTGAAGTTGATAAATTTAGTTGGGATAAGATATTACAAGCGTCAAAAATTGAAGAGCTAATTGACATGGTAATCCAACACCATTAACTTCTCAATTGAAACTTATCCAATCTTGTGGAGAAAACCTGATCAAAAATCAATAGTGATCAAAGTTTTAGGCTAAAGTTAAAAATTAAGTTAATTACTTTAAAGTCTTTCATAAGTAGGTTCATATTTTCCATTTATTAACGTCTCTTAGTGTCGGAGGCTATTTTTCAATTAAGTCGACTATCACCTTTAATTAGAAGTATTCTAAAATGTCAAAAAAAATTCTGTTTCTTGTAAATGTAGATTGGTTTTTTATATCTCATCGTCTCCCTATCGCTTTAAAAGCTATCGAAAATGGCTACGAAGTTCACATTGCCTGTGATATCACAGATAAAGGAGAATACTTAAACAGTCTTGGTTTGAAAGTACACTCGTTACCATTCAGTCGTAGTGGTAAAAATATTTTAAATGAATTTAAAACTTTATCTGCTATCTATAAAGTCTTTAGAAAAGTAAAGCCAGATCTTGTTCATGCAGTTACTATTAAACCTGTCTTGTATGGCGGAATCATTTCACGTGTGTGCAATGTGCCTGCTTTTGTTGGTGCCATATCTGGCTTAGGTCTAGTTTTTATTGCTAATAACTTCAAAGATAAAGTAATAAGGTTTTTTGTTAAATGCTTATATAAGTTATCGTTCAAGCATCATAATATGACGGCAATATTTCAAAATAAGGTTGATAGGGGGACTTTAATTGATACTGGAATTATTAAAAATGAAAATACTTCATTGATTAAAGGTTCAGGTGCCGATTTGGCGGAATACTCATTTTCTGAAGAGTCAGAAGGGATTCCTACTGTTATTATGGCTGCGCGGCTTTTAAAAGAAAAAGGTGTTCTTGAATTTATTTCGATGGCAAGAACGTTAAAAAATAGTGGCGTTATCGCTAATTTTATCTTAGTTGGTGAGCCTGACTACGGTAATCCTAATAGCTTTTCTGAAGGTGATTTAGAACTTTGGAAACAAGAGGGTTCTATCGAGATTGTTGGGTTTAGTAATGAAATCCCAAAGCTCTTTTCACAATCTCATGTTATTGTTCTACCTTCTTACTATGGAGAAGGGCTTCCAAAAGTATTAATCGAGGCGGCTGCATGCGGTAGACCAATTGTTACTACCAACAACCCTGGTTGTATGGAAGCGGTAATTGAAAACGAAACAGGGTTTATTGTACCTATTAAGGATGTCGATTCTTTATCCTTGGCTGTTTTGAAATTAATAAATAATAAAGAATTACGCACCCAAATGGGGATTGCTGCGAGGAAATTTGCTGAGCAAGAGTTTGATGTGAATAACGTAGTTAATAAACATTTAGATATTTATAATGAGCTTTTAGGTTGATATGAAAACATTAGTTACAGGAGCCTCAGGCTTTGTCGGTAAAACATTAGTAGAAAGGCTATTAAATAAAAATAAAGAGGTGACTCCAGTATTACGAAAATCTAAAGCAGAATTTCATTTATCCCCATTCATAATTTCAGATATCAACTCGACAACTGAATGGTCTGAAGGGCTTTGTGGTGTTGATGTGGTTATTCATTGTGCTGCTCGCGCGCATATTATGGATGATAAATCCTCTGATCCTCTTACTGCATTTAGGGATGTAAATACATTAGGAACAATAAATTTAGCGAAACAAGCAGCAGACGCTGGTGTAAAACGTTTTATTTTTATTAGTTCTATTAAAGTTAATGGTGAATCAACAGAGCTTGGTAAGCCTTTTAAACCTGAAGGTGATTTTGTACCAACAGACCCTTACGGGCTGAGTAAGTATGAAGCTGAAGTAGGCCTTCGAAAAATAACTGAAGAAACAGGCATGGAAGTGGTTATTATTCGACCCCCATTAGTTTATGGTGAAGGCGTTAAGGCAAACTTTGCTTCAATGATGAAGTGGGTTAACAAAGGTGTTCCCTTACCGTTAGGGGGAATTAAAGATAATAAACGTAGTTTGGTTTCTGTTGATAACCTTGTTGATTTGATTGTTACCTGTATTGAACACCCTAACGCAGCAAATCAAACATTTTTAGTTTCA
>Ga0105357_10002079_pt1 | contig 10769 bp, 9 predicted proteins | sample GOMGulsemesocosm_4_FD_83660 | JGI IMG/M metagenome (GOLD analysis project Ga0105357, IMG submission 83660) | Methane-oxidizing microbial communities from mesocosms in the Gulf of Mexico - GOM15B Gulf of Mexico | ecosystem: Environmental > Aquatic > Marine > Cold seeps | place: USA: Gulf of...
ATTTCACTGCGACCAAGGGCCTTCTCCACTGCCTGAATTTTGAACGACTGACTAAATCTTGCTCTCATAATTTACTGCCTCTAACTGAAAGTTAGAAGCGACAACTAGCCTGGCACAGGGGGGACAGGGGATAATGCCGTTGCCTATTACCTGGATGATGTTCCTTTTGGGGTTCCAAATTACCAGTTTGCTCCTATTTCTAATATGTATGATATGGAGCGAGTAGAAGTATTACGTGGCCCTCAGGGTACTATCTGGGGTCAGGGGTCCATGGGTGGAACCCTACGTTATGTGGCTGCACGACCAGACCTCGAAGAGTTTTCGGGTAAAATTCAATTAGCCTCCAGCGATGTAAAAGGTGGCGAAGAAAGCTACAAAGCCAATGTTGCCGTTAATCTTCCTGTGATAGAGGACGTATTTGGTCTTCGTATAGTTGCTGGTACCGATCAGGTGGGCGGCTATGCTGAAACGTTTGATGGTTCTGAAAAAGATGTTAATGGCAAAACGACTGACAATGTTCGAATAAAAGCGCTGTGGCATGCGGCCGATAATATTGAAGTGACTGGCCTTTACTGGCATATGGAGACTGGTCAGGATTATAGCAATCTGTTACAGCAGGTTGATCCTACGAAGCTCCCTGACACAGGTGGTACTAAAGGCTTCGCAGGAGGGGATAATGATGTCTACTCTCTGGGGGTGACCTGGTCTCTGGAAAACTTTGATGTTGTCAGTACCACTTCTTATTTGGATATAGATGTTCCTTTACTGATTCCATATAACCAGGCTCCTGCTGGTCGTATTCTTGTCGATGCACGTTTCCAGGCAGAAACCTGGGCTCAAGAGGTGCGATTGGTTTCTACAGACTCTGGCCCAATGAACTGGATTGTTGGTGGTTATTATTCGACGACTGATGCGGTTCAGTATCAGGACCAGCGGTTTGTTGATAATGATATTTTTCAGGCAATTGTTGGTGGCGATGCAGTTCAGGAAATTGATACCGAAGTTATGGCGGTGTTTGGTGAAATTTCTTATGAGCTGATGGATGGTAAGTTGGTACCGCTTTTCGGGATTCGCTACTTTGAGGATGAGCGAAAGCTGACTGATAACACTCTACGCTCTAAAGGCATTGATCTTGATAGTGATCCTGCTCAGCTTGCACTCTTCGATGCCGTTTTTGGTGGAGTAGGGCTTATAACGGGGTGTGCTGATTTGCAAGCTCTTAGTGCGGGGGCAATGCAGTGTGAAACGCAAAATCCGGAGTTTAAAAACGAAGACACCTTCCGCAGTACAAACCCCCGCTTTAACTTGAGCTATTTCCCGACAGAACAAAGCATGCTGTATTTTAATGCCGCCAAAGGGTTCCGCAGTGGTTATCTGCAAACTTTGGCCGGTGTTCAGGCTGCTGCGATTGATGGGGTCACTACCTCTCAATCTCTGGACAGTGACGAGGTTTACAGTTACGAAATTGGCGGTAAATGGACTTTGCTGGACAACCGTGCCCAAGTGGAATTTGCATTCTATCGTGCAGACTACAAGGATGCTCAGGTGCTCTTCACGACTAGCTCGACCACGCCTGCGGCAGTCATTGGCGGTGATTATCGGGCGGATGGCTTTGAGTTTACGGGCACCTTGCTGCTTACAGATAATTTAAAGGCTACCTTGAACTACAGTGCGGTTGATACTGAGTGGACAAAGGTTGTGGATGATGTTGCTGCCGTTGTTGAAGGTGTTGAAAAAGGCGAGGCTGTGCCTTACATTCCGGATACTGATTGGGGTCTTTCTTTAGAATATACTGGTTCTATTCCCGGTACAGATTTGACTCACTTTGAGAAAATTCGCTATCACTATAAAGACACTCAGTTCAACTACTCCGGCCTTCGCTCTGCAGACCTTGAGGACATCTCATTGCGTGTCGGTATTACAGGAAATCAATGGCAGGCGAGTCTTTATGCCAATAATATTGCTGACGAACAAGGGCCTGCGCTTAGGACTTCCTCTGGTGTTATCAGGGTTTATCCGCGTGAAATTGGTTTGAACCTGCAGTTTGATTTTTAACGTCTCTCTCACTTTCGGCCGTCCTCGCGGCGGCCGCCTTTTAAATTCTTTTTGTTATTATTTTCTTGCTAACCCTTAACTGCAGGCTAACCTTGCCTGATGTTTATGGGTAATGAGGTATTTTTATGAATGAAGTTTGGATCATCGATGGGTTGCGATCCCCCAGGGGTTTGGGTAAAGCGGGCAAGGGTTCTTTAAGCCATTTACACCCGCAGCGCTGCTTGGCTCAAGTGTTACAGGCGTTGCAACAGAAAGTGGGTTTTGATCCTGCGGATGTTGAAGACGTCATTATGGGTAATGGCGATGGTTCCGGAAAACACGGTATGGATATCGCGCGTATGTCTGCACTGGATGCCGGTTGGCCCACCAGTGCTTCAGGAGTAACCCTAAACCGTTTCTGCGGCAGTGGTCAGCAAGCGATTAACTTTGGCGCTATGAGTGTGATGAGCGGCCAGCAGGATCTGGTGGTAGCCGGTGGTGTTGAGTTTATGTCGCTCCACGCCAGTGCCACGATGAACTTTTTTCACGCCGGTAATGATGCGCTTTTGGAAAAGTATCCCATGGTGCCTCAGGGTATTTCGGCAGATTTGATTTCGGCGGTTAATGGTTTTACCCGTGAGGACTGTGACAAGTTGGCTGAAGAAAGCCAACGTCGCGCAGCTAACGCCATTACTTCCGGTTATTTCGAGCGTTCTCTTGTTCCTATCTACGACAACGACGGCAGCTTGTTGTTGGATAAAGATGAGATTCCAAGGCCGGGAACAACTCTTGAGGTTTTGTCGCAATTGAAGCCTTCTTTTGTAGAAATGGGTGATTTTGTTATGGAGGGCTGCTCGAAAAGCTTTAAGGAAATGGCGCTCAGTGTCTACCCCCAGGTAAAAGAGCTTGAATATATGCATCACGCTGGAAATTCTTCCGCCGTGGCGGACGGTGCCAGTGCCTTGTTATTGTGTTCGCCGAGCTATGCAAAAGCGCACGGATTAAAGCCGCGTGCGAAAATTAAAATGACGGCGGTTGCCGGTAATGACCCAGTGATTATGCTTACCGCCCCAGGGCCTGCTGCAAAAATTTGTTTGCAAAAAGCAGGCATGACAGCCAGCGATATTGATTTGTGGGAGGTGAACGAAGCCTTTGCTTCGGTGGTTCTTAAATTTAATCAAGATCTGGGTATTACCCAGGAGAATGTCAATATTGATGGTGGCGCCATTGCGCTCGGTCATCCCATTGGAGCTACTGGCGGCATTTTGATTCAAACCGTTCTGGATGCGCTGGAGCGCGAAGACAAAACCAGCGCCATGATAGCCATGTGCACCGGCGGCGGTATGGGTACGGCTACCATTATCGAAAGAATGTGATGTCAGAGTGTCTTTGTAAACAGGTTGAGAATGTATTGTGAAAGGTAATTTGGAAGGAAAGGTCGCTCTGGTTTCCGGCTCCGGTCAGGGTATTGGTCGGGCGATTGCATTAAAGCTAGCTCAAGAGGGAGCCAGGGTTGTTGTTAATGATCTTGACGCAACCAAGGCCAACGCTGTTGTAAAAGAAATTACGGATTTGGGCGGCAGTAGTGTGACCTGCTGTGGCAGTGTCACTGAAGATGGTTTTGCCGAAAACTTTGTCAATACGGCGTTGGAGGCGTTCGGTGGTCTGGATATTATTATTAATAATGCCGGATACACTTGGGATAATGTCGTTCAGAAAATGACGGACGAGCAGTGGCATGCGATTTTAGATGTGCATCTTACTGCGCCTTTTAAAATTCTGCGTGCGGCACAGCCGGTTATCAAGAAGCTAGTGGCCGGAGAGCGTGAGCAGGGTATTCGTAATGTGCGTAAAGTCGTGAACATCTCATCGGTGGCAGGTCAGTTTGGTAATGCCGGTCAGTCCAATTATTCAGCTGCTAAGGCCGGCATTATGGGTATGACACAATCCCTGGCAAAAGAGTGGGGGCGTATTAATACCACGGTAAATTGTGTTTCTTTTGCGTTGATCAGAACTCGCTTGAATGATCCAATCAGCGAAGACAATGTGGCCAAAATCGAAGGGCGGGATATCAAAATGGGTGTCCCAGCGAATGCGCTGGCGGCGGCGGAAGCTTCCATTCCGTTGGGAAGAGGGGGGACTACCGAAGAGGCGGCTGGCGCTGTGTACTTGTTGACTACGCCTGAGTCCGATTATATCAGTGGCCAGACGCTCTTGTGCTCTGGCGGTCTGACTGGTTTTTGATATTGAGGTAAATGTGATGGGACCGTTAGCAGGATTACGTGTATTGGAGTTGGCGGGTGTTGGTCCTTCGCCGATGACGGGAATGATGTTGGCCGATATGGGCGCCGAAGTAATTCGCGTCGACAGAGGGCAAGAATCCATACCAGCAGCAGGAAAAGACCCGAGCTTCCGCAATAAAAAATCGGTAGTGCTTAACCTGAAAACCAAAGCAGGTGTTGAGGCATTTTTAAAAATTGCTGAAACTTGTGATGTGGTTATGGAAGGGTACAGGCCTGGTGTTGTTGAAAAGCTGGGTGTTGGCCCTGAGGATTGCTGGAAGCGAAATCCGGGCATTATTTATGCGCGTATGACCGGTTGGGGTCAAACTGGACCTTTATCCCCCCGCGCCGGGCATGATATCAATTACATATCCCTGACGGGAGCGCTGCATGCCATTGGCCGGGAGGGGGAAAAACCGGTACCACCTTTGAATCTCATTGGGGATATGGCCGGTGGGGGAATGTTGATGGCCTTTGGTATTATGTCTGCGGTTTATGAGCGACAGAGCAGCGGCAAGGGTCAGGTAATTGATGCGGCTATGTTGGATGGTTCTGCGTTATTGATGTGGATGACTCACGGCAATGTTGCCACAGGTCATTGGGACGCTGAGACCCGTGGAGTTAATTTCCTGGATTCCGGTGCACCCTATTATGAGGTGTATGAAACAAAAGACGGAAAATACATATCGGTAGGTCCTTTTGAGCCGCAATTCTATAAAGTGTTGCTTGAAGAGGTGGGCATGGATACCAAACTGGTTGAGAGCCAATATGACAGCGGTAATTGGCGTGAGCTCAAGCGTGAATTTGAGGCTTTATTTAAAACCAAAACCCGAGATGAATGGTGTGATCTGCTAGAACATCTTGATGCCTGCTTTACACCAGTATTGTCCATAAATGAGGCGCCGCATCATCCTCATAACCAAGCCAGAAACGTTTATTCAAAAGTTGATGGCTATTGGCAGCCTTCGCCAGCACCTAGGTTCAGTAGAACGCCAGGTTCCATTAGGCATGGCGCTAGAGATTTAGGCGCCGATACACAGGATGTTCTTGCCGGGGTGGGTATGTCCGAGCAAGAAATAGAAAGCTTAAGTGCATAATAATTTGATTGAGAGGTTGGTATGAGTACTGATAAATTCGAATTTTTAAGTCAGCAATGGTTCGAGTTGCTATTTAAATTGTTCCGTGATGCTGTAGACGATATGGATGATGCCTCAGGTATTGAGTGGTCAGCCTGTGAAGTGTTTACCGAAGTACCTTCGCATTTGCCTCAGGGTCGAGATGGCACGCTTGCCTGGCATTATTATTTAAAAGACGGGCAGCTGGATATCCACTTTGGCGAGGCAGAAGAGGTAGATTTCAGAGTGATAGCGCCCTACGAGGCAGTCCATAAGCTGTCGATGGAGCACTTTGGTGATGATCCACAGGTGGCAGAGGAAAAGGCGATGGTGATTGTCGCCGAGTATGCCCAAAAGGGGTTGCTCGAAGTCTATGGTGATCGATCCAAGCGGCCAGATAGTTTGCCCAATGTTCATGATGCCCTGGCAGAAAGAACCTATTGATTCAGTGATGTCATAGAGGTAATAAGTGATGGAGTATAGGAACTATAAACACCTATGCTCTCTGCTACTAACTATCACTCACCTTGTCACCGAATTTGATCAAAAGTTGCTGTCATTGGAGCCCCGATGTAACAGCTCGCTGTAATAAAGAGATACAAAGGAGATTTCCATGTCCGAGCAAGCACCGGTAGTGAGTGCCTTGATTGAAGCCCTGGGGCCTGACGCCGTGATCCTGGCAGAGGCGTTGAGCCAGCGTGCGACCAGCTATTGGGACGCATCCCCAACCCGGGCACTGGCGCTGGTGCGCCCCGGGTCGACCGAAGAGGTCAGCCTGGTGTTGAAGATCTGCGCCCAATGGAAGCAACCAGTCGTCACTCAGGGAGGGCAGACCTGCTGTACCCAGGGGGCTAACCCCCTGGCGGAGGAGGTTATCCTTTCCACCGAGCGCATGACGGCCATTGAAAGCATCGATGTGCTGGGGGGCACAGCAATCGTACAAGCCGGCGCTATCTTGCAGTCGGTTCAGGAGACCCTGGCCGAACAGGACTTATTGTTTCCCCTGGATCTGGGGGCCCGGGGCTCCTGTACCATTGGCGGCAATGTGGCCACTAACGCCGGCGGTATCAATGTGTTGCGCTATGGCATGATGCGCAATCTGGTGTTGGGGCTAGAGGCGGTACTGGCAGACGGCACGGTGGTGTCGTCCATGAACCAGATGCTGAAGAACAATGCCGGCTATGACCTCAAGCAGTTATTTATCGGCACCGAAGGCACTCTGGGTGTGGTTACCCGGGTGGTCTTGAGGTTATTCCCGCTGCCCCGCAGTCGACACACCGCGCTGGTGGCTCTGGACTCTTTTGCGCAGGCCTCCCAGTTGTTGCGCACGTTACAAAAGGATCTAGCCGGTACCCTCAGTGCTTATGAAGTGATGTGGGGAACCTACTACCGGGGTGTCACTGGCGAGGGCGGGCATCGACCGCCCCTGCAACGCGATTACCCCTTCTACGCATTATTGGAAACCGAAGGTGCCGATCCAGAGGCTGACGGCGAGCGCTTTCAGCACGTGATTGAGCAGGCCTTTGAAGATGGTCTGATTGTGGATGCGGTACTGCCCAAGTCCGAGAGTGAGCACAGACAGCTTTGGGATATTCGTGAAAACTTCGAGGTGATCACCTCGCGCGCGCCCTGTTACCTGTATGACGTCAGCCTGCCCATCAGTGATATGGAAACCTATGCCGACCAGGTTGTCAGTAGTGTAAAACAGCAGTGGCCAGACGGTGAATGTTATGTGTTTGGCCATATGGCCGATGGCAATTTACACCTGTTTGTGCGCCCAGGAATCGAAGGTGATTTTCACGCTGACAGTGACCGTTTGGTGTACGAACCGCTTAAACAGTTTAACGGTTCGGTATCGGCTGAACACGGTATTGGGGTGGAGAAAAAGCCCTGGCTGGGACACAGTCGCACCGAGGTTGAACTGGCATTGATGCGTTCACTCAAGCAGACACTGGATCCCAATAATCTGCTCAACCCGGGAAGGGTGTTGTAGCAGCCCGCTCCGAGGGCGACCGATGTTCGGTGTTACAAATGTCGCGGTCGGAGCCCGCTGCTACGGAATTGGGTTGGTGTTGTAGCAGCCCGCTCCGAGGGCGACCGATGTTCGGTGTTACAAATGTCGCGGTCGGAGCCCGCTGCTACGGAGTTGGGTTGGTGCTGTAGCAGCCCGCTCCGAGGGCGACCGGCGTTCGGTGCTGCAAATGTCGCGGTCGGAGCCCGCTGCTACGGGTTGGGTTGGTGTTGTAGCAGCCCGCTCCGAGGGCGACCGGAGTTCGGTGTTACAAATGTCGCGGTCGGAGCCCGCTGCTACGGGTTGGGTTGGTGTTGTAGCAGCCCGCTCCGAGGGCGACCGGCGTTCGGTGCTGCGATATTTTTGTCTTATAGAAAAAATGCTATCCTGCCATACCCCATTCGAACAAGGATGTTTGATATGCCAAAACACTATTTTCGTTCTCAAAATCTTCGCGTTGGCCGCGTTTCTATTGCCAACCAGATTTATCTAATTACTACGGTTACTCATCAACGGCGGCCTCTTTTTCAAGAGTACAAAAGTGGTCGGTGCGTGGTAAACGCACTCATGGCTGCAGAGAGATCGGCGGTAACCTTGTCATACGTTGTGATGCCTGATCATTTGCATTGGCTGATGCAGTTAAAAGAAAGCGCTACCCTCTCTCGGGTAATGCAGTTTGTGAAAAGTAGTTCTGCCAAGTCATATAACCAGTTGAGCAACCGTCACTGTCCTGTTTGGAGTAAAGGGTTTCACGACAGGGCGTTAAGAAGGGAGGAGGATGTTCAGGACTGCGCGCGATATATTGTCGCCAATCCTCTTAGATCTGGCATAGTGGATAGGGTTGGAGATTATCCACTATGGGATGCAATTTGGTTGTAGAAATGAGTTGTCGCGGTCGGAGCCCGCTGCTACAGGAGGGGGTTGGAGCCCGCTCCGAGGGCTATCCGCGTAAGCATTAGCCACCTCTTCGGCAATAATCTGCACGCCACGCCGTACAGCTACTTCGTCCTGGGCATAGGACACGCGAATACACTCGTGTTTGGGGCGGCCAGTCGAGCCGCCACTTGACATGGCTTTCCAAAAGCGTGCGATTTTCACTGCAGGCTGTGTCAGCGGTTGCTGGCTGAAATCGAAATCTGCGGGAAGCTTGTTTGGGTGACTAAGCCCATTGCAGTTGCCAATGACGACCGCTGACTTAGCCAGATCAACAAGTGCCTGTAGTTCTTCGAGAGGCAGGTTGGGCGAAACAATATGTGGTGTTGCGCCAGCTTTATATATCGCAAAACTGGCAATTAGAAAAAAGGGATGGTTCGGTAACGATAGGGTTACCAGATCGTCGTGCTTAACGCCTGTCTCAAGTAGCAAGTTAGCCAGTTGGTTGGATTTTTTATCCAGCTCTCCCCAGCTTAGTTCGAGGTCATCAATGATGGCACAAATGCTGTGGTCGCCCTTTAATGCTGCGAAGTGCTTTGGAATATTGGCAATCGGTATTTTCTTAATTTTGTAATCTGTTCTTACACTTGGTAATCAAGTGAAAATAATCTAATAGGTATCAATCGTTGTTGGTTTTGTTTGTCATGCTGTTTAGGCAGTCCATCATGTCATTGGTGTAAAAAGGGTTGTCAAAGTTTTCAATGTCTTTCCAATGGTCAGAAATGACTTCGTCTGTCATTGATTCGATATGTGAAAGATCAATTCCCTGTGAATGTTGCCAACGAACTTTTCTAAAGTGTCCTGCAGCGGCTTCATATAATCCCCCGCTAGCATGACAACCACGACGGCATAAATAAGCGACAAGAGGTGTGATTTTACTGGGGCAGAGCTTGTCGCTTAATGACGGGGACAGTAAATGCCTGTTCATGTCGGTGGCGCCAAAGGGGGCAACCACATTACAGCGGATATTGTACTTTTCGCCTTCAATCGCGAGGGTTTTGCAAAGTCCCCCCTGTGTCAGGATAGTTGTCAGTGTGCCAAGAAGGCCAAACAGCTGGAAGCTGTTTCGCCATGCTGTATTAACGATGAGGGTAGGCCCCTCGATATCGCCGATCAGACGGAGGTATCAAACCACCCTGAGCTGCATCCGTTAAGAGCGGTTGTGGTGAGCGTCACGGGAAAAGGCGGAAAATAATTCCGTCAGGTACGACCAGTTGAGACGAATGCAAATGAACCATCGAAGAAGTGTCGATAAATGTAACCGATGTCAAAACCAGGGTCTTGACAATGCCCTGGGACAAGTCAGGCGGAAATCTGAGTTCTGGTCTGGCGGCATCCGGCATAGAGGTGGCGTGACGACTGGTCAGGCGTTAGTAGGGAACTTGGGAATCTGTCGTTTCGATGTTAAGGGAGACGTTCAAGTGGAGAACCCACAAGAGCTAGAGTACCAATGCGAAGCACAGAGGCGGAGTTATGCGTAGTAGTGAAGAAGCTGGCGTAATGGCAGTGGAGCGAAGGCATGACCTTATCCGGTTCAAAGCTGAAGACAACTGTGAAGCAGGATGATCTTCAGCCAAGAGCCAAACCTTTTGAGATACCCAAGCGTTTGGTCTGGGAATCCTGGAAACGTGTGGCGGCCAATAAAGGGGCGCCGGGCGTGGACAAGGAAAGCATCCAGGTATTTCAGAGCAAGCTTGGTCGAAACCTGTATACCTTGTGGAACCGAATGAGCTCGGGGAGTTATTTTCCCCAGCCGGTCAGGCAGGTATTGATTCCCAAAAGCGACGGACAAAGTCGCTCGCTGGGAATCCCTACCGTGAATGATCGCGTCGCTCAGATGGTCGTCAAAAAGATATTGGAACCGAGGCTGGAAGTTGTTTTTCATCCGTCATCATTTGGTTATCGTCCTGGGCGCAGTGCCCATCAGGCGGTGGATCAAGCGCGGCGTAACTGCTGGAAATATGACTGGGTGTTGGACATGGATATGAAAGCCTTCTTTGACACCATTGACCATGATCTGATGATGCGTGCGGTTGAAAAGCATGTGTCAGAAGAGTGGATTCGGCTTTATATTCGTAGATGGTTGGAAAGTCCGGTGCTATTACTCAACGGCGAGCTAGAGAGTCGTGAGTGTGGTACGCCGCAAGGCGGAGTCATTAGCCCGCTACTGGCCAACCTGTATTTGCACTATGCGTTTGATGCTTGGATGCAGCGAGAGTATCCGGGTATACCTTTTGAGCGGTATGCCGACGATATTGTTTGTCACTGTCGCAGTGAAGAAGAAGCTCAATCCTTACTGAATAGACTGCGGGATAGGTTGGCGGAGTGTAAGTTACAATTACACCCCGTTAAAACGCGGCTGGCTTACTGTAAGGATGGAAAGCGACGCGGGGA
>Ga0105357_10002081_pt1 | contig 10763 bp, 8 predicted proteins | sample GOMGulsemesocosm_4_FD_83660 | JGI IMG/M metagenome (GOLD analysis project Ga0105357, IMG submission 83660) | Methane-oxidizing microbial communities from mesocosms in the Gulf of Mexico - GOM15B Gulf of Mexico | ecosystem: Environmental > Aquatic > Marine > Cold seeps | place: USA: Gulf of...
CCGCAAAAAAGTCAACGTCTAGCCTCTCAGGCTATATGCTCGGCGGTCGAAAAGTGAGCGCTAAAGTAACCGCACTTTCCGCCGGCGCATCTGACATGAGCGGTTGGATGCTGATGGGCTTGCCCGGCGCGATGTTCGTTTCAGGTTTTAGCACCATCTGGATTGCCGTGGGCTTAATTATTGGCGCTTGGGCGAATTACCAATTAGTGGCACCCAGGCTTCGCGTATATACCGAGCTCGCAAATGACGCACTGACTCTACCCGACTACTTAAGCCAACGTTTTGACAAAGAAAACGGCACTATTAAGCTTGTATCTGCCGTTGTGATTATTGTGTTCTTTACCTTGTATACCTCTGCTGGCCTAGTGGGGGGCGGCAAGTTGTTTGAGTCTGCATTCGGCTTTGATTACCAAGTTGGCGTATTTGGCACCATGTTTGTGGTTGTCGCCTACACGCTTTTAGGTGGCTTCCTTGCTGTAAGCCTCACAGACTTTGTTCAAGGCGTGATAATGTTCATTGCCTTAATAGTGGTGCCCGTGGTTGCGCTTAGTAATTTTGACAGCCCACAAGCCATGTTGGGTTATACCCTAGAGACAATTCCTTCCTTTTCTGAAAGCTATTCTGACATAACAATTTTGGCCCTGCTTTCTAGCTTGTCCTGGGGCTTAGGCTATTTCGGGCAGCCGCATATTATTGTTCGTTTTATGGCGATTGATTCGGTCAAGAATATTAAAACGGCTAAGCGAATTGGCATGAGCTGGATGTCGGTAACCATAATCGGTGCGCTGGCAACAGGTTTAACCGGCCTCGCTTATGTGAATAAATTCAACATTCAATTAGATGACCCAGAAACCATTTTTATCTTTTTCTCCGACACCCTATTTCACCCCTTAGTTACAGGCTTTTTACTCGCGGCTATTTTGGCGGCGGTCATGAGTACAATTTCTTCACAATTATTGGTCTCGGCCAGCTCATTAACCGAAGATATTTACAGGGCCTATAGTAAGAAAAACCTTTCACAAAAACGCCTAGTTAATGTTAGCCGCGCCTGTGTTTTTGTCGTGGCTTTATTCGCCGCAATGATTGCTTTGCAACCTACTAGCAGCATCCTCAACATTGTCAGTAATGCCTGGGCTGGCTTTGGCGCTGCGTTTGGCCCATTGGTGTTGGCTACCTTATTGTGGCAGAGGGTCACTTACCGTGGCGCGGTAGCCGGAATTATTAGTGGCGCAGCAACTGTACTGTTTTGGGTTTTTGTGCCTGTCTTTGACGATGGCTCAAGCCTCAGCAGCCTGGTTTACGAAATGTTACCGGGCTTTATCGTGAGCTCAGCGACCATTTTCTTGGTTAGCTTGTCAAGCCAAGCTCCATCGAAAAATATTACAGATACGTTTAAAGCCGTCAACTATCAAATAGTTAATAGCGCATCATAAAGAGATAATATGTCCCTAATAAATAGCAAACGATTAGTCATAAAGGTGGGTAGTGCACTAACGGCACCCGGCAACAATGGTTGTAGTTCAAAACACCTTAAGAATATAGCCAATTTTATTCATAGCTGCCGGCGCTTGGGCACGCAAGTGATCTTGGTGTCTTCAGGTTCGGTTGCAGCAGGCAGGCAATGGTTTAGCAGTGAAAAACCATCTAAGGCATTAAAAAAGGCCATGGCGGCCGCAGGTCAAACAGATATGATGGCGGTTTGGGGCGAATTACTCGATATGCCGCTGGCGCAGATGTTGTTAACCCAAGCTGATTTGTGTGATCGTGAACGCTACGTCAGTATTAAAGAAACTATTGAGTCATTGTTAGACCACGGGCTGCTTCCTATCGTTAACGAAAACGATGTGGTTACCTCAGACGAATTAAAGGTAGGTGATAACGATAACCTTGCGGCAATGACCGCGGCGGCGGTGGATGCCGACACTTTAATTATGTGTACAGATGTAGATGGTTTTTTTGATAAGAACCCGCAGAGCCACAGCGACGCAAAGCTGTTACAACGTGTACTTGAGATCACGCCTTCCATTTATTCAATGGCGACCGGCTCAGTAAGTTCAACAGGCACTGGCGGAATGTTAACAAAAATCGAAGCCGCCGAAAAAGCGATGGCTTATGGCATTCACACCTACATAGTTAACGGTTTTGATTCGCGCTCTCTTGAGCTGCTCAGCAAGGGTGGAAATCCCGGCACTCACTTTTTGCCCGACGAGAAGCCACTTTCCCCTTCAATTCATTGGATGACGCATACCGCGCGCGAGTGTGGTGAAGTTATTATCGATGAAGGTAAAGCCAACTTTTTCGGCTCGGGTCAAATGCTCACGAGTGAAAAAATGTTGGAAGTAAATGGGCAGTTTTCCGTTGGAGATTCAATTCTAGTCTCCAGTAAAGACGGCAAAAAAGTTGTAAAGGCAAGAGCCAACTACAGCAGCTGCTTGCTCAATCATATCGTTCAACAACAAGATGACGATAACATTGAGGAGCAAACGCCTCCGCAAAAATATTCTATCGTATCGAAAGAGCATCTGGCCGTTCTAGAGAGTTGATTGCTTTAACACCATTTTTTTTGCCTTTCTGACAAAAGGCAAACCAGATTTTAAGGATTAATATGTTAGACCCGAACTTAAAAGTTGCTTTTGTTGGTGGTGGCAGCATGGCGAAAGCGATTTTGTCCGGGCTTATTTTTAGCGGGCACTCACCCAAGCATATTATGGTCTGTACCCCAACGGAAAAAAATCGAGCTGCAATAGCGGAAAATTTCCAGGTACTTGTAGAGCAGGACAACATCAAGGCAGTGTCATTTGCCGATGTTATAATACTTGCGGTTAAACCCAATATGATCGCAACCGTGTGCGCAGAGCTGCGCGATGAATCTGCTTTACAAAATCACCCAAACATACTGGTGTCAGTTGCCGCCGGCATTAACAGTGAACAAGTGCGCCTATCGAGTGGCAACTCGCGAGTTGTTTGTGCAATGCCAAACCTTCCTGCGGCGGTAGGGCAGGGCTTAACAGGCCTGTACGCAGATGAAAGCGCTGCAAAAGAAGACATCGAGCAAGTCAATGGCCTAATGTCTGCCGTAGGGGAAACCATGTGGATCAATAATCCACATCATATGCCGTCTATAGTTGCGGCGGCGGGCAGTTCACCTGCTTATTTTTATCTATTTATGGAGGCAATGGAAAAATCTGCCATTGCGCAAGGCTTACCCGCTCACCAAGCTCATGAAGCGGTCATGCAAAGCGCCTTGGGCGCCGTCAGTTTAGCCAAACAAACGGGCACTTCATTTAGTCAGTTGCGCGGCCAAGTCACTTCCCCAAAGGGGACCACTGAGCAGGCCATTAAAACTTTTCTGCAAAGAGATATTGAAGGTATTGTAGGAGAGGCGATGATAAAAGTAGCCAATCGCTCAAGAGAGCTAGAACAAAGTCATACCTCAGGGTAAAAATTTAAGGCTTTATAGCCGAGCTGTACAAATTTCACCCAAGCCCTCCGCATTCAGCAGTCCTGCACAGAACCGATCGCCCGCGATTTCATACCTAGAACGACACCAACACTGCTTTAGCGCCACAAGTGAGTGCAGCCTTGTACAAACCCAACACCGTATGACCGGCATCTATAGGTAGCTTGCCTGAGCCAACTTACGATCAATAATGCAGAAATTACTTTGCTTGGTGTAGACTACGGTCAAACGAGCGTTTAAGTTCTAATCCAACCAAGCTTGAGAGCGGAGATAGTCATCGATGATCACAGTGAGTGAATCTACTAAGGCGGGCCCTATTCGGGGTAGCTACGACCCACGCTTTGAAAAAGTTGCCGAAGAATTTATTCGTAATTTCGAACAGCGAGGTGAAGTAGGGGCTTCTGTTTGCCTCAATGTAGAAGGTGAGAGCTTGCTTGATTTGTGGGGCGGTATGCGCGACCCACAAGCCGGCGACCCCTGGCAGGAAGATACCTTGTCGCTGGTTTTTTCGTGCACCAAAGCCGCTACAGCCCTGTGTGCGCATATGTTGATAGAACGAGGGCAGTTAGACCTGAATGCTAAAGTGACAGACTACTGGCCAGAGTTTGGCCAAAACGGAAAAGAAGATATAACCGTGCTTATGATGCTGAATCACAGCTCTGCATTGCCAGCATTGCGAGAACCGGTAAAAGCTGAAGGTTATAACGATTGGAATTATATGGTTGAACGGCTGGCGGCTGAGAAACCTTTTTGGGAGCCCGGCACCCGCAACGGCTACCACATGATTACCTATGGCTGGACAGTCGGTGAATTAGTCAGGCGCGCTTCAGGCAAGTCGCTCGGCACCTTCTTTAAAGACGAGGTAGCCGAGCCACTTGGCATCGATTTCTGGATTGGTTTGCCTGAAGACAAAGAGCCGCGCGTTGCGAACATGATTCCCTTCGCCTACGACCCAGCTATTAGGCCGACCGACTTCTTGAATGCACTGATGTCTGAGCCTGAATCAATTCAACATTTATCGTTTTTAAACAATGGGCGCCATCAGATTGACAGTCGCGAAGCCCATGCTGCTGAAATTGGCGGCGGTGGTGGTATTGCCAATGCGCGGGCACTGGCGGGAATGTTCAAGCCTCTGGCAAATGACGGCAAAGCAGGTACTGTGGAGCTGCTATCTGCTGACACCATCAAAGGCATGAGCGCTGTGTCAATGGCCACTCAATGCGATGCCACACTGCTGATGCCAACTCGGTTTTCGCAGGGGTTTATGGTGTCTATGGACAACCGCAACCGGCTGAATGGTGATCAAGAAACTGCATTAATGGGCCGGGATGCTTTTGGCCATGTAGGGGCCGGCGGCAGTGTAGGTTTTGCCGACCCAGAGTGCCGCTTGGGGTTTGGTTATTCCATGTCACAAATGGGCACGGGTTTGATGCTAAATGAGCGCGGCCAAAGTGTGGTTGACGCCGTCTATAAAAGCCTAGGATACCGCACAAATACTCCCGGGTTTTGGGTGCGTTGATAATCGCCTGTACTGTATGAAAAGGCATTCGATGCATAAACAAAATATGACTAAATCACTTTAGATTTACACAAAATGGAATTATACAATGATTAAACTTCACGGTTTTTCATCCAGCAATTATTACAACGTACCAAAGCTGGCACTTTTAGAGAAAGGCATAGAATTTGAAGAAGTTGTGTCTTACACCGGCGTTGGCCCCAAGTACAAACCCGAGTATCTCGACAAAAGCCCTTTAGGCAAGGTGCCCGCTCTGGAAACCAGCGAAGGTTTTGTCAGTGAATCGCGTGCAATTTTGGAATATATCGAACGCGCGTATCCGCAACATTCACTGCTACCAGCCTCGCCTTTTGACATTGCAAAAGTGCAGGAGTTATCGCAGTTCATTGAACTTTATTTTGAACTGGTGGCACGCCGGCTGGTTGTAAACCTACTGACCGGAAGCAAACCTGACCCCGCGGTATTGAAAGACGTAGAGAGCAACCTAAACAAAGCCGCTGCCGCGCTGACAAAGCTCTCAACATTTGAACAGTTTGCCTATGGCGACCAATTCACTCTGGCGGATATTGCCGTCATTCTAAATTTGCCCATTGTGCGCGGCGTTGGTAAAAAGTTCATGGGCAGAGACCCCTTGGCAGATGTGCCCGGTTTGGACGCCTACTGCGCGCGTATGGAAGAGCGGCCCCACGTGAAGAAAATTCGCGCTGACGCCGCCGCTGACCAAGCCGGTTTCATGGCGCACTTGAAAACCTTATACGGCTTTTAAATGTATCTTTGATGTTTTTTAACACAATGTGGACGGTAATAAATTGGCAAAAACAAACAGCATCTCAAGCTTGTCTAAGCGATTTTCTGGATTACTTCTGTCTTTGGTTTTATTGGCAACAGGGTGCTCTAACAACAGCCTTGACCGAGTTATAGCCCCGGAAACTGAAAGGCAACTAAAACAAGGGGCCATTGTTGGGTTTGAAGGCGAATACAATAACCATGCATGGCTTGGAATTCCATTTGCTAAGCCACCCCTTGGAGAACTGCGCTGGAAGGCGCCACAAAGCCAAGCACGCTTCCAAAATGGTGTATTAAGTGCCTTAGAGCATGGGCCGGCTTGCACTCAGCTAGCTGGGGGGCTAAGTGGTGTGCCAGGTGAAGAGGGCGCTGTGGGGGGCAGCGAAGATTGTCTTTATTTATCGGTTTATGCACCAAAGCTGTCTAAAGATGAAATCATCAATAACAATATTAAACTACCGGTTATGGTTTGGGTACACGGAGGCTCCAACAAAACCGGCGCAGGTTCAATGTACGACGGCTCTCGTTTGGCGGCGGAGCAAAATGTCATCGTAGTCAGTATTAATTATCGCTTAGGGCCCTTCGGTTGGTTTAAACATCCATCGCTCAATCAAGTAAGCGATTTAGACGCCTCAGGCTTTGACCAAAATACTTTACATGCCAGCGGTAATTATGGAACCCTCGACATTATTCAGTCATTAAAGTGGGTAAAAGACAATATTTCAGGCTTTGGCGGCAACGCAAATAACGTGACTCTGTTTGGTGAGTCTGCCGGTGGCTACGACACCTACAGTTTAATGTTAAGCCCTCTAGCAAAAGGTTTATTTGTAAAAGCCATTTCGCAAAGCGGCGGGCTAAATCTAAGCTCGCCGTCAATGGCATCAAACTATATTGAAGATGGCGGCCATGAATATTCATCTCAACAAGCGGAGTTGTATGCCCACAAATTATTGAATGGGGATAAGCGTTTGGCAGAGATAAAAATAGCCGTAACTGAGCAAAAACCACAAGAGCGCGAGGCCTTTTTGCGAGGACTGTCCGCTCAGTCAATCATGAATGCCTACCGATACAATAGTGATGTTAGCTGGTTGCAAAACCCCGATTTGTTTTCTGATGGTGTGGTGTTGCCTATTGGTGACCCAGTGGAATTGTTTAGTGATCCATCTAGCCATAATAACATTACCCTTATTGCCGGAACCAACAAAGAAGAGAACAAACTTTACCAGTTTAGGCACCCCGAATTAGTGGATACTTATTTTGGAATGTATTACGTCGTAAAAGACCAGCAGCGTTATGACGCAATTGCCAAATACCCTTCTGATATGTGGAAATACAATGGTGTAGACAAAATGGCCGCCGTGCTCAGTGAGTCTATGCCGAACATGGTATGGGCCTATCGTTTTGACTGGGACGAACAAGCAAGACCGTTCGGCGTTAAAATTGACCGACTTATTGGTGCGGGTCACGGTATGGAAATACCATTTGTATTTGGGTTTACCGACAAAAGCGAAATCTGGAGCCAAATGCATACCGATGACAACGAGCATAGCCGTGAAATATTATCATCAAGAATGCGCAACTATTGGGCGGCATTCGCTCATCATGGCAAGCCCGGGAAAGGCTTAGATGGCAAGGGGGCTCAGTGGTCAGCTTGGAACAACAAAAGCGAAGATAAATTTTTAGTGTTTGACAGTAAAACTGATGGCGGCATTCGAATGGCAGGCGAGATTATTAGTTTAGAAGGCATCGAACAAGACTTAATGGCTGATGAGAGACTTCCAAATACCGAAGACAAATGTGGGGTGTTGGCGCGCTTAGTGAAAGCTAAAGATAATCATTGGCCCGCAAATGAATACCCACAGAAAATGAAGGGGGCCTGTGCTCAGTACCCCCTATAGAGCGCAGGTCCGGCCATCATCACCAGAGATTGGGTATAGCTTAGCTAAAGAAATTAACTACCAAGGCATGGCCTTGCCCTTGAAATCATAGAACTTGCCATTGTCTTCTGGTTTTAGTTGGCTGATAACCTTAAATAAACCACCGGCACTTTCGCTGGTGGTAATATTGCCGCGGCCCTTAGTCATATCGGTTTTTACATAGCCTGGGTGAAGCACCACGAATACAAACCCTTGACCGGCGAATTCCATCGACAAGGTCTTGTTGAAGCTGTTTAGCGCAGCTTTGCTTCCCCGGTAGCCAAAGCAGCAGCCCCAGGTATTTAACTCTATGCTGCCCATTCTGCTACTGATATTGGCAACCCGCTTGTGCTTACTAGCCCCTAAGTTTGGCAGCAATGCTTGAGTCACCCGAAGTGGCCCCAGGGAATTAATGTTATAGACCTTGTCGAGCTTTTCAATATTGAGTTCTGCAAAAGTGTCGGTGCTATGGCCACCAATGCCGGCGTTATTAACAAGAATATCTATCACCTCACCCTCTAAGCGTTTGGCTAGAGCGCTGACACTGTTGGGGTCGGCAACGTCAAGTTGCTCCAGCCGAACCCCCAAAGCTCTTAGCTTCTTGGCTTTGTTGGGTTTGCGAGCGGTGCCGATAACATCATAACCTGCCTGCTCAAACTGCTGCGCCAGTGCCAGGCCAATGCCGCGATTGGCCCCGGTGATTAGCACCGTTTCTGCGGCAAAGCTACCAGGCACTATTGTAACACTACTGATAAGACTGAGACTAAGAAGCATTCTTTTCAAAATTGACATGGGGTCTCCTGATATTAATGATGGTGTAAAAGCGCGAATTTTTGTTTGCTGAGCCATATAACGAAAACCATCCGCAAAACCCACACATACAACATTGAGACAAAGAAACTAAAATCTGTGTGCGTGGAGTATTACTTTGCGTAAGCCCGCTTGGTGTTTTCTCCATGGGACCTACTGAATTGTACGTCCCGTGAGTATTTAGATTACATCTACTATTATCTTGCCTTTTGCATGGCCTTTTTCTGAATACCTTATAGCGCCTTCTAATTCACTTAAGGAGAAACTCTGATCGAGCACCGGCGTCAGCTTACCTTCATTCATCAGGTCACTTAGGGTTTGCAAATCATCTTGGCGTAAACTTGCCATTATCATTTCGAATTTCTGATCAACAAAGGATGACAACAACATGGCACCGATAGGTGATACTAATGGAGCAATCCAATCGCCTTTTGGGGCTCCAACAATGACCATTTTACCCTCAGCACTAAGAACGGCTTTATTGCTTAGCAGAGAGTGGTTGCCCACCATATCAATAATTAGGTCATACTGTTCACCAATTTGGGTGTAGTCCTGTTTCTTGTAATCAATCACATGGTTGGCTCCAATTGAACGAACCATTTCAAGGTTTCGAGTACTGCAAACACCCGTTACCTCTGCACCGAATGCTTTAGCGATCTGCACGGCAAAAGTTCCTACACCTCCTGATGCGCCATTAATTAACACTTTCTGCCCTGGCTTGATATCGCCAAGGTCACGCAGTGCCTGTAGAGCTGTCACTCCTGCAATTCCAACACTGCTCGATTGTTGAAAAGAAATATTTGAAGGCTTCTTTACGACGGCACTATCTTCAGCAATTGTAAGGTATTCAGCGTAGGCCCCCGTTGCACCACCAAATACTTCATCGCCAGGCTTGAACTTACTGACATTCTTGCCTACAGCTACCACGGTACCTGAAAAATCCACCCCAAGTCTGTTGTCCTCAGGAGCTCCAAGCCCAGTCATGAATCTCATAAGGTAAGGGGTGCCTCTCATATAGTGCCAATCAAGCGGGTTTACTGAAGCCGAATGAATTTTAACTAAGAGCTCATTGTCACTGGCGAGCGGTTTTTCAATATCAGTATATTCAAGAACGGAAGGTGAACCGTAACAGCGATAGACAACGGCCTTCATTTTGTCATTGCCACTGACAGCTAAAGGGCTTGTGGGGCAATCATCAGTATCACTGAGAATAAACCCTAAATACATTATGCCAATTCCCAGTAATCCAAATACCGCCAAAGTGATTTTATAGGTTAACTTCATCGATCGAACTCCAATTTATAATTATTTTGCGTGTGATTGATACGGCAGCAATATAGTAGCATTAGATAGCCGAGGGCGGGCAAATTGAAACTAATGTTTGGAGTGATGAGCAGGGTCGGCGGCAAAGCTTCTAATTTGCAAGCATTATTTCGGTGCGTTAAGATAAGCCTATGGTTGATAAAAACACAAAAGCTTGGTCTGGCTGCCCGGTACGCTTTGGCATGAGCCAGTTTGGAGATAAGTGGAGCTTTCTCATTATCCGTGACTTGATGTTTAAAGGTCGCAAGTATTACCACGATTTTGTAGAGGCGGGCGAGGGAATTTCCACAAATGTGCTGGCTAGCCGTTTAGTCGATTTGGAAAGTAATGGCATTATTAGTAAATCACGCGACCCAGTCAAGGGTTCAAGATTCATCTATACACTAACGCAGAAAGGCGTAGAGTTAATGCCGATGATGCTGGCCATGATGGATTGGGCCGAAAAATATGATGCTGACACTGAAGTGCCAAAAGAATTCATCAAAGAACTACGCAATGATCCAAATAAGCTCAAACAAGAAATTATTAAAAATTTACCCCAGTAAGTAGAACATACTATTAGTATAGAACCAATAAGGTTTCTCGCTTGCAACGCTGGGGCGAGCATTGAATATGATGGGCGAGGCCTTTGGTGATTTAATTCTGCATTCAATCAAAAGCTGTCGAGGCAATACATGATTACACTTCATCATTTAGAATATTCCCAATCCTTCAGGGTTTTGTGGTTACTTGAAGAGTTAGGGGTTGAATATGAATTGAAAAAGTATAATAGAGACTCTAAAACCCATCTTGCGCCTGAGGAATATAAATCAATATCTCCATTAGGTACCGCACCGCTTATAACAGATGGTGAATTGGTACTCGCTGAAACTGGCGCGATAATTGAATACATTCTTGATTTGCACCCTAATGATTTGATTAATCCAGGTGCCACTTCAGCTAATCGAGC
>Ga0105357_10002085_pt1 | contig 10754 bp, 12 predicted proteins | sample GOMGulsemesocosm_4_FD_83660 | JGI IMG/M metagenome (GOLD analysis project Ga0105357, IMG submission 83660) | Methane-oxidizing microbial communities from mesocosms in the Gulf of Mexico - GOM15B Gulf of Mexico | ecosystem: Environmental > Aquatic > Marine > Cold seeps | place: USA: Gulf of...
CTGCTCAATATTCATACATCCCGTGACTTTATTGGTTTTAAAGGCATCACTTTGCTTGTATTTCATCTACCATGGTAAAAGTTTACCGCTAAATTAATAACGTATTAATTTTAATCAATTCATATTATTTGCTCTCTATTTGTTATTTTATGCTATTTTTATTAACATAAAATCCTTAAAACACATACATTCAACAGGTAACTTTATGAAAAGCAATATGTCAGGTAATAAGTTAGGCAATAAGTCAGAGAATAACTTACGGTCTTTCCAAGGAATTTCTCCTATATTAGGCGCTAATATCTATATTGATCAATCAGCCGTTATACTGGGTGATATCACTTTAGCCGAAGATGTTAGTATCTGGCCTTTAGTTGCTGCTCGCGGTGATGTCAATACAATAACCATCGGTGCTCGCACTAATATTCAAGATAGTACCGTATTACATGTAACTCATAAAAATAAGGATAACCCTGATGGTTACCCTTTAATTATTGGTGATGATGTTACTGTTGGTCATAAGTGTATGCTTCATGGCTGCACACTGGGTGATCGTATACTAGTTGGTATGGGCACTATTATTTTAGACAATTCAATTATAGAAGATGATGTATTTATTGGTGCTGGGTCATTAGTGCCGCCAAATAAAACGTTAGTTAGTGGCTTTTTATATGTTGGAAACCCGGTAAAACAAATACGCCCCCTAAAAGATAGCGAAGCTGCTTTTCTCAAAAAGTCAGCTTTGAACTATGTCGCATTAAAAAATGTTTACTTAGCTGAAATGAACCTGTAATAAACAACTAGAGGTAAGCTAAGTAGTAAGCTCGTAAATCAGTTTGTGAGAAGTTCTTGTTTGCTTATTCTGCATTTCTTATTCTGCATTTAAGGATGCTCTTAATTCGTTAATAACGGGGTCGACTGAAGGCTTTATTCCTCGCCAAATATCAAAGCTTTCTGCGGCTTGCCCAACTAACATACCTAATCCGTCAATAATTCTAATGGCTCCTTCACGTTTAGCCCACGCTAAAAAAGGCGTTAAAGACTTGCCATAAACCATATCATAACAAACCGTGTTGCTATTTATAATTGAGGCTGAAATAGCTGGAATGTTACCCGACAAACTGGCCGAGGTTGCATTGATAATTACATCAAATTCCTGTTCTGCTACATGCTCAAAACCACAAGCCGTTAATTTTCCATTGTTTTTGTCTGGATTTTTATCATAATTGAATTGCTCAATTATCTTTTCGGCTTTGCTTATTGTTCTGTTTGCTATAGTGATACTTTTAGGGTTTTGGGCAAGCAATGGTAAAACTACCCCCTTTGCTGCGCCACCAGCCCCTAGTAATAAAATGCGACTACCTTTTAATTGAACCGTATTACGCAACAAGTCTTGTACTAAACCTTCGCCATCGGTATTGTCGCCATAAATTTCACCCTCTTTAAAGGTTAACGTATTTACTGCCCCCGCTAAACGTGCACGCTCTGTGAGTTTGTCAGCCAGCGTTAATGCTTGCTCTTTAAAAGGAACAGTAACATTGGCGCCCTTGCCTTCTTTAGCAATAAAATCATTAACAGCCTCAATAAAGCCATTTAACTCAACTAAACAGGTATCATAATGAAGTGTTTGCTGGGTAGTTTTTGCAAAAGATTGATGTATAAAGGGTGAACGTGAATGTTTGATTGGGTTGCCAAAAACACAGTATTTGTCCATTAGGATTCTTTCAACAGTTAAATTTAGTTACAGCCTAACCGAATTAGTTTTTTAAAAATATAAAAAAAGTAGTAACTCTGTTAAATAAGTTACTACTTTTTGTTTTATTCACTGCAAAGTTACCTTTGTAACTTATACCTTTTTAAGATAGGCCTCTAGGCTTTATTAAAAGGTGTAACCTAGCATTAAAGAATAAACCATAGGGTCTATGTCAATATCTGCTTTACCAATACTCTCTCCACCAACATCAAAAGTGGCATCTGAGTTAAGGTCGATATAACGAATTGAAGCGTTTACTGACCAGTTATCACCTAAATCATAATCAGCACCTATTTGAACAGAGTAACCAAATGAGGTATCTAACTTTAAGTTAGTTAACCCAGCTGCTTTACTGGCAGCAGTAAATTCTTCTTCAAAAAATTCAGTGTAATTTAAGCCTAAACCAACATAAGGTTTAAATTCGGTACCTGTATCTATGTAATATAATGCGCTTAGTGTTGGTGGTAAGTGAGTAACTTCTGCTGCTTTTGCGCCTCCAACTAGCACATCATGAGTATAAGGCGTTGCTGCAAGTAACTCTATTGCCCAATTACTATCAAAAAAGTAAACGAAATTTGCGCCAAATTGTGTATCATCATCTACTGATAATGGTGCAAAATAATTTCCATCTACAAATACTGCAGCATTAGTGCTTTCAGGCGCTACCTGAGTAGCACCACCACGAACTAGGAAGTCACCTGCTTGGTTTGCTAATGTAACTGTTGAAATACTCGATAGTAATGCTATTGCTAATAATGATTTTTTCATGTTTATACCCTTAGTTTTTTATTTATTTGTGTATATTGTGAACCAGTATCATTTAAAGACACATTTAGCGCAAGGTTTTTAACTAATCTTTTATAATGATTTTTTCACTACTTAAGTAGGACAAGTTAGTGATTAGCTATTGACGAGTTTTCATTGACGTAAAATGTCTCCCGTTAAGCCATTAATGATTCTAGTTGGTTTTAAAAACCCTAAGGTGTTGGTTTTAATAATACAATCAACTTTATCACCCAGTTGTTGTTCAACTTGCTGCCAAGTGGTTGCCGGTGGTTGCCCCGCTAAGTTTGCACTTGTTGACACAATAGCTTTATTTGTTAGTTTGCACAGTGCCACTACATCAGGGTGATTGGTAATGCGAACAGCGATAGAGTTAAAAACACCACAAAGTAATGGTGAAATATTATTATTGGCAGGTAACACCTGTGTTATAGCATTAGGCCAACGTGATAAAATAGTAACGTATTGATCTTGGCTAATTGCACTATTATTTAGGTAGGGCAATAGTTGAGTGTAAGACGCCGCAAGTAAGATTAACCCTTTGTCAACGCTACGCTTCTTCAATAATAGTAGCTTGTTTACCGCTTTGTCATCATCGGGATCACAACCAAGGCCAAAAACGGCCTCGGTTGGGTAAGCAATAATACCGCCTTGAGAAAATACCACAGCAGCGTGTTTGATTATTGAAGTATTAGTCATAAAATATCACTAAGTTAGTTCGACTTTAGTCCGGCTTTACTCGCTGTGGCGGCAATAAATTACCCTCTACAGTGAGTAAAACGAGTTTCTCTGAGCTAAGTGTATAGGCATGCATTTGTATTTGTTTTAGTTTTTCTTGAGTGCCATTACTGATACTGCAATTAAATACTGAAACATTACAATAAATTAAGCTAATTTAGCTTGCATTACTTCATCTTTTGCAAGTAAAGCTTTAGCATTTGCTTCACGCTCGGCTTTTACCTTGTCTGCCATACTTTGATCCGCAACCCCCAAAATTTGCGCCGCTAAATAGCCCGCATTTTTAGCGCCCGCTTTACCAATGGCAACTGTTGCGACAGGGATGCCGCCGGGCATCATTACGGTTGACAATAAAGCATCATGCCCTTGTAATGGACCACAATCAATTGGCACACCAATAACTGGACGTGTTGTCATACCTGCAACAGCGCCTGCTAGATGGGCAGCTAGACCTGCTGCACAAATGAATACTTTACAGCCTCGTTCTTCAGCATCTTTAACATAAGCTTTTGCTGCTTCAGGAGTTCTGTGAGCTGAGCGCACACGAACTTCATGATTTATGTCAAATTGCTTAAGAATAGTAATAGTGGCTTGCATTACCGGTAGATCAGAATCTGATCCCATTAAAATAGCAACAAATGGTACAGTCATAGTGTTTTCTCTTGAAAGGTTAAAATAGTACATGGCTATGTAGGTGACTCAGGAGCGACTGTTAAATTTAAAGTTCCTTATGCTTATGTAAGTCGGAGTTTAATCCGATAAGGGGCAATAAATTACCCCTTGCACTAGGTATAACGAGTTTTCCTGAGCTAAGTGCATAGGCACGAAATAATATGTACGGTTAAAATTATAGCGTTTTGCTTTTATAGGTGCATTTTTTTTGTGGGCAACTTATTACCTCTCCGCCTGCCATTTTTCGCTTAATTAGCACAGGCCAATGACACTCTGGACAGGTTTGCTCTATAGGGTGATAGTTTAAAACATATTTGCATTTAGGGTATTGGTTACAAGAATAAAATGTTTTACCAAAACGGTTAGTTTTTTCTATTAGCTCTCCAACCTTACCTTTATTTTTACATAATGGGCAAACAACACCAATATTTTCATGATGCTGATTATCTTCAATATGATGACATTCTGGATAATTTGTACAGCCAATAAACATACCATAACGCCCTTGCTTTACGGCTAAGGGATAGGTACACAGAGGACATTCACTGTTAGGTAAAACAGTCTCTTCAACACGCTCTTGTTCGATCACCGAGCGCCTGTATTGACAATTTGGATAATTAGAGCAACTTAAAAAAGCACCCGACTTACCCTGTTTTATCGCTAACTTAGAACCACATTCAGGGCAAACTTCATAAGCTTTTTCAAGCGCATGTTCATGTTGAGAAAATAAAGGGTTTTCTTTATTTAGAGTTGATTGCTTTTTATCGGGTAGATTAGACATAAAATAAGTTATAGTTTGTTCAATTAAGCAGGATACTACCAGTAGGGTTGTGACATATTATGCCACAACCCTACTTTAAAAAACTATTATTTAATAGAATGTCTTAATGTAATAGGCCTTCTTGCTCGTCAAAAATAAGATCTTCCATTTGCGAGTAAGCATTTTCTTGACCAGGTATATTAAACAATACCATCAATATTACCCACTTTAAGTCATCCATAGAGATGTGAGAAGTATCAAGCTCCATCACTCTGTCGATTACCATTTCACGCGTAGTAAAATCAAGCACATTAACTTGTTCTAAGAATAGGATAAATCCTCGATTTTCTGTATTTAGCAGTTGCATTTCATCTTCAGTATAAATACGGAAAGATTCATTACCAACGCGTGTTAAATAAGGATACGCATCACTATCTTGCAATGCTGCAAGTTTTTCTAGCCAATTAAGTGCTTTATATATTTCGTTCTGGTGAAAACCTGCACGCGTAAGTTCATCGGTTAATATGTCGTGATCAACCATGACTTCAGCTTCACTATGAATATAATTTTCAAAAAGATACATTAATATATCAAACATAACTAACCCCTTTTATACCTATGGTGAATATTTTTATACCTATGCTAAAAACTACAATCTAAGGTAGCCACCTGGTACCGCAGCTACCAAACCACTAAGCTCTAACATTATTAACCGAGTTAACACTTCCTCAATGGGAAGATTACTTCGGGAAACGACTTTATCTACGGGAGTAATTTCAAATCCCACACTAGCCAACAATTCATCGACACACAAGTTATTATTTTCACTTTTTTGATCAGTATCTTTATTTACGATACTTTGTGATTTTTTTTGCTGCTTAACTTCATGTTGCTTAGCTTGCTGTTGCTTAAAGTATAGACCCGATTTATTAACAAACGTTAACTCTTCTACTATATCGCCCACCTCTTCCACTAGTTTAGCGCCTTGCTTAATTAACCAGTGACAGCCTTTAGCTTGAGGATTATTAATAACACTAGGGATCGAAAAAACATCTCTATTTTGCTCTAATGCACAACGAGCCGTAATTAAAGAGCCACTTTTCAACGCAGCTTCTACCACTAACACTCCTAGACTTAGACCGCTAATAATGCGATTTCTTTTTGGAAAATGTCCGGCTTTTGGTAACGTACCAGGTAAGAATTCACTTATTATTGCCCCCTGTTGAGATATTATTTGTTGTGCTAACGCTCGATGCCTTGCTGGGTATACTTTATCTAATCCAGTTGCTACTACAGCAATAGTACTTGCATTAGAGGTTAGCGCCCCTTTATGCGCAGCTGCATCAATACCTAAAGCCAAACCACTAGTAATAATCAAACCAACTTCACTCAACTGTTGAGCTAGGTTAAAAGCCGTTTCACGACCACTTACGCTAGCGGAGCGACTTCCAACAATCGCTAATTGACTTTGATTTAGTAACTGCTTATTGCCTTGTATAAAAATAATAAGGGGCGGATCATAAATTTGTTTTAATAACGAGGGATATAAGGGATTGTCGAAAGTTACTATTTCACTGTTACAGAGATTACTGTTGTTAATAACCTCATCGATGAATAACCAATTGGGATGATAAAATGCCGCTATTTGCTTAGGCGTTAAACTCTGCGCTGAGGTTAATAGCGATAATGCAGGCAAAGAAAAAAGCGCATCTATTCCATATGTATCAACAAGCGCTAATTTTTTATGAATGGCTAGACGAGGAACAAGCTTTAACGCTAGCCAGTAATGAATATTACTTTTTTTCACTTGTCTCCTCCATAAGACTGAATTTAAATACTATGTTTAAATTCTATTATTTTTATTTATTCGTCATAAGTTTGTTCATCATAAGTATATTACGGTGCGGTCACTACGTCTTGTAGTCGAGCTGGTTTCTCTGTACGTAAAATTAGTGCCATACTTGCTTTTTGATATACTTTAAAAACCATTAATTCACCTAAAAGCTCTTCTGGCATTTTATAATCTGAACCATTCGATGTTAGCATTCGGTTCCAACGAGATGTCTCTAAGGTATATTCTGGCCCTCTGCTTGTGTCTACAACACCTGGGCTTAGGCGCTTTATTGCCATAACATCGCCTACTGTTACCTGATGTTCACTGCCACGATTAATCATAATTACTTCTAATTTACCAAACTCATTACCATTACTAGAGGCTTTAATAATAGAGCCCCTTAGTGATTTGTCTGCGGCTTTCATCGTGAATACTGAAGGGAACATTTGCCCCTCATGCACAGGCACAACTATATCCCCTGGGCGTATTTCACGTTTCGCCGTGGATATTTTTAGTGTTGCTGGAATATTTCCACTCTGATTACCCGTACGAAGCGCTTGTCCTGTTGCCACTAAATCAACATAATATCCTATAGATTCGGTGGTTTCAGGATCAAAAATTTCCTCACCTTTATTATAAATAGCATATGTTTTTGCTAAATCTAAATTTTTATTCACATAAACTTTAAAACCATTAATACTAGAACGATATCCTTCGTCATTGCCAATAACATAGGGTAATTTTTCAAGTTGATCGGCACTAAATAAATGATCATATTTAATGAATGGGGCTATCACTTCTAATGGTAATAACCTAATAGCCATACTATCTTTATTCTTTTGACGTATTTTAGGCGACCATTTATAACTTGCTTTCACTTTAACTGGCGCTAACACCAGCATAGGCTCGCCTTTTTCATTAAACACTAAGGTAATAATATCACCGGGATATATTAAATGAGGGTTATTAATTTCAGGGTTTAAACGCCACAATTTAGGCCACAACCATGGCTGTTCTAAAAAAATAGCAGAAATATCCCAAAGAGTGTCACCTTTAACAACAACGTGAGTTGTAGGTGCATCATCATTAATTTTTAACTGCTCTGCCTGTGATGTTAAAGAACAAGCGAATAAAGTAAGTGTTATAATTATTTTTTTTAGCATGTGTTTTGTTCCTGTATCATGATTGATCATGCTTTTATTCACTGTGATAACTGTGATAGAAATACAGCGTTATAGAAATACAGCATTATTAATTGCTATAATGATAAACATAACACTCTAATAGAATTATCGCTAATTCTTTTAACAAACATTTATAAGATTATGACTATTTTAACTATATTACGTTTTCCAGATCCTCGTTTAAAAACAAAGGCTAACCCTGTAACTAACATAACTGATGCTACCTCAATCATTATAAATGATATGTTAGCAACGATGTATGATGAAAAAGGTATTGGTCTTGCCGCCACCCAAGTTGATATTCATCAACGAATCGTTGTTATCGATATTTCTGAAAATAGCGATCAACCTATTGTTTTAATTAATCCAGAAATCATTGCTAAAAGTGATGAAACTTTGATTAATGAGGAGGGGTGTTTATCGGTGCCAGGGATATATGCCAAAGTAAATCGCCATGAAACTTGTATGGTAAAGGCTCTTGATCGTCATGGGAAAGAATTTATTTTAGATGGTGAAGGGCTATTGAGTATTTGTATTCAGCACGAGCTTGATCATTTAAATGGTATTTTATTTGTTGACTACCTATCCCCATTAAAACGCCAACGCATCAAAACTAAGTTAGAAAAAGAAGAAAAGTTAGCTAAGGAAAATGTTTAAATTTATGTCTAATTTTTTAAAAAAATCCCTAAATATTATTTTTGCCGGAACACCTGATTTTGCTGCCCAACATTTAGCCGCGCTTCTAAAGAGTGAACACAACATAGTTGCTGTTTACTGCCCACCAGATAAACCTGCAGGGAGAGGAAAAAAACTCACCGCCTGTACCACTAAATTATTAGCACTTGAACATAACATTCCCGTTGAGCAACCCATTAACTTTAAAGACCTTAACGACCAACACCAGTTAATTCAATATAATGCCGATATTATGGTTGTTGTTGCCTATGGCTTACTTTTACCTGAAGCTATATTAGATGCGCCACGTTTAGGTTGTATTAATGTGCATGGCTCATTATTGCCAAAATGGCGGGGGGCGGCGCCTATTCAACGAGCTTTAGAGGCGGGTGATGAAAAAACGGGTGTCACCATTATGCAAATGGATAAAGGCTTAGATACTGGCGATATGATATTAACTGCCGAATGTATTATTGAGCACACCGACACAAGTGCGAGTCTGTATGAAAAATTAGCCTTGCTTGGACCAACAGTATTGGTTGATACCTTAGCATTAATGGCACAAGATAATTTTAACGCTCATGAACATAATACTTCCCAAGATAATAGCCTAGCCACTTACGCGCATAAACTTGATAAAGCCGATGCCGAATTAAATTGGCATTTAAGCGCCGTAGCATTAGATAAAAAAATTAGAGCTTATATTCCTTGGCCAGTAGCCCAATTTACTTTTACTGAAAATAATGCCGTTAATAAGCAGCACAAAATTCGCATTTGGCAAGCTTCAATACTAAATGAACACAGTGATAAACCATTTGGTACTATAATTTCTGCAGATAAAAATGGCATTGTAGTTGCCACAGGAAATGGCGCTATTTGTTTAGAGATACTGCAATTACCTGGGAAAAAAGCCCTACCAGTAAAGGATATTCTTAATGGTCGTGCTGATTGGTTCAAAGTAGACGCTAATATTAATGGTATAGTGAATTAAATGACAACTAATACTGCTCAAATAAACAAACAAAAACCTATCAATATTCGCGCCCTGGCTGCAAAATGTTGTTATAGCGTCATTGATAAAGGGCGAAGCCTTAATGATGAATTACCCAAACAACAAAGTAAGGCCGATGTAAAAGATAAAGGCTTATTACAAGAAGTTTGCTATGGCGTATTACGGTATTTACCCGAATTAGAGCATGATGTTCGTGCCTTGATGCAAAAACCGTTAACGGGTAAACAACGAGTATTTCACTTTTTACTGTTGGTAGGTGTATATCAAATTAAGTATATGCGCATTCCTGATCACGCGGCGGTTAGTGAAACCGTTGCGGCTACTGGCGCTTTAAAAAACCGCCAGATGAAAGCCTTAATTAATGGTGTGTTACGAAATTTTGTCCGCATTAGTGAAAATAACACGCTTAAGAAACAAGAAACCCTGCCTGCCTCAATAGAATACAATCACCCAAGCTGGTTTATTAAAAAAATACAGCATGCTTATCCAACCAAATGGCAACAAATTTTAGCAGCTAACCAACAAAAACCGCCAATGTGGTTAAGAGTAAACCAACAACATCATTCTAGCACTGAGTATCAAAACCTATTAACAACAGCAGAAATAGACGTTAATACTATTGAGCCATTCAGTCATGCTATTGAGCTAACTCGTCCAACGGATGTTACTAAACTACCCGGATTTGATCAGGGTTGGGTTTCAGTTCAAGATGCTGCGGCTCAACAAGCGGCTAGGCTGCTTGATTGCCAAGGTGGAGATGTAGTGCTAGATTGTTGTGCTGCACCTGGCGGAAAAACATGTCATATTTTAGAGAAAAATCCTGATATTGCCTCCATGACTGCCATTGATGTTGAAGAGAGCCGTTTAGTCAGAGTTGAAGAAAATTTAGCCCGTTTAGGATTAAAAGCCAAAGTAATTGCCGCTGATGCAACCAATTCAAAAACCTGGTGGGATGGACAACAATTTGACCGTATTTTATTAGATGCTCCCTGTTCTGGAACAGGTGTTATTCGCCGACACCCCGACATAAAATGGCTGCGTAAAGCCAGCGATATAGATGCGCTAGTAACGCTTCAACAGCAAATACTTAAAGAAACATGGTCTTTGCTTAAGCCCGGTGGTACTTTACTTTATGCAACCTGTAGTGTTTTACCACAAGAAAATAGCGAACAAATAAAACAATTTATTAAAAATAACACTAATGCCCAATTGTTAACTATTGATTGTAAAGAAAAACCGGAAAAAGAGTTTATTGGTTGGCAAATATTACCTGGAGAAAAAACACCTGGTGAAAAAAATATGGATGGTTTTTATTACGCTAAGCTGTTAAAAACAAAATAATAAAA
>Ga0105357_10002088_pt1 | contig 10748 bp, 5 predicted proteins | sample GOMGulsemesocosm_4_FD_83660 | JGI IMG/M metagenome (GOLD analysis project Ga0105357, IMG submission 83660) | Methane-oxidizing microbial communities from mesocosms in the Gulf of Mexico - GOM15B Gulf of Mexico | ecosystem: Environmental > Aquatic > Marine > Cold seeps | place: USA: Gulf of...
TAATAGCCCCTAAAGCTTTAAAGCGTGCGATTTCATCGGGTAATATTTTTGCGGTTAAAAAGATCACTGGGATATGACTTAATTGTGGGTGAGCCCTCAGTGCTTGTAGCGTTGTAGGGCCATCCATGTCAGGCATCATGACATCAAGCAATATAAGCTGAGGCTGAAACCCCATTGCTAAGTCAATAACAGACAGGCCTGATTCGCAGGTCGCTATTTCCAGTTCACCAAATGTTTCTAAAGCCAGTGTAGCGATTTCACGAATATCAGCGTCATCTTCAGTATATAAAACTTTAGTAAGCTTAGTCATTTATTGTGCCTAAAGGTGCGGTGAGTTTTTTGATGATAGCAACTAATTCATTATTACTAATCGTTGATTTAACTAAAGCTGCGCCAACTTGCTTAAGAATGTCTTTTTCAACGGCTTGAGCAGAAAAAATAATAATAGGCACTAACGGTTTCTTTTGGTTAATCAGCGGTATTAGTTCTAAGCCATTACCATCGGGCAAGCCAATATCTAGGATTACGAGATTAAACTCTTCCGCGTCTATGGTTTCTTTTGCTGATTGTATATTGCTTGAATGAATAAGCGTTGCTTTGTTATTTAATAAGCCAGACATCATTTCAATCAAGTCTTGGTTATCTTCTATATGTAAGATTGTTGTTTGGCGGCTTGCTTCTTTTTTTAATGCGTTTTTTAGTGCCTTATTTAGACGCTGAGTATCAATAGGTTTATCAATCCAATCGACAATTCTTAAAGCAGAAGGCGTATTGTCTTTATTGAACCCTGTTTCAGCAGAAATAATGATAATCGGTAAGGCACAGTGTTTTTCTTTATTACGAATTTCTTTAATAAAAGATAAGCCATCTTGTCCCGGTAAACGAATATCAACAGTTATAGCATCGTAATGGTTATTGGCAAGTAACTGTTTAGCATCTTCAGAATTATTACACGTGGTGACATTAAAGCCTTGCTGCTCTAATAATAAGCTAAGCAAATTAGCAATATCTTTTTCATCTTCTAAAACAAGAATATGGCCATGACTTTTTACTTTAGTTGTAATAGTAGAAATGGTGTCGGTTGTTCCTGGTCCAGCAGCCTGCGTTGATTGCTTATCATTATGATATTCAATCAATTCAAAAAAGAAGGTGCTGCCTTTACCGGTTTCACTGGTGTAGTTAATATGCCCGCCATGGTGTTCAATAATGGCTTTAGTAATGTTTAAACCTAAGCCTGTTCCGCCTTTTTGTCGGGTATCAGAGCTATCTATTTGAGAAAATTTCTGGAATATTTTATTACGATATTCTTCAGGAATACCTGCACCTTGGTCGATAACAGAAACACGAATAAATTGATCTATTTTTTTGATATCAATTAAAACATGTGTGTTTTCAGGTGAGAATTTAGCGGCATTAGAAATAAGGTTTGCCATCACTTGCTGTAATCGTAGACTATCGGCATAAATTTGAACATTATCTAGATCAGTCTTTAAGTCTAGAGTGACTTGGCAAGTATTAGCATAAGCCTCATTTTCCGCAATACTGTGTTTGACTATGTCAATTAAGTTAAGTGTTTCTAGTTTTAATTCGATTTTCCCGGCCTGAATTTTTTCAACATCGAGAATATCATTAACTAAATTAATGAGTCGTTCAGTATTGTTGTGCGCTAATTCAAGCATGCGATTCGCTTTGTCGGGAACTTTGTCTAGTACACCACTTTTTAACATGCCTAGAGAGCCGAGAATTGAAGTAAGTGGGGTTCTTAGTTCATGACTCACAGTAGAAATGAACTCTGTTTTTATTTTATCGACATGTCTACGTTCAGAAATATCGCGAATAATTCCCATAAACTGTATTTCATGTTTATAGGTGATTTGATGCACCCATAATTCGACTTCAAAGGTTTCTCCATTCTTTCTTAAGGCTTCTACTTCACGGGTTTTACCAACAATATGAGTGTGGCCGGTTTGTTTAAAGTTGGATAAATAGCTGTCATGCATTTCACTATAGGGGGAAGGCATGAGTATTTTTATATTTTTTCCGATGAGTTCATTCGAGTGGTAACCGAGCATCTCTTCAACGGTATTATTAACCGACAAAATTGAGCCATTGATATTGATGGTCAGAATGGCATCCGAGACATTATCCAATAAAGTATGTAGGTAAGCTTGGTTAGCGCGGGTTTGATTGTGGTAGTATAGGAAAAGTGCAACTATGCTGAGGACAAGAATGGATTCAAGCCAGTTATTATTCTTCCAGTCCAACAGTAGGGTTAAGGTGGCTAAAAGCAGGCTGGTAATGATTAATACCGAAGAGCTGTTAACCGGTGACATTATTTTTTTTATTATAGTCATAGGTCTTTGAAGCGAAGTTGTTAAAGGGACGCGCTGGCTTATTGCTATTTAGCAAGCTATGCCGTTGTTACCTTCCTTATAGTCCCCTCCATTTAAAGAATGGACAAATGTACCATAATTTTGTTTTGATACGACACTAATTGCTGATGTTTTTAGTAGAATTTAGAGGTAGTTCAAACCAAAAGCAGCTACCTTGTGCTTCTATGCTTTCAAATCCTAGAGTTCCGTGCATCATTTCAACTAATTCTTTGGTCACTAATAGCCCAATTCCAGTGCCTTCGATGTTTGAGTTTTCTTGCCCTAAACGATTAAATGCAGTAAATAATTTTTGTTGTTGATTTACCGGAATGCCGATGCCGGTATCGCAAACGTTTATTCGCACATGCGTACTGTTGATTGTTTCGCAGTTTAAGCTGATTGTGCCATTGGGTTTATTGTATTTGATGGCATTGCTGATTAAGTTAAGTAAAACTTGTTTTAGTTTTATGCTATCGGCAAGTACAGTGAAATTTATGTCTTCAGCAATATCATTAATAACAATATTTGTTTTGGCGGCAATAGGCTTTAACAAAGAAATTGCATCAGTTAGTGCATTAGACAATACGATAGATTTTATTTGTAAGTCTACTTTTTTTGCTTCAATGGCAGCGAGTTCTAAAATATCATTAATAAGATTTAATAAGTGTTCACCACTGGAGAGTATGAATTCTATATTTTCTTGTTGCTCTTCTGATAAAGGCTCGTCAGGATTATCTTCCATTAATTGAGCAAAGCCTAAGATAGCATTGAGTGGCGTGCGTAACTCATGGCTCATGGATGAAAGAAATTCAGACTTGGCCTGGTTGGCTTTTTCAGCAGCTTCTTTTTCTTGCAAAAGTTCAGCTTCCATTGCTTTTCTAGCACTAATATCTGTGTGAAAGCCTGTCATTGTTAGAGGCTGCCCTAGCTTATCTTCGTCGATTATTTGACCGCGACAGTGTATCCATTTCCAGCTATTATCTTTACATAATAAGCGGACCTCTAACTGGTAGGTAGCCACTTTACCTGATAAATAAGACTGCAAGTTTTTTTGTGCACGGCCTATATCGTCAGGATGAACACTGTGTACCCACGTATCAATGGTGGCTGGAAGTTCATTCGCCTGATAGCCTAGCATTTCAGCATACATATCGCTCATGATGAATTGACCTGTTTTTATATTCCAGTCCCAAACAGCATCACCTGTGGAGCTTAGGGCAAAATTAAGGCGTTCCGCGTTATTTTTTACTTCAGTAATATCGGTACGAATGGCAATATATTGTTCGAGTTTTCCTCGCTCATTTAAGTAAGGGACAATGGTTGATGCAACCCAATATAAGCTCCCGTCTTTTGCTTTGTTTTGTATTTCGCCATGCCAGACTTGACCGTTAGTTAGTGTTTTCCACATGGTGTTAAAAAATGCATCAGGGTGATGATCAGATTTTAAAATACGATGATTTTGCCCGATGAGTTCAGCGCGTGAATATTGACTAATTTCTTCAAATTTTTCATTAACGTAGATTATTTTACCGGTGACGTCTGCAATGCTGACGATTGAGTGTTCATCGAGTGCTTTTTTCTGGAATTCAAGCTGTTTTGTTTTTTTAGACAGTAACTGAGTGATTTCTTTTTCAACTACAAACAAGAAAGGGCTTTTGCTTGCTGTATTGTTTATAGTTGCTTGTTTTATGCGATTGATAATACTTGCTTCTAGTTGTTCTTGGTTTTTTGCTGAAAAGTACCCCATGCCGCTTAGAACAAAGGGCGCACTAGCGATCAGGTAATGTAATAGGTTGTTTTTATATAGTTGCTGAATAGTGAGCCAGGAAAAGGCGAGGGTGTTATGTAGTAGGTCTATATAAATAGCTAATAATGGAAAACAGAGCCCAAAAATAAAGCCAGTTAAAGTGAGTTTTTTAACAGTTGATAGCATAAGTTAATGGGAGTGGAAAGTAATCTGGAAAATCTGTAACTAACGGTTATACATTAATTTTGGTGTTTTTTTGGGAATTATTGTCTGGTTAAACGTGAAAACCACGCTTTAATATCTTGATCAACGGCATATAAACAAGGAATTAAAACTAAAGAGACTAAAGTGCCAAAAACAACACCCCAAGCCATTGCCATCACCATTGGGGTTAAAAAAGGATTAGAACCAGCAATGCCATAAGCGGTGGGAAATAAGCCAGCAGCCGTGGTTAAAGAGGTGATTATAATAGGGCGCAGGCGTTGTGCCGCTCCTTGTGCAATAATCGTGACAGGCATGTTGCCGGTATTGAGTTTATTGAGATTATGAATCATCACTAAAGAATCATTCACTAAAACACCAATTAAGCCCAAGATACCAATTAAGGCAATAATACTGAGAGGAAGGCCTTGTATGGCAAAGCCGATAATAACCCCAGTTAAACTAAAAGGAATCGCAAGAATAATCAGAAAAGGTTGAGTCAATGAGTTAAATAACACCACAAGAATAAAAAATACACTCATTAGGCAAAAGATAAACGCAATTTGCATATCGCCCATGGAGTCTTGTTGCTGTTCTAATTCACCGCTATACCAGATGCGTAGTTTAGGATGTTTTTGCAATAGCCCTGTCTTTGTTATGTAGTCAGCAAGGTCATCGTTTATTTGCTGTACTGAAATAAGCTCGCGATCAATCTCTGCATACAGTGTCATACTGCGCTGGCCGAAATAATGCTTAATATTGGCCTCGCCGGGGCGCACCTCTAATTCAGCAATACTTTTTAAATAAATGCTATCGCCTTCAGCCGTCATAACGATGAGATTTTCTAAAGTTTCCAGTTTATTTTGCGCTTCCCTTGTGTACTTTAGGCGATACTTAATGCGCTCATCTACCGTTTGTAATTCATCTATAATTTGCCCATCAAACGCAATTCTGACAGCTTGAGTGACATCAGCAACACTAATATGTCTAGCGGCCATTAAAGTGTAATCTAGCTTTAGCTGAACGATATCTTTACCGGTTTTATAGCTACTCCACACATCAGTAACAGCCGCTTGCTGATTTAAAAATTGGCTGATTTTTTCAGCGACTTCATAGCGGCTCTCGCTATTGCCAATGATTTCTAGCTCCACGGGTTTTCCTGCAACCGGTGTATCTTTTAATGGCTCAAAAATAAGCTGTGTAAAGCCTTTTAATTGGATAGCATCTTTACGCAACTCAGCCATGAGCCAGTTAGAGTCAATCGTGCGCTGCCCTTGTGGCAACATATAAATACTGATAAGTGCCCATGCTGGATTGCGACCCTCAGTTACACCATAAATATCGGTATCATGATGGCCAATGCGAGTGACGATATTAAGCAGCTCTTTTTCGGGCAAACGTTTGCGAATCATGGCTTCTACTTCTGCCGACTTTTCTATCGTTCTAGCAAAAGAAGTGCCTTGTGGCAGCTCTATTTTGACGTTAACAGTATCAATATCGACATCGGGGTATAGGTTAAACTGCATCACCGAAATGCCATAAGCAATAATTATGGCAAACCCTAAAACAAATAAGCCAATGGTTTGGTAGCGTTTTTGCAGCGCCATTAAAATAAACTGATGATATTTTTTATGGAAGCGTATAAACCACGGTTTTTTAGCTAATTTTTTAACGGGATAAGCATGCGCTAAATGCCCCGGTAGCATGAAATAACATTCAAATAAGGATGCACTTAAAACCAAAGCAATCATCACCGGTAACGTCCACAGAAATTCACCTTCTAAGCCGCCTAAAAAAGCCACCGGCGTAAACGCTAAAATAGTGGTTAAAGAGCTGACTAAAACGGGTGCGGCAATCGTGGCTGTGCCTTTTGTGCTGGCTGTGATGAAATCATCGCCTTGTTCTCGCCGGTTCTGGATGTTTTCAGAAGTGACGACGGCATCATCAACTAGCATACCTAATACCAGAATTAATGCCATCAGTGAAAGCGAGTCTATCGCCAGACCCAATGTAGGCATAAGCGAAAAACAGATCATAACGGTGGTTGGCATTCCCAAAGTGACCCAAAGTGATAAACGCCAATGTAAAAATAACCATAACACTAAGAAAACTAGAATTATCCCGAGCAAGGCATTACTGCCAAGGGCATCAATCATGTCATAGGTGAACCGAGAAATATCGTTAACTAAAATAAGATCAACGCCGGGAGGGAGGTTAACGCGTGCTTTAGTCACAAAATCACGTAAAGCTTGGGTGGTTTTTAGGCCATCAGAATGTTCTTTTTTTAGTGCCGTTAACGCGATGCTGAGTTTGCCGTCAGTGCGTGATTGTATTTGCCAATCCTGATAATCTAGCACCACCTCGGCAATATCAGCAATGCGTACGGTATCGCCAACCTGCCCACTGCGGACAATAACCTCGGCTATTTCTTTAGGGTTTGTAAATTGCCCCACGGTCAAGACTTTCTTTTCAGCCACAAAAGATGCTAAAGAGCCGCCAGAATCGCGGACATTGCGGCGATTGATCGCGTGTATTATTTCTGCATAAGTAATGCCTAAATGCTGCATTTTTAGAGGGTCTAATTGAATATGTACTTCGCGTGACCGATAACCAATTTTTTCTACACCGGCAATACCTTTGATTTCACGCAAGCCATCGGTTAATTGGCGCGCAGTTTGGCGTAAAATTGCTTCAGGCACTGCTCCGACGATATGCACCTCCATAATCGGAAATTTCAGGCTGGATAATTCTTCTAATAAAGGCTTTTCTTGTAAATCGGCAGGCAGACGCGTTGCAGCACGGTCAACCGCCTTTTGTATTTCATTAATAGTTTTTTGTAAGTCGTCTTGTTCAGGGTCAAGACGTACACTGATAACAGATATGCCATCCATGCTATTAGAATGGAGTTTTTTAATGCCGTCGATTTTCAGAATTTCTTCTTCTAGCGGTAAAGTGATACCTAGCTCAATTTCTTCAGGGCCAGCACCGGGATGAAAAGTCGATATTTTAACGATGCCCATATCTATTTTAGGCATCACTTCATACTTCATATTACTTAGCGCTAATGCCCCAGTAAAAAAGGCAAATACCATGAGTAAGTTGATGAGTACGGGGCGCTGTACAAAAAATCGAATTAAAGCAGTCATTAATCGTTCTCTATTTGTACGGGGCTATCTTCTTGTATATTTTCCAAACCTTTAATAATAAGTTGATCACCAGCTACTAAGCCATCTAGCACAGGAACCCAGTCAGACATGCTGGCGCGCAATAGTGGTTGTACTTGTTTTGCTTTATTATCGGAGATAATATAAACCACTTTTTTGCGCTGCCTATCAACAATCGCAGTATCAGGAATTAATAGGCTATGGCTTAATTTTTGCCCAGATAGCTGTACTTGCGCAGTCATGCCGGATTTCAGCAAACCATTATGATTATCTAAACTAAGGTAAACAGGAAAGTTTCCGGTACGTTCTTCGGCTTTTATGCCGATAGATTCAAGCAATGCAGGGTGTTGTTTTCCTTTAAGCGCGGGGAAATAAACCAGCGCTGTATCGCCGTGCAATAAATAATTAACATCCTTTTCACTCACAAATGTTTTTATGCGCACGCTATCAATTGCTTGAATAATAACCAGCGTTTGTCCCGCTTGCGTGGTTTCTCCCGGTTCAATCAAACGTTTATCAATAATGCCTTTGCTCGGGCTTACCAACGTGCTGTCGGTTAATTCGCGTTTAGCTAAATTTAATAAGGCGAGTGCTTCTTGGTGATGTGCAGCAAGTCGGTGCTGTAGTATTTCAACCGTTTGTAAGGCTTCGATGGATAGCATATTCAGCTTGGCTAACTTGCGTCGTCGCTGTAATTCATTGCTAGCTTTTTTCAGTGCCGCTTTGGCCGAGGTCACTGAATTTTTAGCTTGTTGAACACGTAACGTTCGCTTTTGAGTATCGAGTTTTATTAAAACTTGTCCCGGCGTGACCGCTTGCCCCTCTTTAAATAAAACCGCATTGACAGGCTCAGAAAAATTAACGCTCAGGTGAATTTCTTCTGCCGCTTCGACGATGCCATACACGTTTATACGGTCTTGCCAAACTTGAGGGCTTAAAGTCAGCGTTTTAACTTTCGCAATTTGAGGGGAAACCGCGTTGCTAGTATCTGCATTTTGTTGGCTGCAACTACAAAGGAAGATAACTAAAAATGTGAGGACTATTTTAGGCATAATTTAACCTTGTGTAGAGGGCGGTTTCATTGCTATTTAATAATCAAAGTAGCCCGTATTACGCAAGCTTCATACGGGCTACTTGCTACGCAAAGATTTAGAATAAAGTGTCTACTTAGTCAGAATAAAATAACTTAAAAATATCAGAAAATTTTTCATCTGATGTTTGGATAAGCGTATTAATTGCAGTTTCAGATAAACCTAAATTATCAATAGATTCCGCATCGAAGGCCGCATCTTTTTTAGCATAAAAATCGGCAAGCTGAATAATGCTGGCTATTTTATGATGCGGTTCTTGGGTATTTTGGCTCGTGTGTAATTTGATGCTATCGTTAATTAAATCAGGCAATTTCCAGCGCTGGGTTAATGCTGCACCGGCAGTAAAATGATTAAAGCCTAGCAGTGATTCTTCAATGTTGATTCTGTCGCTGTCTGTCGCATCTTCTATTGCTTGGAATTGTAAGGTAATATCTCTAGTTAGCTCAGGAATGCGTAAGCAGAAAATCAGTTCACCGATATGATGCAAAATACCGCAAACAAAAATAGAGTCAGCGTAGTCTTTACCTAAAAGAAAATCTACTTCACGGGCAACTAAAGCGCAGCGTAAGCTTTTTTCCCAGAAATCATACATAGAAATAAGCCCGCCAGGTAAGTCAGAAAACTTATCCATTACCGCGGTGCTGAGAATGATATTTTGTAACTCTTGTAGTCCAATTAAGGAAATGGCTTGGCTAATTGAGCAGATTTTTGCAGATAAGCCATAAAAGGCACTGTTCACAATCTGTAGTAATTTAAGTGAAAGAGCGGGGTCTTTTTCAATAATAAAGGCAGCATCAACAAGTGATTTAGTTGGATCGGCCGCAACTTTTTTCAACTCAAAATAAATGTTAGGTGGTGATGCTAGCTGTAGATCACCATTGATTAAATCAGCGACAGAGAAGTTATCTTGCAATGTTGGGCTCATAAACTAGTAAAAGATTAGGAAAAGAATATAATTGCTTAGAAGTATAGTGCGTTAACATTAAAAGTTAAACTAGTTTCTTAAGTTAATTTTGCTAAATAACCAAGGAAATCAAATTAATAGATAGGTGCAAATGAATATTGACCAGCCGTTAACAGATAGCCTTATTATTATTGTTGAAAGTGACGAACAAGTGGCGATCGATATTCGTAATTACCTGAATAATAATGATTTTCCTGTAGTTCAGACAGTGCAATCCATTGATGGTGTGTATGAGGCGTTAAGGCCTTTTTATTATGCCAAAAAGCAATTAGGGTTGATTATTATTAATGAGACACTAATCAACAATGATGTGTGCTCTGCACTTTCTAGCTTAGATGAAGGCCTACTCATTCCTTTTATTGTTTTATCGAATGATGAAATCACCACGGTTAACTCGCTTACAACGCAAAATCCTAAAGCATTAATACATGCACTATCTACACCGATTAATTACCCTGAACTATTAAGCGTTATTAATTTACAGCTGGTGATGAAAAAGGAGCGACTTTTAAGGCACGAACAAAAGCAGCACTTAATTAATGAGCTATCGGAAAGAAAAGTATTAGATGCTAAGTTAAAGTACTTGGTTGCGCATGATGAACTTACCGGCTTATTAAACCGCAGCAATTTTGAACGCCAATTAAAAGTGCGGGTCAACTTAGGCCAAGAGAGTACGTTATTATTTATCGATATGGACCGGTTTAGTATTATCAATGAACTGGAAGGTTTCGATACAGGTGATAAACTATTAATTGATGTGATCTCTGCCATTAGACATCAGTTAAATAAAAATGATTTATTTGCGCGTATAGGGTCTGATGAATTTGCCTTGTTTATAGAAAATAAACCACTCAATGAGGTTAAATTGTTAGCAGAAAATATCAGACAAAAAGTTGAAGCTTTACACTTTATTGTTGCTGATGCCAGCTATAGTACAACGATGTCGATCGGTATATTTTCTTTACATAGCTTAAAGAAGGCCTTACACCCCAGTGAAATCATCTCTAAAGCCAAGCAAGCTTGTAATATGGCGAAAGAACATGGGCGTAATTTAGTCTGGGTGTACAACGAAAATGATAGCAAAGTACAAGAGCGCAACAGTGATTTATACTGGGTGCCTTTAATTAAACATGCCTTGCAAGAAGATCGTTTTTTTCTGGTATTCCAACCAGTTGTTGATTTATTTACTGGCCAAGTATCACATTATGA
>Ga0105357_10002095_pt1 | contig 10731 bp, 9 predicted proteins | sample GOMGulsemesocosm_4_FD_83660 | JGI IMG/M metagenome (GOLD analysis project Ga0105357, IMG submission 83660) | Methane-oxidizing microbial communities from mesocosms in the Gulf of Mexico - GOM15B Gulf of Mexico | ecosystem: Environmental > Aquatic > Marine > Cold seeps | place: USA: Gulf of...
AGCATAACTGACGAGACAAACCATGTGGTTATTTCTCGTCTTGGAAACACACTTCGGGCTGCTGGAACAGCAGAGATAAACGGGTATTCAACTGAGCCAAATGAGGACCGCGAAAACATGGTTCTTGACGCCGTAATGGCATTGTTTCCAGGGGTTGGAGATCCAGAAAAAGCGACCCGCTGGTGCGGACTACGCCCTATGAGTGCCGACAGTGTTCCTATTATCGGTTCGACCAAGTTGGACAACTTTTATCTCAACACCGGACATGGCCCTCTCGGGTGGACTTTGTCATGTGGCTCCGCACAATTATTAGCAGCGCATATTGATGGAGATACAACAAAACTTGACATTTCAACCTATAACGTTGATCGTTTTTAAAGCGGCACAATAAAAATAAATCTAATTAGCCGCAAACAAATTGGAAAATAAATGTCATCAACAACGATGGATAAACTCATCCCGCAATCTTACAAGGGCATTACCTTATATTGTATTGCCATCTTTTTGTTCGTTACTATGGATGCCATCGTAAAATATGCCAATACGACTTATGAGCCATTGCAGGTGGTTTGGGCGCGCTACTTTTTCCATATGCTGCTTATGACACTGTTACTGGCTCCAAAATTGAAAATGGATCTAGTTCGGACCGTCAAACCTAAACTTCAAATTTTCCGTTCAATGCTGTTGTTAGGCGCAACCGTCTGCTTTTTCTCAGCTTTAAAATACATTCCGCTTGCAGATGCTGGCGCAATGGGCAGTACATCTCCCCTTTTTGTGATGGTTTTTTCCGTCTTTATCTTGGGTGAAAAAATTAGTTTCAGGCGTTGGTCTGCGGTTCTTGTGGGTTTTGTTGGCGCGCTTATAATTCTGCGGCCTGGTTTTGGAGAAGTGCACCCTGCAATGTTCCTGGTCATTGGTATGGCTATATTCTACGCTTCTTACCAAATCGCTACTCGGAAATTAGCTGGGGTCGATAGCTCCTACACAACTATATTCTATACGGCACTGGTTGGTACGATTGTCATGAGTATTGTTGCCCCATTTTTCTGGGTAGAACCGGATTTGTTCGGCTGGGGCATGCTTGCGCTCATTGGTCTGATTGGCGGCGTTAGCCATTTCATCATTATTATCGCCTTCACCTACACCACGGCATCAACTGCGGCACCCTTCGCCTACACTCAGCTTATCTGGACCGCGATATTTGGCTTCTTCGCCTTTGGCGACCTTCCAGACGAATTTACAATCCTCGGGGCCACAATCATCGTGGGCAGCGGCCTTTATATTCTCTACCGTGAACGGCAGATTAATAAGGCCGCCAAGCAGTAGCGCATACTAACTCACGCGATCATCCGCAAGATCAAGATATGTGTCCGGGCGACGATCACGGAAGAATTGCCAGTTGTTGCGGATTTCGCGGATCATATCCATATCCATATCAACAACAACTAGTTCGTCCTTATTATCAGAGGCTTGTGCGATAATTTCGCCGCGAGGGTTCACCACGTAGGACGATCCATAAAACTCGCCTATATTCCACGGGCCCTCAGTTCCCACCCTGTTTGTGGCGCCAATATAGACACCATTCGCAACAGCCGAGGCCGGTTGCTCCAGTTCCCATAAATACTGGCTAACGCCTTTTACGGTGGCCGATGGGTTCACAATGTATTCTGCGCCATTTAGCGCAAGCGCTCGCCAACCTTCGGGAAAATGCCGATCGTAACAGATATAAACACCGAGTTTACAGTAAGCCGTATCAAAGACAGGCCAACCTGAATTGCCGGGACGGAAAAAGAATTTTTCCCAAAAACCGGCGACCTGTGGGATGTGGGTTTTCCGGTACGTACCAAGATAGGTGCCATCCGCATCAATAACGGCCGCCGTATTGTAATAAATACCGGTCTTTTCTTCTTCATAAATGGGAACGACGATGACCATATTGTATTTTCGGGCATATTCTTTCATCAAATTGACAGTCGGCCCGTCGGGCACTTTTTCAGCGGCGGCATACCATTTTGGATCTTGAGATGGACAGAAATACGGCTGATTAAAAACCTCTTGAAAGCTCAGAACTTGCACGCCCTGCCGCCCAGCCTCTTCAATGTGTGGGATATGCGCTTCGATCATTAAATCGCTAATTTCTTTGGGCGACATGTCCGTGTTACCCTTCAATCCCACTTGTATCAGGCCCGATTTTACAATTGCCATATCTACGTTCCTCCCAGAACTTCAAATTAATTGATGTTTTTGACCAGTTGGTCAGGATTTTAACTGTCCTTTTTTAAAAGGCAAAGCTAAAATAGGAAAAACTACCTATGATAATAGTTAAAATAGTGGGTAGAGTCTGATCTGGGATAAGAAAACAGGAGATGGGAATGTCAACTTTGATACGTGGCGGCACGGTCGTTACCTCTGAAACTACCTTTCGCGCAGATGTTTACTGTGAAGAGGGTATTATCAAAGCCATAGGAAAAGATCTGGAAGTTCCTTCCAGTGCAGAAGTTGTGGATGCTGGCGGGCAGTATGTGATGCCGGGCGGCATTGATCCCCATACCCATATGCAACTCCCGTTTATGGGCACTGTTGCGTCAGAAGATTTCTATACGGGGACCGCAGCTGCTCTTGCTGGCGGTACGACCCAAATTATCGATTTCGTTATTCCTGATCCGGAAGAGCCAATCATTGAGGCCTATCAAAAATGGCGCGGATGGGCTGAAAAATCCGTTGCTGATTATAGTTTTCATGTTGCCATCACTTGGTGGGATGAGAGTGTTCACCGGGACATGGGTATCCTTGCAGAACAAGAAGGTATCAATTCTTTCAAACATTTCATGGCTTACAAGAATGCCATCATGGTGTCCGACGAAATGATGCTTGCCAGTTTCAATCGCTGCCGTGAGCTGGGCGCTATGGCGACCGTTCACGCCGAAAACGGTGAAATGGTATACTACCTGCAACAAGAGATGCTGAAAAAAGGCATTACAGGCCCAGAAGGTCATCCGCAATCTCGTCCTCCTGAAGTTGAAGGCGAAGCCGCTAACCGGGCGATCCGGACTGCGCAAGTTCTAGACACACCTATTTACATTGTTCACGTGTCTTGCAAAGAGTCGTTGGAAGCCATTACCCGGGCCCGCCTTGAAGGGCAGCGCGTCTTTGGTGAAGTGCTTGCAGGCCATCTGTTAATCGACGATAGCGTATACTATAACGAGGACTTTGAATTTGCCGCAGCTCACGTGATGAGCCCGCCTTTCCGGCCTAAAGGGCATCAGGAAGCGCTGTGGCGAGGTTTACAGTCTGGTAATCTGCAAACGACAGCAACTGATCATTGTTGTTTCTGTGCGCCGCAAAAAGCAGCAGGTAAAGATGATTTTACAATGATCCCCAATGGCACATCAGGTGTTGAAGATCGAATGGCGGTTCTGTGGCATCACGGTGTAAATTCGGGCCGATTGACAATGAATGAATTCGTAAAGGCCACTTCAACAAGTGCCGCACAAATATTCAACATTCATCCGCGCAAAGGATCAATCTCTGTGGGTGCAGATGCTGATATTGTGGTGTGGGACCCTGAAAAATCTCGGACAATTTCTGCTAAAACCCATCATCAAAATATTGATTTCAATATTTTTGAGGGCATGGAAGTCAAAGGCTCACCAAGCCATACCATCAGTCAGGGCAATGTGGTCTTTAAAGACGGTCAATTGAATGTGGTGAAAGGTGCCGGTCGCTATATCAAACGCCCGACATTTAACACTCATTTCGACGCCTTATCAAAACGCCGGGAACAAAATGCCCCTAGAAGTGTAAAACGCTAGATGTCATAACGGTAAACTCAAAGCCTCGGTAGAAATGCCGGGGCTTTTTGTTATTTTAGAGTAATATACGGGAGGCCAATAATTTGTTCGATTTCATTATTAATAATCATCTTTTTTATCTCTTCGTCTACATCATCCACTAAATCAACATGCGATTTATGTAAATAGTGATAGACATAGACAATCTTTATCGGATTTCCTTTATAAAGTTTATCTACCATATTTCGTTTTTTAAATTCGGATTGCATTGTTTTTCTATTAGCGAGAGCCACATCTATAGACCCCTTTAAAAGTTTACTTGCCAGTTCTACGGCATTGTCTGCGTAAACAACCCCTCGCCGACCTTTTACAAGTTTCTCTGCCCAAATAATCCCGCGAACGATTCCAACACGTGGCACGGACTTGAGTTCTTCAGTGGAATTCACAATATATTCTTTATTGAGAGTAAACACATAACTGCTGAGAGAAATTATGGGGGTTGGTACCCGTATTAAATTTTTGTAGACATTACCCGCACTGTAGATGCGAAAAACTTCACCGTCTGTTTTTCCTTTGTTACTTAAATCCAATGCTCGACGAGCAGGCGCCAGCATGAAGGAAACATCAATCCCTAACCTTCTATAAATTACTTTCAGTAGATCAGCCCCTGACCTTTGGACAACGCTCCCCGTTATCTGCGAAAAAACGAGATTTTTGGGGTCTGCTGATAACTGTGAAGGAGTAAGAAAAATTCCTCCTACTGAAAAGAGGATAACTAAATATATAAACGCACGAAGCAGGTACATCGTTATGTCCCTAATTTTCACTCAACAAATACTGGTGATAGAGTGAATATGCGCCTTAAATTTATAAAAACTAATTAATTTTGCGAAATGGGAAGTTTGCGATTTTTTCGATCTCTCCATTTTTTGACATATTTTTTATTTCAACATCAACTTTAGCAATCAAACCTTCATGTTTTTTATGCAAATAATGATATACTTTAAAGCTTATTATTGGCTCGCCATGATAAAAACGTTCGGTCGATCTTCTTTTATTAAATTTCCCATTAATCCCGTTTTCGGTGGCCAGAGCAACGTCTATGGCACCCTTTGCTAACTTATCGGCCAGCTCACAGTGGCTGTTGTAACTCTTACAACGCCCTTGCGATGTCGGACAGCATTTTCTGCCCAAACAACTCCGCGCTGAATACCAATTCGCAGCATCTTGTCCAATTGCTGGAAACTATCAATTGCCGGGGCTGATCTGGTGAAAGCAAAACCATAAAGCGTTAATAAGGGCGTTGGGACCCTAAGAAGATTTTGGTGCGTTACACCAACATCCCAAATACGTAAGATCTCACCGTCAGTTTCACCATTATTGCTCATCTTCAAAGCGCGACGGCCAGGCAATTCAAGGAAACCAACGTCAATACCGAGTCGATCATATAGCTCTTTGAGAACCTTCGCACCTCTTGCGTGAATTGGGCTTCCATCTATATGAGAAAAAATTAATTCGTGGGAAGATGCCATCTGAACATTAAACGGCAAGGCCAACAGCAGCAGAGCCACATATAAATTTCGTTTTAAATTCAATTTACACCCAACATTTGTACGCGATACCACAAGAATAACTTACATGTAATCATCAAAATGGGTTAGCAAAGGCTACGGGTCAATAAAAAAGGGGAACCCAAGGCCCCCCTTTTCTGAATAAAGAGAGTTTCACTCTACTTAATTGCGTTCGCTTTATCCCAGATTTCTTGGGTAAAAGCACCGACAGGTGTCTTGCTAATAACTGGCGCAGATTTGCCACTCATTAGAGTTTCAACTGTACGAGTATATGCAGCTTCATCTAGACGGCCCAACTTGTCACTTCCGATAAGTTTGGCAATTTCGCCCATCATGCGGCGCTGATGCTTTTCAGTTTGCGCACCAGTTCCGTCATTTTCAAGAACAATGTCTGCGGCTTCGTCATTATTATCGACCGCATATTTCCAGCCTTTCAAAGACGCTTTTACAAAACGCGCAAGCTTGTCTTTCATAGCATCGTCTTTTAAGCTTTTTTCAAGCACATAAAGACCATCTTCAAGCGTTGCAACGCCTTGATCTTCATATTTGAAAACGCTCAATTCAGCGGGTGTTAGACCGGCATCAATAACTTGCCAGTATTCGTTATATGTCATTGTAGATACGCAAGCGGCTTGCTTTTGCAAAATCGGGTCAACGTTAAAGCCTTGCTTTAACACTTTGATATCTGCGCCCGAACCTTCAATTTTTAGGCCAAGTTTGTCCATCCATGACATAAATGGATATTCGTTGCCATAGAACCAAACACCCAATGTTTTGCCTTTAAAATCACTTGATGCGTTAACACCCATGTCTTTACGGCAGGTGAGCATCATTCCAGATTTTGAGAAAACCTGTGCAATGTTGACCAATGGCACGCCTTTTTCACGTGTGGCAAGTGCAGATGGCATCCAATCGACAACCACGTCAGCACCGCCACCGGCAAGAACTTGGGCAGGTGCCACATCTGGTCCGCCCGGTTTAATTGTTACATCAAGACCAAGATCACTGTAGAACCCCTTGTCTTTAGCAACATAGTAACCTGCAAATTGTGCTTGAGTTACCCATTTAAGCTGCAATGTCAGTTTGTCTGCCGCTTGCGCGGATACTGCTGCCAAACTCATAATCGCAGCCGATGCGATAAGGCCAATTTTTTTCATAGTTGAACTCCTCTCCTGTTCAGAACTTAATATTATTATCGTCCCTTTAACTTCCCTACTTTTTACTTATCTTATAACTCTACTCTAATTACGCGCACCGCGATACGATGGGTGCCAGAATGTCATGCTCCGCTCTAAAAGAGCGAGTAATCCGTATGACAAAGACCCCGCAACCGCCGCGACCGCTATTGATGCCCAAACCACATCAACATTCATTCGGCCGACTTCCGTCGAAATGCGAAATCCCATTCCAACAATTGGTGTCCCAAAGAACTCGGCTACGATGGCGCCGATTAATGCCAATGTTGAGTTTATTTTCAATGCGTTAAAGATAAAAGGTAATGCGTTGGGCAATCTAACAAACAACATGGTTTGAAAATATGTTGCTGCGTATGATCGCATCAAATCTTTTTCCAAATGACTAGTTGCCTGCAGTCCCGCCAGTGTATTCACGAGCATGGGGAAAAACGTCATTACCACAATAACAGCAGCCTTTGATTGCCAATCAAACCCAAACCACATGACCATAATGGGGGCAATACCGACAATTGGAATGGCACTTACAAGTGAGCCAAGTGGTAGCAAGCCGCGCTGAAGGAAGGGTACGCGATCGACGAGAATGGCAACAATAAATCCGCTACCGCACCCCATAGCAAAACCGCTCAAAACGGATTTTACATAGGTTTGATAAAAATCAGCTGCCAATGTGTCTAGGTTTCCAGCAATAGCCGCGCCAATTTGTACCGGGCTTGGCAACAAGACTGATGGGATTTCAAACCCTGTCGTCACCACCTGCCATAGGAAAATAAGCCAAAGCCCAAAAGAGGTCGGTACAGCAATTTTGATGAGCAAATTATGATCCGCATGACTTGATAGCATTTCCATGGCGCGCCACGCATAAAGCCCTAGAGCAACAACAAACAGCCAAATACCTGCAGCCGTTATGCCCTGCTCCAGTTCTTTTTCAATCACACTCAAAACGGCACCGCCGCAAAAAATGACGCCCATAAGAACTAAAATTGCGATGGCGAGGTTGTCCCGTTTAAACAAAAGCTGATAAATAGCGATGGCAAGTCCAGCAACTAAAAAGCTAAACGACAACGGTAAATTATACCAATGCACAGAAACGGCGTCCGCCGCAAATCCGAGGGGGAGGAGAAGCGCGATAAGGCCGAAGCCTACAAAAGCTGCTAATGGACGATCAATTGTACCTATCGAAATCATGTTCGTCCTCCCATTCTTCCAAGCGCTATTTTTTCAGTAACCGCTACGATGTAGACGAGTAGCATTCCAAGAACGGAGGCAACAACCAATGCCGACCAAATCTGAATGGTTTGGCCGTAATAGGAACCGCTGAGTAGTCTCGCGCCAATTCCTGAAACCGCACCTGTTGGAAGTTCGCCAACGATGGCTCCCACCAAACTAATGGCCACGGCAACTTTCAAACTGGCGAATAGATACGGAACGGAAGCTGGCACCCGAAGTTTCCAAAAAATCTGGGCTGCAGAAGCACTGTAAGTGCGCATCAAATCCATCTGCAAGACATCAGGAGAGCGTAATCCCTTCACCATCCCAATGGTTATGGGAAAGAAGCACAAATACATGGAGATAATGGATTTTGGTATGGTTCCAGTAAGACCAATATTACCAAGTACCACAATGATCATCGGCGCAATTGCCAATATGGGAATGGTTTGGGATGCGATAACCCACGGCATCAAACTGCGATCCAACGTGGGCACATGAACGATACCTACAGCCAACAAAATCCCCAGCAATCCACCAAAGGTGAAACCTAGCAGCGTGGCCGAAGTCGTAATCCATGCGTGATATACGAGGCTACGTTTTGATGTAATTTTCTTCTGGAAAACGGTCTTATTGAGCTCCACTGCTATCTGATGCGGTGCTGGTAAAATTGGACGCTCCATTGACCAAGCGTCATTTACCAGTTTTTCAGCACTCCACTCGACATTTTTCCGCTCGTAATTAGATATAAGCAAATCTGAATTGAGGTAAATTGCGCCGCCATACCACAGCACCAATGTTCCCAATATCATTGTGAGTATGGGAATTGTTTTGCCGTAGTACAGTTTGTTCCATACCCCAGCGTTATTTGAAAGAGCTGCATCAGTCATCGTATGAATGGCCGGCGCGAAGCCCCTCCCGCACCCGATGTGCAATTTCTAGAAACTCTGGGCTCTCGCGAATATCCAGCGTTCGATCACGGGGTAAGTTGCAATCAATAATATCTATGATTTTGCCGGGGCGCGGCGACATTACGACAATTTTAGAAGACAAAAATACAGACTCTGGGATGGAGTGGGTGACAAAAATCACAGTTTTTTTGGTTTGATCCCAAAGACGAAGTAATTGTTCGTTCAAGTGATCACGGGTGATCTCGTCAAGCGCACCAAACGGCTCGTCCATCAAAAGCAAATCAGGTTCAACAGACAAAGCACGTGCAATGGATACACGTTGCTGCATGCCACCTGACAACTGCCAAGGGAACTTCTTTTCGAATCCTTCCAGATTGACAAGGGCTAGATTTTTTTCAGCCCTCTCCAACTGCTCGGTTTTAGAAAGTCCCATAATTTCAAGGGGTAACATGACGTTCTTCTGAACGCTGCGCCACGGGTAGAGCGCTGGCGCTTGAAATACATAGCCATAAGCCCGCTGTTCGCGGGCATCTTTTGGGCTCATACCATTTACAGTAATATGGCCGTCGGTTGGCGTTTCCAAGTCAGCAATAACCCGCATAAGTGTCGTTTTACCGCAACCCGACGGGCCAATAAACGAGACAAACTCTCCCGAATTAATTTTCAGATTTATGTCACTCAACGCATGAACAGGCGCGTCTGGCGTCTGAAATGTCAAATTCAGATTTTCTATGTCAATGACCGGCTTACCTATATCGATCATCGAAGCCGCGCTTTCACGGACAATATTGTCTTGATGCATCCCAATGCCACGCCCTTTGTTCCCCTATATTGGACGAGTTTCTCTTTCTTATGAAGAGTTAGCTCTGACCAAATCAATTATTATAATTTTGCTGTTTACGCTAAGTTCGCCCGTTCGACAATAGCGTGCAGCAACACGTTACAGCCAGCGGCCAAATCTTCAGGTGTTGCCTCTTCTTCCTCGTTATGGCTGATGCCATTCTCGCACGGAACAAAGATCATACCTGTTGGCGCAACTCGGTTTATGTAACAAGCGTCATGACCGGCACCTGAAATAATATCCATGTGGCCGTACCCCGCTTGTTCAGCACCGTTTCTAACTGCGTTCACACAATCGACGTCGAATTCAACGGGCGGTGAATACCAGATTTCTTCAAACTTCATCTCATATCCGCCTTCAGAGGCAGTCTTTTCAGCGAATGCCCGTAGTTCGGAATCCATTTTGGATAAAATTTCATCTTTTGGATGACGGAAATCAACGGCAAAGAAGACTTCACCTGGAATTGTGTTGCGTGAGTTTGGAGACACGTTCAATAAACCAACTGTTGCGCATGCAAACGGCTGGTTGTCATTCCCAATCCGGTTGACTTCCTGAACAATTTTGGATGCTGCAACAAGAGCGTCTTTACGGCGTCCCATGGGTGTTGGTCCGGCATGGGCTTCTTGACCGGTAATTGTCACCTCATACCAGCGTTGGCCTTGAGCACCAGCGACTACGCCAATTGTCTTCTCTTCATGTTCAAGGATCGGACCTTGTTCAATATGTGCTTCGAAAAACGCTTTAATTTCCCGGCCACCAACCTCTTCAGTGCCCGCATAACCAATACGATCAAGTTCTTCGCCCATAGTTTTGCCGTCAAGATCTGCGCGGCTCAAACCATATTCTAGATCAAATACGCCTGCAAATACGCCCGATGAAACCATAGCCGGTGCAAACCGGGAACCTTCTTCATTGGTCCAGACAGCAACTTCAATGGGGTGTTCTGTTTGAACGTCGAAATCATTTAGGGTACGTAAAACTTCAAGTCCGGCGAGAACACCGAAATCACCGTCATATTTACCGCCAGTGGGTTGTGTATCGAGATGGGAGCCCGTCATTACAGGAGGTAAATCGTTATTTTTACCGGCGCGGCGGGCAAAAATATTGCCCATTTTATCAACTTTAACTGTGCAACCGGCGTCTTCACACCATTTCACAAATAAATCCCGGCCTTCTCTATCAAGATCGGTAAGAGCCAAGCGACAACAGCCGCCT
>Ga0105357_10002098_pt1 | contig 10726 bp, 8 predicted proteins | sample GOMGulsemesocosm_4_FD_83660 | JGI IMG/M metagenome (GOLD analysis project Ga0105357, IMG submission 83660) | Methane-oxidizing microbial communities from mesocosms in the Gulf of Mexico - GOM15B Gulf of Mexico | ecosystem: Environmental > Aquatic > Marine > Cold seeps | place: USA: Gulf of...
GATAAGTTTCTAATAGAAATCTTTTAAAGTGCTTTGTAAGTTATTAATTGAGTTAAAATTATTATTAATAATAACTCACTAATTTGTTGAGTTAAATATAGCCCTTTCTATGCCTTTATGACAATTAAATTACAAAAAATAAATACAATTAACCAGTTGGTTAATTATGGTGCTAGCTTATTCGATGACGCGAAACTCCATTTTGGCCATGGAACGGGCAACGCAATGGATGAGGCTGCTTATATTGTTTTGAATATCACCAAAAAATTGCCGTTAGAAAGCGATCAAGTCTTTGCTAACGAGGTAAGTGCGAATGAAAAGCAAAAAATTTTAGAAATCTTTAGTCGTAGAGTCGAAGAGAAAGTTCCAGCAGCCTATTTAGTTGGCGAGGCGTGGTTTGCTGGGTTGCCATTTTTTGTAAATAAAAATGTTCTTGTTCCACGTTCGCCTTTTGCTGAACTCATTGATGATCGCTTTGCACCTTGGGTTGATGAAAGAAAAACAAACCGTATTTTAGATTTGTGTACGGGTAGTGGTTGCATCGGTATCGCTAGTGCGATGTACTTCCCTAATACAAGTGTTGATTTAGCGGACATCTCAAATTTAGCATTAGATGTCGCGAAAAAGAATATTCAACGGCATGGACTTGAAAACAGAGTGATTGCTGTGGAGTCAGATTTATTTGAAGGCTTATCCGGTGAGACGTATGATTTAATTGTCAGTAACCCACCTTATGTCGGGCATGAAGAGTTATCGAGCTTGCCAGATGAATTTTATAAAGAACCACAACTCGGCTTAGATGGTGGTGTCTCTGGTTTAGATTTAGTGCATAGAATTCTTGCGAATGCGTCAGAGCATTTAAATGAAGGTGGTGTGCTTTATGTCGAAGTTGGAAATACCGACGAAGCTTTACAACAGTGTTACCCAGAAGTCCCTTTTTTATGGCAAGATTTTGAGTACGGTGGGCATGGTATTTTTATGCTAACTAAAGAGCAGTTATTGGAATATAGCAGCCTATTTCAAGCTAAACTAACGTAATTAATAAACGACAAGAATACGAATATGTCAGGAAATTCAATAGGAAAAGTTTTTACTGTTACTGGCTTTGGTGAAAGCCATGGCCCAGCTATTGGCTGTATCGTGGATGGTTGCCCTCCGGGGTTGGAGCTATGTGAAGCAGATTTACAAGGAGATCTTGATTTAAGAAAACCGGGTACATCAAGGCATACGACGCAACGACGTGAGGCTGACGAAGTAAAGATTTTATCGGGTGTCTTTGAAGGTAAAACAACGGGTACGCCTATTGGGCTGCTTATACAAAATACGGATCAGCGTTCTAAGGATTATTCGAATATCAAAGAGACTTTTCGGCCTGGACATGCGGATTATAGTTACCAGCAAAAATATGGTTTTCGTGATTACCGCGGGGGCGGACGTTCGTCTGCTCGTGAAACAGCGATGCGAGTGGCGGCTGGTGGTATTGCAAAAAAATATTTACGAGAAAATTTAGGCATAGAGGTTAAAGGTTATTTGGCCCAGTTAGGTCCAATTAAAATTGATGTTGTTGATATGGCAGGTGTGCATGGAAACCCTTTCTTTTGCCCCGATCCTCGGAAAGTAGATGAATTAGAAGCGTATATGGACGCGTTAAGGAAATCGGGTGATTCTGTTGGTGCGCGTGTTAATGTTAGCGCAACGGGTGTTCCAGTTGGTCTAGGCGAACCTATTTTTGATCGCCTAGATGCTGAACTGGCGCATGCTCTAATGAGTATTAATGCAGTAAAAGGTGTAGAAATTGGGGGTGGCTTTGACTGTGTTGAAGCGCTAGGCACAGAGTTTCGTGATGAAATGACACCTGAGGGTTTCCTCAGTAATCATTCAGGCGGTATTTTAGGGGGCATTTCTACTGGACAGACCATTTCGGCAAGTATCGCGTTGAAGCCAACGTCTAGCTTGCGTCTTCCCGGTAAGTCAGTTGATACTCGAGGTAAAGCGATTGAAGTTGTTACCAAAGGACGACATGATCCCTGTGTGGGCATAAGGGCAACACCCATCGCAGAAGCGATGATGGCCATTACGCTGATGGATCATGTGCTTAGGCATAGGGGGCAAAACAATGATGTAAGGTCAACTGTGCCTATTATTCCGGCTGATGGCTCGTCATAAATATCACCAATATTCTTAATAAGGCCTACATCGTTGGCTGATCAAAAACTGCCATATTGGCGGTTATCTGGTTTCTATTTCTTTTATTTTGCATCGTTAGGTGCACTCATGCCGTATTTAGGTTTATACCTAAAATCAATTGGATACATGGCGGCGCAAGTAGGTTTAGTTTTTGCGGTAATGCAAGGGACTAAGCTGATTGCGCCAAGCATTTTAGCTTGGTTATCATCTGGCTTTAATAACCGAATGCGATTAGTCCAACTAGCCTCTTTAGTATCGGTGGTTGCTTATGCTTGCCTGTTATTCGAGCAAGATTTTGCAGGCATATTGTTGGTTGTTTTTGTATTTAGTTTTTTTTGGAATGCAATATTGCCACAGTTTGAATCGATTACATTGACTAAGCTTGGGCATCAAACAAACTTATACAGCGGTATAAGGTTGTGGGGCTCTGTTGGCTTTGTAGTGACTGTTTCGGGCGTAGGCTATGTTCTAACGATAATGGGTTTAAATGAATGGCCCTTATTAGTGAGTTTATGCTTGGCGATGATTTTCTTATCCAGTTTAATGCTGAGTGAAAAAGGACGGAGTAAACACTCAATAGGTGGTCCAGCTATCTATTCAATTTTGGCTAAAAAGAAAATCATCGCATTTTTTATTGTTGTGTTCTTAATTCAAGCCTCACATGGCGCTTATTATGCATTTTTCTCAATATTATTGGATAAGTTAGATTACAGTAAGACGGAAATAGGCCAGTTATGGTCGTTGGGCGTGTTCGCTGAAATTGCGCTATTTATCGTTATTCAGAAGGTGTTCCATCATATCTCTTTAAGGTTTGTTCTGTTGCTGAGTATTTTTTTAACCGTTTTCAGGTGGTTAATCATTGCTTGGTTAGCTGAGAGCGTGGTTGCGTTGATATCAGCGCAAGTACTTCATGCAGCGTCTTTTGGTGCGTTTCATGTTGTTTGCATACAGCTAACGCATCATTACTTCAAAGGCGCAACACAAGATAAGGGGCAGGCGTTGTATAGCAGCGTTGGTTATGGTGCGGGAGGAATGTTTGGCGGGTTAATGGCGGGTTTTCTTTGGGATGGTTTTGGCGCTGAATGGGTGTTTACTATGGCTTCTTTTTTAAGTGCGGTAGCACTGTTTGTGGCCTGGCGTTGGGTTGAGAAGGATAACCCTGAAGACCTAGAAGCTACGGGTGAAGGTGTCAGCTCTGTTTGATTAATGGGTTACCACTTGATTTTCTTTCTTAAAAATGTTTAATTCTCAAAGGCAACATAAGAATTGCTGAATAAAAAATTATAATAATTAAACAGGAGGAAGGCATGTCTCATAACAGCCTTAGATTTGTAACAGGGTTTTTGTTCCTTAGTTACTCTGCTTTTGCGTGCGCGTATGAAACAGAGACGGATATTGTAGAAGCAAAACTTGAAGCATCAGAAGAATTAAAAGTTTCAAATTATCGTAGCTCGGAAGTGACAGGTAGCGTGTTGTACGTTAAGAACACAAACTTTAGAGTCGTTGATAATATTGGTTTTTATATTCCAGACCTAGTTGTTAAGGCAACGCCAAATGACCAAGGTGCACCAGTCGTATTCGATGACCCAGCATCATTTTCATTAACGCCTCTTAAAGGCAGTGTTGTTTTAGATAACGGAAAACTTGAAGCGCTTTTAAATAAGCAAGTATTTGCTTTCAAAGGAGCAACGCTCAGAAATATAAAAGTAAAAACAGCTAAAAATATTCTCACTTTATCAGGCCAAATGATTCGTAAAGGCTTATGGGTGCCATTTGTTCTTAAAGGCGATATAAAGCTAAGTGATGGGCATATTTTAAATTACACGCCATGGGCCGTTATTGTTGATAATCAAGATGCAACAAAAGTCTTGGAAGTAGCTAATGTAGCTATTGATGAGTTGCTAACAGTTGATGCGCTAGGCGCAAAATTGATTGGTAGCACGGTGGTTTTAGATGCGTTGAAGCTGTTTCCACCGCCTGTGTTAAATTTAAATATTGCTACAGCGGCGATGGAAGACCGTGGGTTAGTTTTAACATTTGATAATGGAAGCTCCGGAGCTTCAGAAACATTAACAGATAGCAATAGTTATATCCTTATAAAAGGGGGGGATGTCAAGTTTATGAAGGCTATACCAACAGATGCATCGGTTCAGGTAATGAGTGATTCAACGAATACGGATCTAGATTTCCATCTTTATGGTTACAGAGATCAGTTATCAGCGGGTTATTTGAAATTAAAAGAAGATGGCAAAATTTTAGCCTACCTTAAAAACTAATGACGATATCTGAGCTAATTAGGAGCAAATAAAATGCATAATAAAAATATAATAAAAATTGTGATGAGCTTACTGTTAACTGTTGGTGTGTCTAGTAGTTTGATGGCGACTTCATTTATTGATAAACAACAACTGGGACTTGAAGATGCAAAAGCACAATGGCAACAAAAAAACATCCCATCAGGCATGCAGGTGGGTAATTTAAGAGCACCTACAGTACGTGATTCTGGTGCTGAGAATGTTGCAATTTACATCGAAAATGTAAATTTTGATGTGGTTGAAAATATTGGATTTTATATCGAAAAACTAAGTGCGTCGTTGGAACCAAAAGTAGCCGGCCAGCCGGTAGTGTTTGATGATGTGGAAAGCTTTACGATTAATGTCCACAATGGAACGGTAGTACTGAGCCCTCAGGTCATTACTGATTTATTTAACAAGCACATTCTGGACTATTGGCCACGTCCTCTGGATGAACTTACAGTGACAACAAGAGATGGCTATCTAGAAGTTGATGCTGATTTGAAACTGTGGAGCTGGTTTCCTGGCATTTGGTTACCTGCTAATTTAGGCGGAAATATTGTGCTTAATGCAGATAATAAATTAGTGTATGAAATTGATGATGTTCGGGTGTTAGGGATTCCTTTATACGGTCTGCTAAGCACTATCTTCATTGATCTAGACCTTTTGTTATCCATTGATAGAGAGGGTGCGCAGTTGGTGGATAGTGTGCTTGAGCTTGATCATACGGCTGTATTTCCGCCCCCTGCACTGGCTGGTCGGATTGCATCTGCAAGTTTAGACTCTGATGGCCTACGTTTAGTATTTGCTGATAATGAAGCTGCTAAGTTTAATAAACCTCACGTTGATTCAAACAGCTATTTGTGGATGCAATCAGGTGACCCTAGGTTATTCGGAATAGTGGTTGTTAATGCAGGTGTTCAGGTGGTAGCAGAGGATACCAGTAAACCACTTCGTTTCAATTTGTATGACTACAGAAAACAAGTTGCAGCGGGCACGTTGAAAATGGCAAAAAATGGTAACATCATAGCAACGGTTCCTTCTTCAGATGGGCCTGACTACCAGGCTGCAACGTCGACGGCATCAATGTCAGCGTTAAAGTCACCTGCTCCAGTTGATGATAAGTGTATCAATAAAGCAGGTTTTAATGTTTGTGAAGAAGAGACTAATAGTGCTGTAACTCCAACTATAGATATGGCTGTAGAAGTTATGCCTATGTCAACGGAAGATAAAATGGCGCTTAAAACTAAGGCAGCAGGAACGTGTTTTAACCGTGCTGGTTTTGAGGTTGCATGCCAGTAAGTTATTTGTATTTGATAAAAGAATGCCCCTTTGGGGCATTTTTTTTACTTAAATGATTTAAGATAAAAGGGCGAAACTTGAGCACAATATTAATGCAGTCTTTAGAAGCCCAAAAATTAACAATAGGTATTTCATCAATGGCCTTATTCGACCTAGTTGAGTCGAATAAGGTATTTGAAACGGAAGGTAAAGAAGCGTACTGCGCTTACCAAATTGCTAGGGAAGATGAAAGCCTTAACCCGGGTGTTGCTTATCCTTTGGTTAAAAAGCTTCTTGGTTTAAATAAGCGTCTACCTGAAGCTTTGGTAGAAGTTATCTTGTTGTCGAGAAATAGTGCCGATACGGGGCTTAGAGTATTTAACTCGATACACGAACACAACTTAGATATAAAGCGCGCTGCCTTTACTAGTGGTAACACGCCTTTTGGTTACATCTCAGCTTTTGAAGTGGATTTGTTTCTTTCTACAGCACCTGAAGATGTGCGTAAGGCACTGGAAGCGGGGCACGCAGCAGCGACTATTTTATCAGGCAAAGGAAGTGATGCAGCTAATGATCAGCTACGTATAGCCTTCGATGGTGATGCGGTTATTTTTTCTGATGAATCGGAAAAAATATACAAAGAAAAAGGGCTAGACGCTTTTACCGAAAATGAACAGTTATCTGCAAAAGAACCAATGACAGGAGGACCTTTCAAGCAATTTTTATCTGCATTGCATAATTTACAAAGTCAGTTTGCCGAGGAAATATCTCCTGTCCGCACGGCATTGGTGACTGCTCGGTCAGCGCCGGCGCATGAGCGTGTTGTTCGTACTCTTCGTTCCTGGAATATTAGAATTGATGAGGCACTCTTTTTAGGAGGTTTGCCAAAAGGGGAGTTTCTAAAGTCATTTGGCGCAGATATTTTCTTTGATGACCAAACAACACATTGTGAGTCTGCTCAGGTACATGTTGCTACTGGGCATGTGCCTCACGGCGTAGCTAATGAGGATTAGTTATTAAGATCAAAATCAAAGCGCATGATGTCTGAAGGTTCTTGTAAGAAATAGCCCTGTACTGCGTCAATACCAATATTCCACAAAAACGCGAGGGTATTCGCATTTTCAACGGACTTAGCGATGGTTTTTACGTTATTTCTACGAGTTACTTCAATGATATCTTTGATGACTTGTTGGGATTCTTTATTATTGGGTAGGTTTTGGCTAAAAGTACCGTCAATTTTTAAGTAATCAACGTAGTATTCCTTCAGTATTTTATCCGTGATTTGGCTAAAGCCAATTTGGTCAAAAGCAACCTGACAGCCGCACTCTTTTTTAACGACGGTGATAAAATTCTTTAAAACAGTTGGTTCGATTTTTACGTCAGAAAAACTGATTTGAAAGACCAATAAACTGGCATCTATATTATAGAACTTTAGTTCATTCACTAGAGTTTCTATGAATGATGTATTGCGATAAGTGATGTTAGAGATGGAGATAAAGAACCTTCTTTTAAGCCCTTGACGAGAGGCTTCTCTGATTTGTTCTATCGTGTTTTTTAAAACCCATTCATCAAGGTGACTAATTAGCCCGGTTTTCTCAGCAGTAAGAATAAAGTGATCCGGTGGTATATGGGCATTGTTGTCATCAAGAATACGCAATAGGACAGCGTAATTTTCGGTTGTTTTTTGGGAGAGATCGACGATAGGTTGGTATAAAGGGTGAAGTCTATTTTGTTCCAATGCAGACTGAATTAAGCGAGTATTTTTTTCTTCATCAATGATAACGGTTAAAGGTGTAGTGACAGAGTCAAACACATGTATTTGATTGCCGCCATTAGAGCAGGCCTTATCGCAGGCTTTGTCAGCTTGAGAAGTGAGTTGTTTAGAGGTGGTGATTCGTGGATCAATAAAGCTAACACCGATACTCAGTGTCAGTTTAATATATTGGCTATCATCACCAAACAACGTGTTGTTTACTTCAGTTAGGATTTGTTGGCAGTTCAATAAAAATTCTGAACGACTTAACTCATCTGAAAACAGGGTAAAGACAGCGTCACCATATCGAGCGAGAATATCATTTTGAGAGCATGATTCGTTGATAATGCCCCCCACTGAACGAATAGCCTCGTCAATGTAATTAATGCTGTGTTGTTCTCGAATATTTCGGAAGTCATCAATCAGAATGATAGCCAGCGAACCATGAGGCTCATCGTTCTCTAACTCTTTGTCGATGTACTCAATCGCAAACCTTTTATTGTATAAACCTGTTTCGTGGTCAAAGGTTCGTAAGTCAGTGAACCCTTTCTCCACGTTGCTCCAAGCATCTGGATTATGAATTAGGATTTGAGTGCAAAGCTGCTCTTTGACAAAGCAATGAGTTTTATAGAGGGTGGTAATAAATGAATCGCCATCACGCGTTTGAATGAGAACAGATAGGACAGTTTCATCAGGCAAAGATTCTAGAGCGGTATTAAAATTTCTTTTTGAAAGGTTTCCACGTACGGGACAAGACGTGGGGTTACTAAACTCTAGTACTGGAGAACAGATGATATTTTCATCGGCCGGGATGTTAAAGATACGTTTATAAGCAGAGTTAGTTGCCCAATATTGCCCATCATGAATGAGCGCAACACCATCTTCAGTGTGTTTTAAAAAAGAGTCAAACCGGTACGATTCGTTTTTAAATTGTGAGTTGACTTGGTGTAATAAATATTTGTTATGCTGTGATTTTATTTCACGGGCGATGGATTTAGCAACTAAAAAAATTGGGTTTAACGGACGAATATCAATGATATTTTCAGCATCGTAACTATTGATTTTCTGTAACTCTAATTCATGCTCGGAGATTAAAATAATGGGGAAGTGAAAGAAGTGCTGTTTTACTTTTTGTACTAACTCCTCGTTAGTAGAATCAGAGCTTTGTAATTTTACGATAATTAAGCTTACTTCAGCGAATGAGAGGGTGTCTAGTTGGTTGATCTTGGCTGACGTTAAGACGACATCAGCACCGGTTTTGCCTAACGCAAGTTCTAAAGCCTTGTTTTCTTTTGTTAAAAAATTAAGAGTCAGTACAGTCCGCTTATTCATCAATCAGCCAAATATTTTATTACTTATACCTTAATCTAGATTCGCCTCTTTTAAAACCGTGTAATGGGTAAAAATTTGATTTGTTTCGATGGTTTTGTCAATACTGTAATAGCTCACTTTGTCCTTCATTTTCAGTACAATATCTTCATGCGTATTTTCTAGACAAAGAGGCGTGATAATGCTATCTGGTTGATTAATGCTTGGAATACCTTGGAGAAAGATGACCGGTTTTGGGGAGCGTTCTTTATCATGAAACTTGATGTTGGCAATTTTGAGATTAGGCGACATCATTTCTACACCCACAGAAACATCTCCATTTTTAAGGTTGTTAATTCGCCGAATAATAGCTAGTTGAAGTGATTCGGTTTTTGTTTGAATACCGACGAGGTCGCCAACTTTTAAAAGGGCCTTATTATTAGGAGGCACTTTAAACCTTAGTCCTTGTAGGCTGGCATCTTCCATTTCTGCCTCCATTTCTTCGCCTTTTTCACCAGGTTTCACAGTGCGTTTTTTCCCCCAAATGCTGTTTGAAGATAGTGAGTTTTCGGCAGTTGCTTTGAGAGCTCTATTCATGTCCGTGTCACTAAGAGAATGTTGAGTTTTTTGGTGTTCCTCCATGGGGATTAAGTGTAGATTCTCTGCACCAAAATCTAGTGGATTCATTTTTTGCTTTGGAGACTTTTTACCAAAATGATTAGGGTTTTGCTTAAGAATTAAGGCCCTAATGATGCTGTCAAACCCTGGGTAAACCGTTATTTCTTCAGTTTGGTCATGTCTAGGTGCTTGTCGACTTTGTGCGCTACTCCAGCTAGGTAATAATTGACGAATCGTTTTTTTTGATAAGATCGGCTTGTCAGAGATTAAAGAGATGGCGCCGTGCCTTTCGGGCGCAACAACTTGGTCACTCTGCATAAATTCTACTAGCTCATCATTGCTCATAAAGCGGTATTGATTGTTTTTTGATGTCAAGTTAGAGACATGAGAAACGGCAGTAGATGACGACAAATCAACATAAAGTGTCATAGTGCTTTCATGTACTGGTGAGATCAAAATTTCACTAGCACGTAGAGACAAAATTTGCTGAATGGTTTTTATATCACCTTGTCTAAATCGATTGGGTTGCGCTAGGTGAAAAAAATGAATCTTCTTAAACTCGTTTTCGATGCTCGTGGACTTTTCTCCGTCTATAGTTAAATAGTTATCTTGGTGGAGGTGTAGGCTTTCGGCGAGGCTAAACAGGGCATTTGTGCTATTCCAAAAGTTTGGATCAGTTTGTGTGTAAAGAAGAGATGTAAAAAACTGAGTAATTTCAAGCAATTCAATGGCCCTATGAATAACAAGACCTTTTTGCTCGTCTGAAAACAGAGTTGTGGCTGTATCACCTTCTGACGGGCCAATTTCCATGAAGTTTGTTGAGCAAGCAATATCCATATAAATTGAATGAAAGTTTGTTAAAACATTCAATGTATTAGAGGAAAGGTCAGATAGTTTTTTGGTTAATGGCAGTTTTGCACCTTCTGTTGCTTCTGTGCAGGTTGATAATAGCTTAACGATGCAAGATTTAACTGCCTCTGAAATATTAAATTTATCGATTGGGTCAATGTTTGCAGATAACAGTGCCTGCGACGCGGTCGACATCATGTCTGCCATTGATTGTGAGTTTAATATAGGGAGTGAATCTGCCCACTCTTGGCATGAGGTGATATTAGGCTCGAAAGGCAAATCTACGTGAGATTTAATGATGCTTGGCCTAATTCTATCCGTGAATTTTTTATGCGTGTCCATGTGGCTCTCTTTTAGTGTTTACGTGGTATCTATTCCAAACGTTTAATTTATCGGTTAGGTTTGATTATGCGCCTTATTTTTAGAAAAGTTAATA
>Ga0105357_10002099_pt1 | contig 10725 bp, 11 predicted proteins | sample GOMGulsemesocosm_4_FD_83660 | JGI IMG/M metagenome (GOLD analysis project Ga0105357, IMG submission 83660) | Methane-oxidizing microbial communities from mesocosms in the Gulf of Mexico - GOM15B Gulf of Mexico | ecosystem: Environmental > Aquatic > Marine > Cold seeps | place: USA: Gulf of...
GCCGTCGCAGCCGGGGCAGGCTCCCGCCGGGTTGTTGAACGAGAACAGGCGGGGCTCGAGTTCGCTGATTGAATGGCCACACTCGGGGCAAGCGAAGCGCGCGCTGAAAGTCACTTCGTCGCCGGCTTCGCCTTCCATTGGCGCGATGATGGCGATGCCGTCCGCCAAACCAATCGCAGTTTCAAAGGATTCGGCCAGCCGCTGTTGGAGGTCTTCACGCACCTTGAAGCGGTCCACTACAACATCAATGCTGTGCTTGCGTTTCTTGTCCAGCGCGGGCGCTTCATCCAGCTCGTAAATGCGGCCGTCGATGCGCGCGCGCACGAAGCCCTGCGCACGCAGTTCGTCGATCAGTGCCAGGTGTTCGCCCTTGCGCTCGCGCATGACGGGCGCCAGCAGCATCAACTTGCTGCCCTCGGGCATTGCCAGGACCTGGTCGACCATCTGGCTGATGGTCTGTGCAGCCAATGGCAGGTTGTGGTCCGGGCACATGGGGGTGCCGACACGGGCAAACAACAGGCGCAGGTAATCGTAGATCTCGGTGATGGTGCCGACGGTGGAGCGCGGATTGTGCGAAGTCGATTTCTGTTCGATCGAGATGGCGGGGGACAGCCCCTCGATGTGATCGACGTCGGGTTTCTCCATCATCGACAGAAACTGGCGGGCGTAAGCCGACAGCGACTCGACGTAACGGCGTTGCCCTTCAGCGTAGAGTGTGTCGAAGGCTAGCGAAGACTTGCCGGAGCCAGACAAGCCGGTAATCACGATCAGTTTATCGCGCGGCAGATCGAGGTCGATGTTCTTCAGGTTGTGGGTGCGAGCCCCACGTATCAGGATGGTATCCACAGCCCATTTACCCTCAGCCAGCAAAGCAGCCAAGTATACGGGTTCCGGGGTAGCGCGAGCAAAGGCGGTGGCAAAAAGGTCAGCACTGCAGCGGTTGTAACGGGGTGTGTCATAAAGTCACCGGCAAATACGGTGCACGGTCTTTGAGCCGTGGTAAAATCGCGCTTTTTTTGGAGCAGTCATGCATCAGGCCGATTCCATGAGCCCGCTGGAGCGCCGCGCAGCTATTTCGCTGGCGTTGGTGTTCGCTTTTCGTATGCTGGGTTTGTTCATGGTGTTGCCGGTGTTGGCGACCTACGGGCAGGGTCTGGCTGGCGCGACGCCGGTGCTGATCGGCATGGCGATTGGTTGCTACGGGCTGACCCAGGCCTTTCTGCAAATCCCCTTTGGCATGTTGTCCGACCGTATTGGCCGCAAGCCGGTCATCCTCTTCGGCTTGCTGTTGTTTGCACTGGGCGGCGTGTTGGCAGCGCAGGCCGACAGCATTCATCAGGTAATCGCTGGGCGTATTCTGCAGGGCGCGGGCGCGATAGCGGCAGCGGTGATGGCCCTGGTGGCCGACCTGACCCAGGAACAGAATCGTACCAAGGCGATGGCCATGATCGGCATGAGCATTGGCAGTGCCTTTGCGGTGGCCATGGTCGCCGGACCGGTGATTGCGGGTATGGCGGGTTTGCATGGCGTGTTTCTGACCACCAGCGCTCTGGCGGTGGTAGGCATGCTGCTGGTGATCTTCTGTGTGCCGACCCCGCAAATCCCGTTGCGTCATCGTGAGGCGGGCGTGGTTAAAGCGGCTTTCTTGCCCGCGCTGCGTAACCCCGACCTGCTGCGGCTCAACTACGGCATTGCCGCGCTGCATGCCATTCTGATGGCTACCTTCATTGCCGTACCCCTTGCCCTGCAGCAGCATGCTCACCTGCCAAAGGAAGAGCATTGGTGGGTCTATCTTGCGGCGCTGCTGATCTCCTTCTTCGCCATGGTGCCCTTTATCATCTATGCCGAAAAACAGCGGCAGATGAAGCGGGTGGTGTTGGGGGCGGTGGCGGTGCTGGTGCTGGTGCAGCCGTTATTCTGGCTGAGCATGGACTCGCTGCCCTGGCTGGTCGCAACCATAGTGGTATTTTTTATCGGCTTTAATCTGTTGGAAGCGACCTTGCCATCACTACTCAGCAAGATTGCGCCGGCCGGCGGCAAGGGCACGGCGATGGGCGTTTACTCCACCAGCCAGTTCGCTGGCGCGGCCTTTGGCGGTGTTATGGGCGGCTGGATGTTTGGCCACTTCGGGTTGGCTGGCGTGTTCATCGGTTGCGGGCTCTTGGCACTGTCGTGGTGGTTGATTGGTGTTACCATGAACGAACCGCCTTATGTGACCAGCTACCGTCTGGCGCTGTCCGCCGAGCAGGTTGAGGATGCAGCGTTGTCGGCCAGATTGCTGGCCGTGCCGGGGGTGGCAGAGGCAATCATTGTGGCCGAAGACGCCGCAGCCTATTTGAAAGTCGATAGCAAAGAGCTGGATCGTGAGGCGCTGGACCGGGTTGTTGCACCCGTTTGATCACCCCAGACATGAGAGGAGAAGAGGAATGGCCAGAGGCGTCAATAAAGTAATTTTGATCGGTAATGTCGGTGGTGATCCAGAAGTGCGCTATATGCCCAACGGCAACGCGGTGGCCAATGTCACCCTGGCGACCACGGACAGCTGGAAAGACAAGCAGACCGGTCAGCAGCAAGAACGCACCGAATGGCACCGTGTGGTGTTTTTCGGTCGTATCGCGGAAGTGGTGGGCGAGTACGCACGCAAGGGTTCCAAGCTCTATGTCGAAGGTCGCCTGCAAACCCGTGAGTGGGAAAAGGACGGCGTGAAGCGCTACACCACGGAAGTGGTAGTCGATATGGGTGGTCAGATGCAGCTGCTCGACGGCCGCCCCTCCGGTGGCGAGCAGAACATGGCGCCGCGTCAGCAGCAGCCCTCGCGCCAGGCCCCGCAGCAACAGCCTGCCGCCCAGCCGCAACAGGCGCCGCAGCAGTCCGCCCCGGATTACGACAGCTTTGATGATGACATTCCCTTCTAGAATGTAGCTGTCGCCAGAACCCGGCATGACCTAGGATGAATTTCCCCGGTCTGCCGGGTTTTTTTATGGCTCGTGGAAAGCGCTGTGACCCGATCAGGTATGCAGGCGTGGGCGGGTTGCCTTTGGGTTGCAAGCAAGAAGGGTTCATCTATGTCAGAAGTGTATTTTGTGCGCCACGGCCAGGCCTCATTTGGTTCCGATAATTATGACCTGCTGTCCGAAAAGGGCCATCAGCAGGCTCGCTTGCTAGGGGCTTACTTCCGCGCGCAGGGCATGCAGTTTGATCACATGATCACTGGCGACATGGTGCGTCACCGCGAAACCGTGCAGGGCATCTGCGAGGGGTTGGGAATTGTCGAGCCGAACTTTGAAGTGTTGCCCGAGCTCAATGAGTTTGATTTCCACTCTGTACTGCACGCCTTTCTGGCTCAGCATCCGGATCAGGCGCTGCCCGACAAGCCAGTGGTGGCGGATTATTTCAAGCGACTCAAACAAGGGATTGTGCTCTGGTCAGAGGGCCGGCTGGACGGTTCGTTGCCGGAAACCTGGGCGCATTTCGAAGAGCGCCTTGTGCATGCGCGTGAGCACATCATGCACAACTACAAGGGGCAGCGGGTGTTGGCGGTCAGCTCTGGAGGCGCCATTGCCATGCTGGTGCGCCAGCTGCTGGAGGCGCCGAGCAAGACCATGGTCGAGCTGAATCTGCAGACGCGCAATACCGGGTTGATTCACTGCGTGTTCAATCAGCGCTCCATGCGCCTGAGCAGCTTCAACAGCGTTCCGCATTTGGACGCGCCCGAGCGTCGCGAGCTGATCACCTATACCTGATGCTTGCCGGTGCGGCAGGTGACGCGCGGCGATTCACACTGCACAATACGCGTCATAGCCAGATATCGGGATAAAAGGGTCAATCAAGCATGCGCATGCGGGTTCTGCTGCTGGGAGAGGAAACACTGCTGGGTCAGTCCCTGCTTAGCCAAGCGGCGGCGGAGGATATTGTTTTTCTGCAGGTTGGCGGTGATGAAAGTTGCCATCCCGAGGCGATTGACGGCTGGCTGGATGAGCTGGCCCCCGATGCGGTGATCAATCTGGCGCACTACCACCAGCAGTTCCAGTTGGTGCAACCCAGCACTGAGCAGCTGGCCGTGTTGCAGGCTTTCAGTGAGCGGCTGATCGAGGCCTGTGCGCAGCGCGATCTGTTGCTGTGCATGTTGTCCAATACCCGTGTATTTGACGGCGAGAAAAGCACCGCGTACACGGAAAAGGATGAGCTGACTCCCATCGGTGAGCAGGGCGCCACCCAAGCGGCATTGGATGCCCTGCTGCGCGAACGTTGCCGGCGGCACCTACTGCTGCGGTTCAGCTGGTTGCTGGATGCCTCGGTCGATGGGTTGCTGGGGCGTTTGATCAGTCAGCTGCAGGCCAGTCAGCAGGTCGCGCTAGCGGAAGAGTGGCGTGGCAATCCGACGCCGGTGCACGATGCTGCGCGGGTGATACTGGCGGCGATCAAGCAGCTGGACTGCGAGTCGGAGGTCTACGGCGTCTACCACTATGGCAGCGCCGAAGTCTCCAGTTGGATCAGTTTGGCCATGGGTCTGGGGCAGGAGCTGCGCCTGCTGGAGCGTTTGCCGCAGGAACCGGTTATTGAGCCGGTTGCCTACAGCGAGCAGGTGGCTGCGCAGTTTGAACCGCAAAACGCCGCCCTGAACGGACGGCGTCTGTTGCACGTATTTGGCATCAAGCCCCGAGCCTGGCGTGCGGGGTTGAGCGATTTGCTGCAACCCCTTGCCGAGTGAGCTGTATTGCCCCTTTCGTTCTGATCAGAACTTGTAGCCCAACCCCACCATGTAGACCATTGGATCGACGTCAACATCGACCTTGAGGCGTCCGACGCCCGCCAGGTTGGTGTGGCCGGTGGTCTCGATGTCGATATAGCGTACCTGTGCGTTGAGCATCAGTTTGTCGTTCAGCATGTAATCTGCGCCGACCTGCGCCGCCAGTCCCCAGGAGTTATCCATGCTCAGGCCATCGAAGCCCTTGGCCTCGGCCGAGCTGCTGACGTCTTCATCAAAGAACCAGGTGAAGTTGATACCGCCGCCAAGGTACGGCTGGAAAGCCGAACTGCTGTGCATTGGATACCAGATGGCGCTGAGGGTGGGTGGCAGGTGCTTCAGGGTGCCGAGTTTGCCATTCAGCGCAGAAATGCCAGCTGGTGATCCGCTGACGCCAACATCGTGGCTGAAGGGGGTGGCGGCGAGCAACTCGATGCCGACGTGATCGGTCACCATGTAGGCAAAGTTCAAACCCAGCTGGGTGTCGCTGTCCAGGGTGGCATTGCCGCCCAGATCGCCCAGCGCGGCACTCTTGATACCGGAGCTGTCTTCATGTGGGTCGACGGTGATCGCACCGGCGCGCACAAGAATGTCGCCGGCCTGGTGAGCCTGAGCGGTAATCGATACCGCCAGGAGTGCGGGAGCAAGCAACAGGCTGGCGGACAATTGGGTGGCAAAGCGTGACATGGTCAGTCTCCTCGATAAGTGAACAGGGACGACTTTAATCAGTCGGCACGAAGCAGATATTGATTTGGAGCAAGAGACGCGCATCACCGCCTGCGGCGGGCTGCCGCAGTGCGGTTGAAGTATGCTGGCGCAAAGATGATAATGGTTCTCTTTTAGGCCGGGTTCGGCCATCACCCTCTGGGGAGAATGTGAATGAGAGCAGTGTGGCTAACGGCATTGCTGAGCCTGCCGATGGCGGTGCAGGCGCAGTCGGTTCAGCAAGCGCAGCAGCAAAGCAGTGAGCTGGCCGCCGCCGCGGTGGACTCCCAGCAGCGTATCGACCAACTGGACGACGCCACGCGCAGCGCCCTGGAGACCTACCGGCAGGCCAACCAGCAAATTAGCCAATTGGGCGAATACAACAGCCGCATGGAAAAGGTGGTGGCGCAGCAGCAGCAAGAGCTAGCCAGCCTTCAGGCGCAACTGGGGAGCATTGAGCACACGCAGGCGGAGATGCGTCCATTGATTCGGCGCATGGTCGAGTCGCTGGAGCAGTTTATCGCCGTAGATCTGCCTTTTCTGCCCGAAGAGCGCGAGGATCGGGTCGCACGTTTGCAGGACCTGCTGGTGGACCCCGAGGTCAGCATCGCCGAGCTCTACCGTCGAGTGCTCGAGGCGTACCAGATCGAGAGTGACTACGGCCGCACGCTGGAAGCCTGGCGCGGTGAGCTGGTGCAGGACGACGAGGCGCGGGTGGTCGAGTTTCTGCGCCTGGGTCGCCTGATGCTGTTTTACCAAACGCTGGATGGCCAGGAACAGGGTTACTGGGACAGCGCAGCGCGCAGTTGGCAGGCATTGCCCAGTGGCTACCGGCGCACGCTGGATCAGGGGCTGGCAATCGCCCGTACCGAACAGATGCCGGTGATGTTGCGCTTGCCGTTGTCTGCGGTCAGTCAGGAGGAAACGCCATGAAGCGGCTATGGCTAGGTTGTCTGTTGTTGACGCTGCTACCGCTGGGTCAGGCTCAGGCGCAAGCGCCCAGCAAACAGGATTTGCTGCGCAGCATTCGCGAAACCCGCAGCGCTGAAGAAGCGCAGATGCGCGCCCGCGAGCAGGCCTTTGTGCAGGAGCAGGGCCGGCAGCAACAGCGTATGGCCGCTGCCGTGCGCGAACGTGATCAGTTGCAGGCCGCCGCCGATGCCCTGGATGCTCAGTTCCAGCAACAGAGCGAAGCGCTGGCGGCAGTCAAGGCCGAGTTGAACGAGCGCAGTGGCAATCTTGGTGAACTCTTTGGCGTGGTACGTCAAGGCGCCGGTGACACCCGCAGCCAGTGGCAGGATTCACTGCTCAATAGCCGCTTTCCCGAGCGCCTGAAAGAGCTGGATGCCTTGGCGCAAAGCCAACGTATTCCGCAGGTCGAGCAGCTTGAGCAGTTCTGGTATCGCCTGCAGCAGGACATGACCGCCAGTGGCGAGATCAGCCGCGATAACGCCCCAGTGGTCGACCGTCACGGACAGACGCGCGTCCAACAGGTGATCAGCGTGGGGCCCTTTGTGGCGCTCAGCGAGCAGCAGTACCTGAGTTACCAGCCGGACAGCCAACAACTGGTTACCCTTGAGCGCCAGCCTGACGGTTTGGGGTTGATTGCTGATTTCGTCGGCCCGCGTGAAGGGCTGGCTGACCTCTGGCTGGATCCCTCGCGCGGCAGCGTGCTTGACCAGTTGCAACGTAAGCCGCAGTTGCTTGAGCGAGTCATGCAGGGCGGTATCGTTGGCTACGTGATTATTGCACTGGGTGTGCTGGGTATTCTGCTGGCGCTGGCGCGCTTGGCCTGGTTGCAGAAAGTACAGAGCCGGGTCGACCGTCAGGCTGCCGACCTCGATAACCTGCAGGCCAACAACCCCCTGGGCCGTGTGCTCAGCGTCATCGGCAGCCAGCCGCGGCTGGAAGAGCTGGACACCCTGGAGCTCAAGCTGGATGAGGCCATCCTCAAGGAAACGCCCGCGCTGGAGCGTTGGCAGGGACTGATCAAGTTGCTGGCGGCGGTAGCGCCACTGCTCGGCCTGCTGGGTACCGTGACCGGGATGATCGCCACTTTCCAGGCCATCACTCAGTACGGCACCGGTGACCCGAAACTCATGGCCGATGGTATTTCCCAGGCTCTGGTCACCACGGTACTGGGTCTGGTGGCGGCCATTCCGCTGCTGTTTCTGCACAGCCTGGTAGCGGCGCGCAGCAAAGCCTTGATCCAGTTACTGGAACAGCAGAGCGCGGGGCTGATCGCCCTGCATCTGGGTGGTGGAGACAAGCCGCGTGATTGACGCCTTCTGGCATCTGCAGGATTTCCTCGACAGCGGCGGCTGGGTGCTCTGGAGCATCCTGCTCGCCACCGTACTGCTGTGGACCCTGATGCTGGAACGGTTGTGGTTTTTGGGGCGGGTGTTTCCCACCGAGGCCAAGGATTATCAGCAAGCCTGGCTGGCGCGTGGCGAACGTCGCAGCCTGGCCGCCCGGCACATTCGCAGCGCCTGGTTGTCGCAGGCGCAGCAGCGGCTCAACCGCTATCTGCCGATGGTGCGAGTACTGATTGCGCTATGCCCGCTGCTCGGTTTGCTGGGTACCGTCAGCGGCATGATCGAGGTGTTCGACGTCATGGCCTTGAGTGGTAACGGCAACCCACGGGCGATGGCGGCCGGCGTGTCGCGCGCCACCGTGCCGACCATGGCCGGGATGGTGATTGCCATCAGTGGATTATTTTGTCTGGCGCGGCTTGATCAGCAGTCGCGTCGGGCCCTGCAGCGGTTGTCTGACCGTCTGCGTCACGAATAGGAAGTTACGCCATGCGTATGCGCCGACATCACAGCACTGCCGATGAAGAAGCCGGTATCGACCTCACGCCGATGCTGGATATCGTCTTCATCATGCTGATTTTCTTCATCGTAACCAGCTCCTTCATCAAGGAATCAGGTATTACGGTTGAGCGGCCCTCTGCTGCCAGCGCGGCGGAGCAGCCCAAGGGCAACATCCTGATTGCGGTCAGTGCTGACGGTGAAATCTGGATTGACCGCAAACAGGTAGATATCCGCGCCGTACGCGCCGCCGTCGAGCGCATGCGGGTAGATCAGCCCGACAGTACCGTGGTGGTGCAGGCCGACAAGGATGCCCGCAGTGGCCTGGTCATTCGGGTTATGGATCAGGCCAAGCTGGCGGGTGTTGAGGCGGTGGCGCTGGCGGCCACGGCGGAAAGCCGCTGATGCGCTTGCTGCTGAGTTTTCTCGGCGCCGTGCTGGTGGCGCTGGCCCTGTTCACCCTCATGGTGCTGCTGATCATGCCGCCCAATGACGACCCCCGGGCGCCGCAAGAGCTGCTGCGCATTGGCGTGGTGCGCAGTGTCAGTGATACCGCCAGCGAAGACCCGAGCCAGCAGCTGCAACGGCCGGAGCGGCCCGAGCCGCCGGAGCCGGTGACCGAACCCCAGGTTGATGCGCCTACAGCGCAGCAGATGCCCGACCTGCAACTGCAGATAGAGGTGCCACAGCTGCAGAATGCGCTGAGCCTGAGTGTTGCCCCCGCGCAGAGCGATTTGCATCCGGCCCCGGCTGCTCCCGCGCCGGCCCCCGCACCGAGTCCGGCACCTGCGGCCCCGCCGCCGGGAACCGCAGAGGAAGTGACCCCGCTGGTGGATATCCCGCCCAATTACCCGCGGCGTGCGATGCAGGCCGGCATCGAGGGGGAGGTTACCCTGCGCTTTACCATCACTCCGGATGGCAAGGTGGAGAACCTGCGGGTGGAGTCGGCCGAGCCACCGGGTGTGTTCGAGCGTGAAGCGCGCCGCGCGGTCAGCCGCTGGCGCTTTTCGCCGCGTCGCGAGAACGGCCGCGCGGTGGCGCGGGACGCCACCAAGACCTTGTATTTCCGCATGGAAAAGGGGCGGCGCAGATGAGGCGCCTATTGCTGGTGTTGTGCCTGCTGGCGCCCATGGCGCAGGCGCAACAGATCGATCCCAAGGTATTTATGGCACTGGAAAGCGCCCGCACGGCGCAACAGTCGGGTGATCTGAGCGCCGCGCGGCGTGCGCTGGAGCAAGCGCTGCCGGATAGCAGTGCCGGCTCGCTTGAGCAGGCACTGCTACAGCAACGCCTCGGCTATCTGGCGATTGAGCGTAAGGACTATGGCGCGGCGATCCGCTGGTTGCAGCAAGGGTTGGCGCACGAGCAGTTGAGTGACGAGGCAGTGCAGCAGGATCGCCGTAACCTCGCCCAGTTGCTGGTGCAGGAGGGGCGCTATCAGGAGGCGGTCAGGCTGCTGGAGGCTGGCGGCGTGAGTGGACTGTCGCTGGAGACCCGACGCCTTCTGGTGCAGGCGTACCGTGAGCTCAGGCAATACCGCAAGGCTATCCCGCTGGCAGAACAGATCGTGCGCGCCAACCCGGGCGCGGAGGATGTCTGGTATCAGCTCCTGGCGGGCATGAACTATGAGCTGCAGCGCTACGGCGATGCCATCGAGTGGTTGCAAGTGCTAGTGCGCCGGGCGCCCGGGCGCAGCGAAAACTGGCGACAGCTGGCAAGCATGCAGAGCATGGCTGGACAGCAGGTGGAAGCTGCCGCAACCCTGCGTCTGGCGCATGAGGGCGGGGTGGGGCTGCGCGCGACGGACCTGGATAACCTGGTCGCGCTGCATGCCCAGGCCGGGGCGCCTTGGCAGGCCGCGCGGTTGCTGGATGCATTGCTCAAGCAGAAGCTGCTACCGGCAGACCGCGAGCACCAATTGCGTCTGGCGCAGCTGTGGCAGGCATCGCGTGACCGCGAGCAGGCACTCACTGCCTGGCAGCAGTTGGCGCGGCAAAGCGGTGATGCGCGCTACTGGCTGCAGGTAGCCTATCTGCAGTACCAGCAGAACGACTGGGCCGCGATGCAGGCGACGCTGGGACAGTTCCGACCCGCTAACGCTGAACAGCGGCGCCAGGTGCAATCACTGCGTAACGCCGCTGCCGCGGCTCAGGCCGGGTTCTAAGCAAGGTGTTGGGGGCGGGGGCTTGGCGCTTTGGTCGAGCGCCAGTTTGCAGCGCTGGACGTGGCTCATTACTCGGCAAGGCAGGTGCGGCGGGCGATTGCAATCAGTACTCGAAAATCTCGATCTGGCTGGCGCTGAGGCGGTAACCGGCGCTGGCCAGCTCGCTGTCGCTTTGCTCGACGTGCAAGGTGCCGGTAACCCAGAACGGGATATAGGCCGCATCCAGCGCGACCCCTTGTTCACTCTGCACCAGCACAATCTGGTTGGACGGTGGCGGTGGTACGTGGATGCAGGCGCCA
>Ga0105357_10002100_pt1 | contig 10725 bp, 9 predicted proteins | sample GOMGulsemesocosm_4_FD_83660 | JGI IMG/M metagenome (GOLD analysis project Ga0105357, IMG submission 83660) | Methane-oxidizing microbial communities from mesocosms in the Gulf of Mexico - GOM15B Gulf of Mexico | ecosystem: Environmental > Aquatic > Marine > Cold seeps | place: USA: Gulf of...
GATTTTACCTACGTACAGGTAGAGTTTAAAGGTGCAGGGGAGAATGGAGCGCAGGGCAGCCAATATAAAAAGCTAAACTTCCAGGGAAAAGTACCCACTTTAGTGGACGGCGACTTGGTGGTTCGTGAGAGTGCAGCGATATTAAATTATATTGCCACTAAAGCAACAGGGCAGGTATTAATGCCCGCTGATGGCACTGCTGCCAGAGCTGCTTATGATGAAATATGCTTCTTTATTCTCTCTGAATTCGAACAGCCACTATGGACCCAGGGTAAACACAAGTTTGTTTTGCCTGAACAGTACCGGGTGGCGGATGTGATAGAGACAACTTTACCGTTTGAGTTTGCAAAAGCGCAGGCGGCACTGCTGGTGATAATGGGTGACAGGGAATATGCAGCCGGTAATAGCTTTACTATGGCAGATGTATTGCTGGCACAGACGATTAACTGGGCGCAGAGGTTTAACTTTAGCTTAGATGAGAAACTGCTTAATTACCGAGACAAAATGGTAGCCAGAGACGCTTTTGCTCGGGCGTTGAAGCAGACAGAGCAGTAACATCTGAATTTTTTGATCTACTGAGTCTATAAAGTCCGCAGAAATTGAGTTTCCCCGGACTTTAGCATTGTCGGCTACTTGCCTTTAGTTGTTTTCTTTCTGCCCGCTTTTACCGGGCCGTTGGCTCTGCGCATAATCTTGGTGTGGGTGGCTTTGTTCGAGGGAGCGAGACGTCGACCCTTGGCAATGTTTTTACGCAGTGTTTCACGGTTGCCGACATCGTAGCCTGGCATATGTACCCGCTTAATCTTGGCATTGATTAACTTTTCAATATTATCTAAGGCGCGTTCTTCTTCGCGTGAGACAAATGAGATGGCATGGCCTTTGTTGCCAGCTCTGCCGGTACGGCCGATACGGTGCACGTAGTCTTCAGCAAGGTAGGGCAAGTTGTAGTTAACAACGTACTCAAGTCCTGGAATATCTAAACCGCGAGCCGCGACTTCAGTGGCTATCAACACTTGAATTTTAGCCGATTTGAAATCGGCCAGGGCGCGACGCCTAGTGCCTTGGGTTTTATCACCGTGGCACAGTGCAGTAGTGACGCCGGTGGTTTTAAGCTTGCGCATTAAAGCATCCGCTTGCGCTTTAGTACTGGTAAAGACTAATACCTGGAACCAGTTGTGCTTATGGATCAACTCGGAGAAAAGGTCGGCTTTACGACGCTCTTCTACAGGGTAAACAACATGTTCGATGGTATCGGCTGCGACATTTAGCTTGGCGGCACGTATATCTATGTGCCGGGTCAAGATTGACTTAGACAGTGTATGCACCGCAGGGGATAAAGTGGCAGAAAACAACATGGTCTGTTTTTTTTCTGGCGTATGTCTGAGTATCGTTGCCACGTCGGTGACAAAGCCCATATCCAGCATCCGGTCAGCTTCATCTAACACAACAAATTCAACGCGTGAAATATTGATATTGCACTGCACTAAATGTTCTAACAGTCTCCCAGGTGTAGCGATAAGAATATCGACACCACGCTTAAGCTTTTTCTTTTGAGCCTCCATAGCAACACCACCAAAGTGAGCGCTGATATTTAAATCGAGAAACTGTGCATAGCGATTGATAGTCACAGATAGCTGCTCTGCAAGTTCGCGAGTAGGTGTCAAAATTACCGCGCGGCAGTAGCCCGCTTCAACTTTTCTGGGTCTGTCGCAAATCTGTTGCAGGATTGGCACTGAAAAAGCAGCGGTTTTGCCGGTACCCGTCTGGGCATTGGCCAATAAGTCTTTTCCGCGGCGAGCGGGGACTATGGCTTTTTGTTGAACCGGTGTCATCTCAGAGTATCCACAAGCATCCAGCGCTTGTTGTAACTGTGGGGCTAAATCTAGGGCTGAAAACTTCATATGGGGATCTCTGTGTGTTCACTGATGGAGGCTTGGCAAAGCTGTAGAGCTTGTGCGCCCCTGCTGTGCATAAAAATGGCGCACATTATAATAGATTGGACGCAGTTAGTGTGTTTTATTTTATGTTTATCTGCAACTAAGGCAAAATAATGACTGCGCTTGTCGGGTTCTCCTGTGCCTTTTGTAATGATTGCTACTCTGATCGCTTGTAGAGGGCTCGCAAATAGCGTTAGATAACGCTCAAACTACCTATATTTAAAGGTGAAACATTGATTTCAATAGCGAGTGCGCCAGTAGGCCACAAACATTTATCACAGTTGGCTGAATGGTTTATCGCCCAATGGGAACCCGTTGATGTCTATCGCGGAGCACAGCCAGGATTTGTTGTGCCCGATCCTTTGATAGCAACTGAGCAAGATGAGTTACTAGGCGGGCTGGCGTTGTCCCGATATCAGGCGGCTGATGGCCAGCAGTTGGCAATGTGGATCAACGCTCTGATAGTTACGCCGACCCACAGAGGCCGAGGTATCGCTTCAATGTTGATTAGCGGGGCAGAACGACAAGCCGTTAAAGTGCAAGCCACTGAGATTTATGCCAAAACCGATGTTCCGGATTTGTATCGAAAACTGGGCTGGGTTGCCTTGGCTGAAGAGGATGACGACGTGATCCTAAAAAAAGTTCTATCTGTAGAGGCGTGAAGTCTGTGAATCGCTGCCGCTCTACAGAGTCTGGATTGTATATAACCAGAACTGCTGGTGATACGGATTCCGAGTTCTTGTTTGGGTTGAAAAAGGCCGCGGAATACCAAGCGGTCAAAGCAGTATTTGGCTGGGATGAAGCGCTGCAAAGAAAACTGCACAACATCGAATTTGCGCAAAAAAGACCGACTATTGTTGAAGTTAAAGGGCAGAGGATCGGTAGTTACTTACTGCAAGAAAAAGGCAACCACTTGTACTTTTGCCGCTTTTTTTTACTTCCTGACTACCAGGGCAGAGGTATAGGAAGCAAAATTCTGGCGCAATGTACGACCTTGGCCGATGAAAATAACCGCTTAATAAAACTGTGCTATTTGCAGGGGAATCATGTCGGTAACCTTTATCGTCGCTTTGCTTTTGAAGTCACCCACGAGAATAATGAATTCGTCTATATGTCGCGCTCGCCACATGCTGAGTATGAGCGAGTCTGATGCGCGTAACCATCTAAGCAAAATCAGCAGGGTGCGGCAAACTCTTATAGAGAAAATTGTCTGGCCAGATAGTGAGTTTGTCAGCAGATAGGGCTAAATATGGGCAGACTTTCTTCAATTCCGCCCGCATTAGCCAGTCTTAAAGCTTACAAACTTAGTTTAGCTTGTTCAGTTAAACGTATGCTCGCATCACAAGCATTGGCAAGCTCAGCCCCTTTTTTTATGAAATGACGGCTGAAGTATTCTTTGTGTTCCTCGTGTTCATGGAAGTTGTGGGGGGTCAACACGGCGGTTAACACAGGAACTTCGGTTTCTAATTGCACTTGCATGAGTGCATTGCAGACCGTTTGGGCCACAAAATCATGCCGATAAATACCGCCATCAACAACCAATGCACTGCAGGCAATCGCAGCGTACTGTCCGCTTTTGGCAAGTAATTTAGCGTGTAGTGGAATTTCATAAGCGCCGGGTACGGGGATAACCTCTATTAGGGATACATCGTAACCGCGTGATGCTAATTCAGTTTCAAAGCCTGCAAGGCAATTTAGCACAATGTCCTGATGCCAAGTGGCATGGATAAAAGCGATGCGCTTGCTTTGAGGTGTAAAATTGTAGTGATTCGTTGAGCTCTGATTCATTTTAAATCCTAATAGTAAAGTAGAATCAGGGCGAACGGACAGGCAAACACACCCTCTGCTGATGGTGTACCTTAGACGCAGCGATATACATAGGCTGCATTGCAGGTGTTGACTGGCACGCTCTCTATCATCCGGACTGTAACCGTCGGCTCTGGAGTCACACCAGATCTGCTGACCCTAAAAAAATTAGGCGCTCGCGGGCTTAGAAATAAATTTCCTTACCGCCGGTGGGGAATTGCGCCCCGCCCCGAGAACGAAATCGGAATATTCCGACGCCGCAATATATGTTTTTTTATTGGAGATTGTCAATTCACAGTTATCTTTTTGGCGCTAATAGTTAGAAAGCTTAGCGTAAATTAATTAAATGTATAGAAAACAACCTAAAGATAAGATAAAGGAGGGAAAGGGCACTATCAGATCGAGTGCATAGCATAAATATTATGACGCTAAAGAGTGATTACCCGTTTGCTGGCATCTAATTTATTGAACATACAATAATATCAATGCAGTTGCTCGGCTATTTTCCCTGCGGCAGTTCTGACAATTGCTAAGGACTTTTCTATATCTAGATCATTCATTGCCACCACTCCGATACAGGCTTCCAAACTGGGTTTACTGTGATCGGCGATGGCGATAGGAAAGGCCAGACCCACCGCGCCACTTTGCAGTGCTCCACGAGTGACGCAATACCCATCAGCCCTCGCCTGTAGTACCAGTTGACTATCTGCTGATGACTCAGCGCGACCTGCTAGAATGGCAATACCCGCGGCCCCCTGCGAGATAGGGTGACGACTGCCAACTTTGTAGCCTACTCTAAACATAGTGTTCTCGGGCTCTGCCACTAAAATCACCACACATTCATCACCGCTGGCTATAGAGATAAAAGAAGTGGCGGCACTGCCGAGCGCGACTTGATTGATTATCGGCTGACACAGTGCAATGAACTGTGGTTGAAAATGTGAGGCTAGTTCCATCACCCCTGAGCCAATAAATATATCCCCGCCCGCGTTTCGAGTGATCAGGGTATTGGCCTCTAAGGTAGCGATAATCCGGTGGGCGATGGCTCTGTGCACTTGCAGGTGCGCCGCGACCTCAACGACAGTGATCCCCCTGCGACTCCTGGCAATAAATTTAAGTGCTTGAATTCCCCTGTCTAAAGTCTGTAATTGACTCATACTTGTTGTCTGCCTCTGAATTGATTGCGCTGCTCAGCTTACACTAGTGAGATTAATAATTGACCTGAACGGAAAAAAATTATAATTTATGTTCTTATATAGCACATTAGGTTCGATAATCGAACCATTGTGTTGGCAGACTTAAACCTCGAAGCATGAAAGTGGGAAGGCAGATGCAAAATAAACAATACCCAGGCGATGTAACAGAGCAAAAAACAGCGAGTGAGACGGCAAGTGGTTGCCCCTTTAATTCGCAGCGTATTGCCAATGCACAAGCTACTTCACCAACCGGTTGCCCAATGTCGGCCCGCGCCAGTGAATTTGACCCTTTTCAGGGGGCTTACCAGATAGACCCGGTTGAGGCGCTGCGCTGGTCGCGTGAGCAGGAACCCGTGTTCTACGCTCCAAAATTAGGCTACTGGGTGGTTAGCCGCTATCAAGATGTCAAAGCGGTTTTCAAAGATAATCAAACCTTTTCACCTTCCATTGCCCTGGAAAAAATCACCCCTGGCAACACCCAGACGCAACAGATATTAGACAGCTATGACTACGCTATCGGACGCACTTTAGTCAACGAAGATGAACCGGATCATATGCAGCGACGGCGGGTGTTGATGGATGCCTTTAGTGCGCAGAATCTTGCCGAGCACGAGCCTGTGGTGCAGCGGTTGACCCGCCAGTGCATTGACAAGTTCATCGACAAGGGTCGAGCCGATCTTATCGAAGAGATGTTTTTTGATGTTACTTTAACGGTGGCGATGCATTTTCTCGGAGTGCCGGAAGATGACATGTCGACACTGCGCAAATACTCCGTTGCTCACACCGTCAACACTTGGGGGTGTCCAACCGAGGAAATGCAACAATCTATTGCCCATAGTGTCGGTAAGTTCTGGAAGTTCTCGGGGGAGGTGTTGGCGAAGATGAAACAAGATCCGTCCGGTCCCGGTTGGATGCAGTACTCCATCCGTAAGCAGCGTGAGTACCCGAAGCTCATTCCCGATTCCTATCTGCACTCTATGATGATGGCGAGTATTGTAGCCGCCCACGAGACATCTGCTTTGGCCTCAGCCAACGCAATCAAGTTGTTGCTGACCCACAGGCAGTCCTGGGAGGATATTTGCATCAATCCGGCACTGATTCCCAATGCCGTCGAAGAGTGTCTGCGCTACAGTGGGTCTATCATCGCCTGGCGGCGAATTGCTACAAAAGATACTGTGCTAGCCGGTACCACAATACCTGTAGGCGCAAAATTGCTGATTGTTATGACCTCGGCTAATCACGATGGCAGAGTGTTTGAAAATCCGCACAAGTTAGATATCTACCGGGAAAATACCACCGATCACTTGACCTTCGGCTATGGTAGTCATCAGTGTCTGGGTAAAAATCTGGGGCGCATGGAAATGCGAATTTTTGTCGAGGAACTGAGCAGACGCTTGCCACATATGCAATTGGTTGCAGATCAGCAGTATAGCTACTTGTCGAATACATCCTTTCGCGGTCCTGAAAACCTCATGGTTGAGTGGGATCCCGCTTTGAACCCGGAAAAGCACGACCGTGAAGTGCTTGGCAAAGTACGCTCTTTTAAAATAGGTGCTCCGCAAAAAAAAGACATAGCCCGAACTTTATCGGTAGTGGCAAAAGCTGTCGATGGTGACGACATTGTGCGATTGACTTTGGCCGAGGACAGCGCAAAGAGACTGCCGAGCTGGAGCCCCGGATCGCATGTGGTACTCATCAGTGGTGGATATGAGCGCATGTACTCGCTCTGTGGTGACGCCAGTAACGAATACCAATATCAACTGACTATTCTCAAGGAAAACAATGGACGCGGTGGTTCGCGTTACTTTCAAAATCTGCAAGCGGGCGACAGAGTTGAAATTCGCGGCCCGAGCAATCACTTTCCACTGGACTCAGAGGCAACGGCCTACTTGTTGATCGCCGGTGGTATCGGTATTACGCCTATCCTAGCGATGGCCGATTATTTAAAGGCTGAGGGCCGAGACTACAAAATCCACTATGCCGGCAAGTCACTGCAAACTATGGCGTGTTTAAGACGTTTACGGGCGGAACATGGGGGCAACTTGTCTGTGTATTCGAAACAGGCTGGCAAGCGTATGGATTTACCTGCACTGCTGGGAAATTTAGCTCAGGGGGAGCAAGTGTATGCCTGTGGGCCCACGCGTTTGCTAGAGCAGCTGGAGCACCTTACACTAAATCTAGCTGATAATACTCTGCACTTTGAACACTTTTGCAGCAGCAGTCAATTAAATCCCGAGCTTGAGACCTCATTTGAACTGGAACTTCTCGACTCCGGTTTGTCACTGACAGTAGCGGCGGACAAAACGTTATTGCAAACTTTACAGGAGGCGGGCGTTGATGTGGCAAATGATTGCAACGAGGGCCTCTGTGGATCCTGCGAAGTACCAGTGGCCAGTGGTGAGATAGATCACAGGGATAAAGTATTGTCCAGGACCGAACGTCGACAAAACGACCGTATTATGAGCTGTTGTTCACGCAGTATAAAAGGGCAAAAACTCAGATTAAATATCTAACCAGAACTTAAAAAAAACACAAATATGCAGCCTTGTGCTGCTAAAAAATGACGGAGCACTGCAATGAAAACAACCATTAAATTCTCTAAGCTAATAAGTTTAGGCGTAGTTATGTCAGGGGCACTACTGTCGAATCTTTCCCTTGCCCAGGAAACTGTGACTATGAGTCTTGCAAGTTGGCTGCCGCCTACACACGTGCAAAACTCAATCGTTATTCCCACTTGGTCGAAATGGATTGAAGAGGCGACACAGGGGCGGGTAAAAGTGCATGTTGAATACGGTATGGGACATCCCAAGACTATGTTTGATCTGGTAGAGGACAATGTAGTTAACGCCAGCTGGAGTTTTCACGGTTTTGTTCCCGGACGCTTTAAATTGACCCAAATTGTCGAGCAACCGCTGTTAGGGGTGACTCCGGAAGCGGCCTCTGTGGCCCATTGGCGAGTCAATGAAAAGTATTTCAAGAACTCCAATGAGTTCGAAGGGTTAGTATTGGCGGCGCTGTTTACCCACGGCCCGGGGCAAATCCAACTGGATGCGCCGATCAGTTCACTGAGCGAGTTAAAAGATAAAAAAATTCGTATCGGCGGTGGAGTACAGGCAGAAATTGCCAAGCGCATGGGGGTGACAGTAGTTGCAGCCTCCGCCACTAAAGTGTACGAAATGATGCAGCAAAAAGTCATAGACGGTGCTTTCCTGCCAATCAGTGAGCAGAAAAGCTTGCGCCTTAATGAAGTGGCTCGCAACGTAGTGATGCTACCAGGGGGGATGTACTTAGGCAGTTTCTCTATGTTTATCAACCCGGAGTTCCTCAGCCAGCTAAGTGCCAGAGACCGCGCCGCAATTATGAGTGTATCCGGTGAAAAGCTCTCGGCAATGGCGGGTCGCGCCTGGGAACAAGGTGATCGCGAAGGCTATGAAAAATCAGTGGCTGCAGGGGTGAATATCATTGAGGTAGGGCAAAACCAGCAGATGGCTGAGCAGTTTCGCACGTTGACGGTCGGAATGGATCAAGCCTGGTACAACAGCGTTGCCAAGCGCACCGATGACGCAGAGGGTGCTCTGGCCGAACTGCGTGAAATAGCACGCGGTTACACTCAGTAAGCAGATAAATAGTGTCGGTTCGCAGCATCGAGCCGGCACTACTGCCTAAAAAATGCAGAAAATTGATCATCATGATAAACAAATAATTGGAAATGCAACCTGTTAATTTCCTTGCATTCTTATTGAGTGTACTCAAACAGAAGTTCTTCATTATAAGCTATCGGTCATTTCTTCGCCTCCTCCTGATAGGGCTTAAGGTCATTAATACTGGCTTCTTTGAGCGAAAGTGCTGTTAGCTGTGTTCATGTTATCACTCCAATAATTAGACATCGGCGCTAATTCATCGATAACATTTCAAATAATCACGAAAATTTTTTAACTTAATTGAATACTTTTGCAGCTGCTGCGATAAAGTGGATTGCAATAAAATGCTTAATTTAGCTGTATTGAAGGCACAAATTAGTTTGAAATCTGCTGACAGTAGACACTCTACTTATGTGCAGTCTTCTATTATGCTGGGGATACTAATTGTGATGAGTGTATATAATGGATGATCCAGTAGTACAGAGCAGTATCCAGAAATTTGTTTTCCCGGATCAAGTCTCTGGGAATAGCTACGATTGCTGTCTTGTTTTTGGCTCCGCTCACTCGCAATCGCATTTGGCTTCTAAGGCCGCCGCTCTTTATCGCAGTGCAAAGTGTCTCAGGTTTATTGTCTCGGGACATGCAGGCGAAGCTGCGGCTATTGGCACAGCGATGCAAGCGCTAGGAGTTCCCAGCGGTGCTATTGAGTTGGAATCTAATGCTTCGAACACATTGGAAAACGTTAAAAATGCTAAACCGTTTATTATGCAGTCTATCAAGAGAGGAAAGCAGAGAATCATCATAGTCTGCAAAAATTATGCGGCCAGAAGATCCCTGCTGACGGTACAAAAACATATTCAGGTCACCGAGATAGCGGTTGAGACAATAGACCTGCATAATGTTGATAACAGCAATTTTTTGTCATCCAAGTTGTTTATGAAAAAAATCCTGAGCGAAGTTGAAAAAATAATTCTCTACTCGCAAAGGGGTGATATCTGTCACTACAACGCGACTGGGCAAAGTGACATCAATCAAATTCATTCATATTTGCTGAACAAAACTAAAAGTTCAGAAAAAAGTCGTAAGTATTGAGTTGCAATTTTAAAAACGACTTCCAACTTCCAACTTCCAACTTCCAACTTCCAACTTCCAACTTCCAACTCAAGCCTGATCCAATCGATAAAAACGCTTCAGCTTAGGCAGTAGTGCCGCGTCGGCGAACAGCTGAATAAAGTGAAACAATACACAAAATAATACCGCATCGCCCACTGGCTGATCGAAGCTGGCGAGGATGCTAACCGCGACCGGCAGGGTCTTTTGCGAGGCGGTCAGTGCTACCGCCACTTGTGCTGCACTGTCGATAGGTAACAGCTTAGCAGCCGCAATTGCCATCAGCATCAAGCCGAAGTGGACGATGATAGTGGCCAGAACTATTTTACCCAGCGAACTGATGCTGATTTGGTACAATATTTCGGCAGAGGCCGATAGCGATAACCAGACGGCGATAATGACCATAGTCGAGGGCAGGTAAGTAAGAAACGGGTGTTGCGGTGAGAATAAACCCAGTTTTTTGAACATAAACCCCGCGATAAAAGGGCAGAGCACTAAGAGTACTAGTTTTTGTAAAAGCACGAGAGGCTCTATGGCGAAGTTAATGTTTTCGCTGGCGGTCAAATCTAACATAAAGGGAATAGAGAAAACCCCGATAATGTTGATAATCACAGTCATCATCAGTGCCCAGGTACCTTTGCCCCCGGCTAACTTGGTCATGACTATGCAAGTGGAAAGCGTTGAAGGAACCGCCGATTTAACCAAAAGGCCCAAAGTCAGTCCCAGACCTAACTGTAAAAAATTGGCGGTTACAAGCCCTAATATAGGTGAAACAAACAGGCAGATAAAGGCAGTCACTGACAGCGCATAAACGAAGGATCGATCTCTGGGCAGCTCTTTTAATTCTGTCTGATAGCCGTTGACAAAAAAGATTACCACGACACACCAGGGGATAACACCGAGCTCTTTTAGAAATACACCGGGTTCGGGTATGAGCAGTGAAATCAACAAACTCAAGGCGAGACCCAGCGGCAGAAAATAGGTTTGCATGATATTACTCACAGATAAAAGGCCCGTGAGTATAGCGAAAAGAGC
>Ga0105357_10002102_pt1 | contig 10722 bp, 9 predicted proteins | sample GOMGulsemesocosm_4_FD_83660 | JGI IMG/M metagenome (GOLD analysis project Ga0105357, IMG submission 83660) | Methane-oxidizing microbial communities from mesocosms in the Gulf of Mexico - GOM15B Gulf of Mexico | ecosystem: Environmental > Aquatic > Marine > Cold seeps | place: USA: Gulf of...
GTAGGTTGTTAAAACTATTTTACCATGTCCAGGACCGGCAGCGTGGAATATACCGTAAAGAAAACTGCCGACGAGTAGACTACCAGCAGCGGCTGAGTTACCGTCTGCCATGAATATTCTGAGTGCCGTAATAAGTTGCTCGTGGAAGATTCTTTGCTGCGTTATTACCCAGTTTAGTTCATTTAGATTGCTTTAGTCACAAGAAGGCTAGTTAAAGCCTTCCCAAGACTTGATAACAGTATCATTTGAGTTGCTACATCAGTCACTATGTAAACAAGCCTTCTTAGCTAGCTAAGTTTCGGTGCAGTTGTGCTGTCACCGTTTACTTGTGTAAGTCCAACGCTACTACGCAGTTTTACACAGCTAACTACGCAGCACTTACAGTTTTATCGTCTGTAAGCATATCGTGCTTCTTGTTTTATGTAGCGATTACGAAGCTACCGCTGTTGCGCGTCTCTGCTTGAACTCAACATGTGCTGACAAAATCCGATGGCTACAGCTCTCGCTGGCAAACTCGTCATCCGAAATTGGGTTTCAGCTGCCAAATTTTCTTGCTGCGGTTTTCTGTGGTGGAGTGCTTACAGAAGTGAAGAGGTGATTTTAACTCGGTACTCTCTGCAAGTCGCTAAATAACTGTATGAACAAAACGATACTGCAAGACATACAAAAAACACTAAACATTATTCGCAATCAAATTGACGCAGTGGACGTTGCAACAAAGTGGGCAGCACTTGAGTTGATGCTTGCGTCAAACACTAGTGTTGTAGCAATGGCAAAGAAGATGACTAAGCCGGGCACCAAGGGTGTGACACACACGATTTCTATTTCCAAAACCAAAGTCATCAAACATACTGTTCAGCACCAAGAAAACCGCCTTCCAAACGCGGCAGTTCGAACTGCTATACAACCTATCACTCTTCAAAAGCCGTTGTCTAATCAACAATCCAGCCAGTAAACGTTTGAAAATTGCCGATAGGTGCACGTTTTTCAGTTATCTGTAATTCTGGATGACATCTTGACTGACTGGCATAGTGAGACTCGGAAAGGATGCTCATCGATGAGATGACATTTAAAAATACTGCTGTTTTATAGATGCAAAAAAAACGTGCTGTCCGAATCCAGTAAAAATCGATACACTGCTACATCTAAAAATTAGATGCGGTAAGCATGCCGTCACAAATTAAAACAAGTACTTACAACATAAACGAATTAGCGTTTAAGAGCATTTAATGGGACTAACTATTAAGCAAGCACTGCAGCAGGGTGTGGCAGCACAAAAAGAAGGCAAGCTTCAGGAAGCCGAGCATCTTTATCGAGCAATCTTGCAATCTCAGCCTAAACACCCTAGAGCTAACCATAATCTGGGATTGATAGCCGTTTCGGTAAATCAGCCTGCAGCTGCTATCCCGTTATTCAAACTCGCCCTTGAAGCCAATCCAAAGGTAGAACAGTTTTGGCTGAGTTTCATTGATGCGCTCATTAAAGAAAAGCAGTTGGACAAAGCAAAGCAAGTCATTGAACAAGCAAAGACGCAGGCGGTAGATGGAGAGAGGCTAAGTTCTTTAGAGGCACTACTCTCACCTAAAACCCAAACACCGAATTCTATAAGTGTAAGCCCATCTGAGCAAAAACTCAGAAGTCTGTTCGAACATTACCAAGCTGAACGGTATGGCGATGCTGAAAAGCTTGCAATATCCATCACTCAAGAATTTCCCGAGCATCAATTTGGTTGGAAAGTACTGGGTATTGTACTCCAATTAACGGGCAGGGTTAGTGAATCATTAACTGCCCTGCAAAAATCTGTGCTTATACAGCCTCAAGATACCGAAGCCCACATCAACTTGGGTAATACGCTCAAAGAATTAGGAAAATTTGATGAGGCTGAGGCAAGCTATTCGCATGCAATAGCGTTGAAACCTGACAGCGCCGAAGCCCACTACAACTTGGGTGTCACGCTGAAGGAACTGGGCAGATTAGAAGAGGCTGAAGCAAGCTATACGGAAGCGATAGCGCTGAAACCTGATTTTGCCGAAGCCCACAACAACTTAGGTGGTGCGCTCCAGGAACTTGGCAGATTAGCTGAGGCTGAAGCAAGCTATACGCAAGCGATTGAACTTAATCCTCACAGTTCTGGATTTCTTCAGAATCTAGTTGAGTTATTGACTACTTATACTCCTCAAAACGCAGTTTCACATCCCATAGTCACGGCTCACCAAGAAATTAAAAAAATTGAGCTACAAGAGAAGGCTTCAGGGATTATTTCCGATGATAAAATCATCCAACTATTTCGTAAATCCACAAGCATTGTAAAGAGACACGACTTAGAAATCGGAACTGGCTTGTCCCAAGCCTTTCGAAATAATTCAGTTGATCTGAATTGTAAAAGACACACCGCAATATTTGATAAATTCAACGTCATCCCTAAGTATTGCTTTGGGTGCTATAAAGTTCAAGTCGAGCCTAGATCTATACTTGAACTAATAAAGCTATTTGTAGTTTTCGATCAGATAAAGCTTGTTGAAAACAATACACGAAAGTGCATGATCGAGGTGAGACCGGAAATTCCTGGGTTTTATAAAGGTCTCATTTACTGCTCTAGCCTGAAAGAAGCTTACCAAATAGCAGATTACCTTGAGATCATTTTAAAAGAAAATATTGCTCCAGAATTGCATGCTGTGGTAAAAAGAGGGTGCTCAGAATACCCGATTTCATTTCCCAGTTATAAGGAAATCAATAAGTCTGGAGCCCAGCTAATGAATTATAATGAAGACTGGAAATCAATTGAGGAAGATTACGATTCAATAAATCCGATAAAATCCAGTAAAACTATAAGGCCAAGCCTTACTGGCTTAAACTTAGGTGACGTTTTGATTATTCGGAATTGGGTCGATTATGCAAAGGGCATTGGAGATCCAAGTGTACATTTATTAAATGAAAATACGGTATTTAATCAGTCGCTATATAGTCTCGCGAAAACACGATTGGAGACATATCCCTCGCTAGTGTCTTTGTGAGGAAGCTTTGCAGATATTGCGAGAGGTAGTGGACTTTGGTGCCAGCTTGGAGTTGTGGTTCGAGAAGCGATTACGGAAAAGCGCCTCATCCGTTTGTTGCCGGACTGGCGTAGCATCCTGATAAACTACTATGTTTTATATCTCAGCCGAAGAGGTCTCACCAAAAAATCAGAAGCCTTTATCAATTATTTTACTGAAAAATTTAGAGAGGAAGCTAAACCCTGATGGGTCTGGGCCACACTCTCCTTTAGGTACTAGGTAGCCGCTTTCAATAATATCCATCTTGCTTGTAGTACATAATCTGTGAACCCATATTTCTAACGATTTTCGTACGCATAATTGCACGCCGAGCTACAATTGGTTGCTAGACAAATATCGGCTTAGGTCAGAAGAATTGTCCAGCTCTTCGTCTACAAGCGTTGAAAAAAAACGCTTAACTCTTTTCTACGCATCCAATCTACTGCTTTGGCCGTTCCTGATCCGACCCCAAAGTATTTCGCAAATGTTGAAACAAGAGGCAGGCTGTCTAACAGTAAAATCGCACCCCTGGAAATTAAAGCCCGAGTGGGTGACGAGTGTGAAAGGATCCAATCAGCAGGCTGGCTCCTATGAAAATGAGCGTACTTCCGCCGATTAAAGTCACGCATTTAACGGCGACCTGGAAAAAGAGATTTCTGTTTGTGATCTGTGATACGGCCTTCCTTCGAACCTTTACGGCAAGAAACGCTAGTGCTGCGACGGTTATACTGGTGCCAGCAGACATGGCAATAACAGCTCCGGCGCCGGCCCATGGAAGAGTAACTGTCTTTGCAAGTACCAAAACCAGAACAGCTCCAATACAAGGCCGGAGGCCCATCGCAAATACAACGCTAAGCACAGAGAAGAAACCGCTGATCTGCTCCATGTGCTCTTCACTTGGCATGTGATTGTGACCGCAGCCGTCGATGTTGTGCTCGTTGTGGTTTGGTAGGGCAGCCGTCTGCGTTTTTAGAAAAAACCGGTTCAACTCTTGCCGCACAATTTTCAAAATTAACAATGCCCCGATTAATGCCATAAGAGTATAACTGACGCGCTCACTCCAAAGGACAGCGATGTTCGTCTCTCGAGGAACCCATTCGGCAAGATAAAGCAGTCCATATACCAAAATAATCGCTACGATACCCTGACACAGCGCACCAATAGCAGCTATGCTAATGCCTTGGCTTAGTTTGTGCGGATGAGTAAGCAGGTAGGTTGTTAAAACTATTTTACCATGCCCGGGACCGGCAGCGTGGAATATTCCATAAAGAAAACTACCGACGAGTAGGCTACCTACAGCGGCGGAGTTGCCGTCTACCTTGAACATTCTGAGGGCCGTAATAAGATGTTCATGGAAGGTTCTTTGTTGCGTTACTATCCAGCTTATGCCGTCTGCCAAAAATGCGTGTTCAGAGAAGCCAGTTGCGGCAACAGCCAACGAGCTTGGAAAGCAAAGTGCTGTTATCACTGCGAGATATAATTTTGAAAAATTTGCTATTCGGTTGTGCATTTCAAACTTACCCGTTCGGCAAAAAAAATACCAAGACCAGTCTCTTTACGCATTGAGGCATCCAACAAAGTCGCCTGAACAACATCGCTCGGGCCAGGTGTTGGGGGAGAAAGCGTATATTCACAGCCATCTGGTGCTCCGGACAAAATAACAGGTGCCGCTGTATTCGTATGGAGTACTTCAATATAATAGGATGGATCAAAAATTGCGTAAGAGAACCCGGTATTCGGGAAAGGAACGGGAGTGTCGAGGGAGGTAACAAATGTCATTTCTAGGCGTTTTTCTCGCATTTGTGTTGCCATTTCAGTGACCGGTTTCAGTTTTAAAGTCGCATCCTTCAGCCAAATTTTTGTGAAATAATTATACTCTTTCAGGTTTCTTATATTCACTTGAAGAATTTCATCCAACACATCTTGGTCTGGCTTGTCATCGCCATCTGTAATTATCCCCTCGACAGCAAAGGCTGTATATAAATCGTCGAATAACCAGGTTTGACGAAGCCCGGTTACACTGCCTGTGTTATCAAATAGTATTTCTACAGCTATGTCTGTCCAGGCATGGGGGTGGGCCGCAGCGAACCTTAAAGGGGTTAGAAGAATCAGGGCAAACGCAATTATTAACCAACGCATGAGTGGTTCCTTGATTGGGAACGCAGAAGGCTGCATAAAATAACAAAGTCATACAGCCTTCTAGCTATAAATATACAAAAGAGATCAAAACTCACGTGAATAGCCAACAAGGAGCCCAATTCTGCTGTTTTTCTCTCCTTCTTCTTTTTGATATTTGTATCCAGCGCCAGCATATAAGCCATTTCCAAACTGATAACTTAAAGACGTCTGAAAAACGGCGCCGTTTAGTGCTTCATTGGCGTCATCAGGATTCTCATTGCGCACATATGTATATGTAGAGCCTAAATCCCACATGCGATAACTTAATTCGGCCCCCGCAGTATAGTATGTTCGGTCATGTGGTGCTTCCCCATTTAAATGGTTAATATGAACCATTTCGCCTAGAATTCTCCCATCTAATTCAGCCGTGAAATTGTGCTTGTATTTGCCTGATAAAGAAAAACGTTTTTCACTTTTCTCATTACCCTCTCCAGCGGCGAGATGGGCAAAGCCGGCACGGTAGGAAATCCCTTCTGGTATATCACTTTCTAAAGAGTAAAAATTGGTTCCACTCAGTGAGATTGCGAAGGATGAAAAATCTTCTGTATTCGATACACCGCCGTCACTTAAGTGGGTAACTCCCCGTTCATAGAGCATTGAGTTGCTGAGAAAGGTCGTATCTTCAAAAAAGCTACTTACATCAAGCCTGTGCGTTCCAAAATCACCTGCTTTCAATTTTGCGTAACCACCAACACCAATTTTTTCGCGTACTGTATACTCATCGATAATCTGGTACCCATATATGCCTGGTAAAACATGTTCGTCAAAACTAATAACAGGGTCGAATTTTCCTGCATATACTCCGAAATGTTCTCCGTCATAGTTTAGTGTTAGCGTTCGTACAAATAGTGGTTCGTCTACAAAATACCGGTTGTTACCATCCAAAATTGCCCCTCCGCCGCCATGATCATGGCCAGCAGGCTCTCCTTCTAGTTGGATGTTAGTGTTCACGGTAATACCACTGCCAAACCCATAACCGAGTTCTAAATGGGAGTGTGAATAGGCTTCATCAATTTTTTCATCAGATTCATCTGCTTTGTAAATGTGATCATATTGAATTTTGACATCCAAATGACCATAAAGGCCGACATTGCCATGATCGTGATTATGGTCGTCGGCAGCCAAAGTAATCGTTGGAAACAGGAATAGCGATAGAGGGGAGAGTATATTTAGTAATTTCATTAACTGTTGCCTTTTGAAATGGTAATGTTATAACATAACAATATTAAAAACTGAGAACTGTCAAGAGCCTCTGTCTAGGCAAGGTGAATTACGCTGATGGGGCTGGCAGAGCTGAAATCGTAAAAAGAGCGTTGCATAAAGTGAAAAAGAAAATGCGGATGAAAAACCAAGTGAAGAAAATTATTATATCGTTGGGGCTATTGTTTGGTCTTTCAGCTCAAGTTTATGCATCTCCGGCACCCGAGGTGCTTGTGACCATTGCCCCACTGCATTCCCTTGTCCAAGGCGTACTGGGCGATGTCGGGGACGCTAAGCTGCTGATTGAAAGTCATAAGTCCCCCCATGGGCATCAACTGAAACCATCCACAATTGGCATGCTACAGAATGCGAAATTAGTATTTTACATAGGCGACAATCTGGAAACTAACATGACCCGAGCGTTCGAAGGGCTGCCTGAATTGGTACGGAAAGTTTCTATGATCAAACAGCAAGGTGTATCAAAACTTGATATACGAGCCGGCGGGGGATGGGAGCAACATGATCATTCGTCCGATAATGATAGTAAGGAAAATGGCCGTAATAGTGCAGAACACAATCACGAACACGATGATTTAACGGATCCCCATATTTGGTTGGATCCAACTAACGCAATTGTAATGATAAAGGCAATTACCCGAGAGTTGTCTGCCCTTTATCCGGAAAATCGCTCAACATTTAAGATGAACGCGCTATCCTTGATTTCAGATATCAAAACAACGGATAAAAAGATTAAAACGTTACTTATGCCAGTAAAGGATCGGCCCTTTATTGTATTTCATGATGCCTACCAATATTTTGAAAAGCATTATGATCTAACAGCAGTTGGATCAATTGTCTTGGATTCAGGTATTCCGACATCAGTGAAACGGTTAAGAGAGTTACGGCAAAAATTAGCAAGTAGCGGAGTCATTTGTATTTTCCGGGAGCCGCAATTTTCTGACAAGCTATCTTCAGTGGTTGCTGAAAATACAAATGCCAAACTCGGAACAATTGATCCTATAGGGGTCGGCTTGAAACCTGATGGGGATCTATACTCAAAATTACTCACGAGAATGGCAAGTAGTCTGCGCGCTTGCCTTTCAAAGTAAATCAGAGGTTGGGTGTGGATAAATTGGATGAACCCGGAAAAAGCAAAGCTTACCTGTATCTGGTTTTTTGATCCGGCAGTATGTAGCGCGAAATTTGCTTTTACAGCTAGCGACACATGATTTTACTTTTTCAGCGCTTCAACTGGGCCGTGACAGAATAAATTCCATTTTAAATGTAAGGTTTTTGCCGCCACAATGGTGCTTCTAAAAAGAGCAGCGTTTGGTGGTCGCTAATTGGTTGCCAGTTATGAAGTAGCTTGTGATGGAAAGTATTGGGTTCCATTTTGCTCATTGTAATACATGAGAAAAAGGGGTGACCGGAGGCGGATTTGAACCACTGCCACGCGGATTTTCAATCCGCTGCTCTAATTAGCAGAACAGAAGCAAAACTTGCACATCACACTGTGTGGAATAACCTGTAAGTGTAATTAAGCATGCCGAAAAATACGGTCCTTCATTTCACGGCTAGAAATCTTGTCTGAGTATCCAGTTCAATTTTCTGGACTAAATTCTCTAACTGCGTAAAATATAAAAATAAATCATGAATGTTGGGGGCTTAGATGAGCGAAGGAAATATTCCGGTTTGGTGGGTCGGTCCTGACGAATTTGATCTGTTGGCGTGGATCGCAATATTAACTGTAGTTCTTCTTGGGTTTGGAATAGTCCATTTATACGCTCGTTTTGATCGATGGGCAGAAGAGAAATCTACGGATACTCCTCTAACCACAACTATTCCCACTTTATTGACTGTGGCTCTCTTGTACGAGTTATTCCCTCTCGATCATTTTAGTATCTTGCTCCCCATATCGGCAATTGTGTTGGCGGTAACGCGTGATGTTATGAAATACATGTCCAAAAAAGCTTCCGAAAAAGGAATGGGATAAATGCTCGAACTCATGCTGACGTCCTTCCCCGTTATTATTCAATATTGGTTGTTAAAACGCCGGGGAGAACATATCACGGTTTGGAATATGCATTATGCCGTCTTCACGTGGCTTGTTTTGGCTGCAATTTTGTTTATGACGGTTTTCTACTTCCATCCAAAATCCTTCTCAGGGCTTGTTCCATTTCGTCTGGCGCCAGTTGTTCCTCAAGTAGGTGGGCCGGTCACTAAAATATTTGTGAAAAATGGCGAACATGTTTCAAAAGGGGATCTTCTGTTTACGATTGAAAATTCCCGGCAAAATGCAGATGTTGAAGTTTCAAAAGCACGATCTGCAGAAGTACAAGCTTTGCTAGCTGTTACGCGTGATCAGCTGAAAATTGTAGCTGGTAAAGTTGCGAGCGCCCGAGCTTCATACAAGCAAATCGCCGCAGAGCTAAATACGAAAAATAAGGCTCGGAAAAAGAACCCTAATACCTATAGTAAGCGCGAAATTGAACGGCTGGAGATTTCGTTGGCTACGCGTCAGGGAACGCTAGATTCAGCTAGGGCAGAATATGGCGCGATGAAAACGAATTTGGATGAGGCGCTGCCCGCTCAAATAAATAGCGCGAATGCTGCTTTATTGAAGTCACAAAACGAACTGTCAAAGACAGAAGTTAAGGCCTTCACAAGTGGGGTTATCGCCCAAGTAGCCTTAACTAAAGGTGCAAGCGCATCACGCATAGTACGTGCTCCTTCACTCCTTATTATACCGGATCGTCCAGATTTAGGGGCTCTTAGAATTGTCGCTGGATTTTCGCAAACTGCAAATGCGGTTCTTAAAGTAGGGATGCCGGTTGAAATCGCCTGTGAGACCAATGCTAATATGGTAATGCAGAATGTAGTGTTGCCCGCACGCATCGTCTTTAAACAAGATGCGATTGCAGCAGGTCAGTTTGTTGCAAGTGGATCCTTAGTCGAACCAAGGGACCGGGCGAAGCGAGGAACAGTTCTCGTTACAATGAAGCTTGCCCATCAGCAGCACGAAAAATTATTACTTAATGGCAGTGGCTGTATTGTTCAGACCTATTCGAATGATCTTCCAGGTTTTACGGGGCACGTCATCAGTGCCCTGGGTATCGTAAAAGCTGTGCTTTTCAGAATTAAGGTTTGGGTGTCGCTTGCCGTGGGAATTGGATTAGTTGGTGGCGGCAAATAGCGCTTACAACAATAGCTGAACTCTTGCCTTAATTAACCCCGCCCATCCGGTGTTTCAATTCAACCCGGCCTTAATTTCTGCTGGCATTGTGTTCACATGGGTGGAGGAGAAGACAGTGAAATCTGCTCGTTTGCCGATTTCTATTGGCCCGATTTCCTCCTCTTACCCCATTAGCTTGATGAAATAAAAACCCTATTTGTCATGAGAATGAAACGCAAAATAATGATTAATAATATCGAATATGTAATGGGTGTTTTGCCTTATCGGATTTGATATCGGAAGATTTATAGGATGATTGTTTCTTTTTATGATTGTATTTGAATTGGTGGGTAACCAACAATATTGTAACGATTTATTAAGACATAAGGCCTAGAAAATTGCTTATACCGTAAGAGGTATGAGGGAGTATGTCATTAGGACATTAGTGGCCGTCATACTTGATAAAAAACAAAACAATTGATAACTAACTAATTAGTACTTATATATTTTTGAAATTTCAATATTGGCTGCGTGTTGTTCCTCCCTATGGACAAAGAGTACATGCTATATGGAGTAGGATTTTGAATAAAATTGATATCATCCCGTTGACGGGAATAGAACGTAAATTCAACGAAAATGAACTCATTGTTTCAAAAACAGATTTGACAGGTAAATTAACCTACGGGAACCGACTCTTTCTTAGCCTAGCAGGGTTGAGTGAAGAGGAATGCATCGGCAGGCAGCATAATATTATCAGGCATCCAGATATGCCACGATGTGTTTTTGATCTGCTTTGGAAGACGCTACAAGCAGGAGATGAACTTTTTGCTTACGTCGTAAACCGGTCTTCTAATGGGGATCATTATTGGGTTTTTGCCCATGTGACGGCAAGTACAGACATGAACGGAACAGTAAATGGCTATCATTCAAATAGGAGATCTCCTAATAGAGCTATTTTGAACGAGAGCATTATTCCTCTTTATAAGAGGCTTCTCCGTGTCGAGAAAGACGATCCCAGTCCAAAATCGGGGCTAGAAAAATCAAAAGCGATGATATCCGATTTACTTGCAGAGAGAAAACAGAGTTTCAACGAATTCATGTTTTCGTTGGAGGGATAATATGTTGTTTAGAAAAAAAGAA
>Ga0105357_10002105_pt1 | contig 10721 bp, 6 predicted proteins | sample GOMGulsemesocosm_4_FD_83660 | JGI IMG/M metagenome (GOLD analysis project Ga0105357, IMG submission 83660) | Methane-oxidizing microbial communities from mesocosms in the Gulf of Mexico - GOM15B Gulf of Mexico | ecosystem: Environmental > Aquatic > Marine > Cold seeps | place: USA: Gulf of...
AAGGCTTCGTAGTAGTTATCGATGTAAACTTTATCGAAATGGCGGCGGTTATAAAGGCTGGTTAGTGGATCGGTAATGCTTAACCGTGCCAACTGTTCATTCACAGCCTCTAATTCTTGAGTTCTCTCACGTACTTTGTTGTCTAGTTTTATATTGGTATCAAGCTGAACTTCTAATAATTCTTGCTGGGTAGAAATACGCAATTCTTTTTCTTGGTTGATCTTGTCGGCGAAAGCAATAGACAATAAAGCAAGCTCAACAATAGAGCCAATGGCAATACCTTGCCCACCAATCACTGTGGCATTTACCATTCCCGTGATATCGAATAGATACCATGCAATAAAAATCAAATTGGCGAGCCAAGCAATTGTAAAAATTCGGGCGGCTTTTAAACCTCTCACCCAGCCCTTGATACCTATGTAAATACCGGCGGTAACCGCACTTAAGCCAATAATATGACCTAAGGTTAGGACGGTGGCGTAAGGTAGTGACAGGCTAACTATTGTTAATAAGGTGACTAAAATAAAGAGAGTGATGCCAATTGCCTTATCTAATTTTGTTCCCGTATTTTCTATATCGACAAATTTCAATACGAAAATAACCGCGGTGAGTTGCATAAACGGTGTTAGAAATATAATCACTTCGTTATTAAAGCCAGGATTGTCCGGCCATAGATACTTAAAACCGAAGCCGAATAATGCAAACTGTAAAGCACCAGCAGCTGTTAGGTAGACAAGGTATAGAAAGTAAGTGAAATCCCTCGTGGCAACCCAGATGAAGGTATTGTAAATCAACATGATGGCCATGATGCCGAAGTAAGCACCACCCCATAAATACATGGATCGCTCATCATCCGCCGCTTTCGGATAGGTGACAATATCTAAGGGCATCATCAAAGGCCCAGGAGTGGCAATTCGAATGTATACATCAATACTTGCCGGATTGACCGCTGTAGCTGTTATCGGAAAAAGATAAATTCGTAAATCAATTGGCCTCTCAGAGAATATTCTTTGATCTCCGCCTTGAAAGTGTTTTATGACGTTATCTTGTTGTAAATAGTAAACGTCAATGTAGTCGTGATGAGGATAATTCAGACGAATGTAAGTTTGTTCTTTGAGTTTATCCAGCCCTGTTAGGGTTATTCTGAACCACGCGGGGTTGTCAGAGTGACCTAAGTTACCTTTAACACCTTGCGGTGCTAGCCATCTCTCATCGGCTAACTCTGTTTGGGCGTAGATATCGTCATTCTCGGCGATTGTGTGGTATTCGAGATGGGATAACAGATCAATTTTGTCTTTGATATTGGATATATCGAGTACTTCGGTGCTGTGGGCATTAATACTTAAGCAGAGAATGACCACGCTCATTATTAGCGAGCGGAATAGTTGCCAAAATGACGCTACTACTTGGCGTCGATTAGACTTGTCATCATGAGGGCGGATATCGGCATTCCTTTTGATCTAGTGCCATGTAACGATAGTTGAGAGTGGTGTAGTGTCAATCCTGTTTCGAGCTTATGAGAGGTATCCGCGTTCTGGTATTCAATATGTTTCGACAACCTGATTGCGGCCATTCTCCTTAGCTTGATAAAGATAGTTATCAGCGTCTTTGAGCAACACTTCGTGTTGGTTGATGTTGGTCGGCATGGTAAAGGCTAAGCCTATGCTAACGGTCATGCTAGCAGCCACTCGACCATCTCTGACAATTGTATTGGCAAAGGCGTGGCGCAGTGATTCGGCTACCTGTTTTGCTTGGTTGTATTTCACGTTTGGAAGAACAACGATAAATTCTTCGCCGCCGTAACGTGCACAAATGTCTGGCGGAGAATTTAATGCCTGACGGATTAATTCTCCCGCGCGAATTAAGCAGCGGTCACCGAATACATGGCCATATTCGTCGTTCAGACGTTTGAAGTGATCGACATCTATCATGAGTACTGCGAGTGATTGTTTGTTTTTAATCGACTCTTTGTAGAGACGTTCGTACTCTTGATCAAAATGACGTCGATTAAACAGCCCTGTTAGGCCATCCGTGGTACTGAGATATTCTAATTTACGATTCGCTTGTTCTAGTGCTTTGGTGCGTTGCTTTACTTTTTGATCAAGATCTTCGTTCATGGCCCGCTGCACATTAATTAATGTGGCTTGGGTATGTAGGCGCAATTCTTTCTCTTGATTCATGCGGTCAGCAAAGGCGAAAGATAATAGCGATAGCTCAATAACAGAGCCTATTGCTATGGCATAGTTTCCATAGGTGGTGGAATCAATCACAGCCATTAGGTCAAGTAAGTACCAGCCGATAAACATTAAGTAGATTAACCAAGCGGTAGCAAACAGCCGTGCCGCTTTGAAACCCATAAGCCAGCCTTTAACCCCAATGTATAGTCCGCAACCAACGCCAACCAACCCGACTATATTGACGACGGAAATAAAGGTCGAAAAGCTCATAAAGAAGCTTGCAAATAGCATGCTGACGCAACATGCCAGTAAGGAGTATCCAGCAAAACGGTCGAGCCGTGATCGCATACGTCGTAAGCGAATAAACTTTATAACAAATAATACGGCAGAGGTTTCCATTAACCCTGAGGTGAGCATAATCATAAAGTTATTACTCAATATTTCAGGATTTTTCCAAAGGTACTGGAAGCCAAAACCAAATAAGGTGAACTGCTGCGCTGCTACTGCAGCCATGTACATGAGGTAGTAGAGGTAAGTGCTGTCGCGCAGCGAAGTATAAATAAATGCATTGTAGACCAGCATGATAATAATCACGCCGAAGTATAAGCCAACGAATAAAAGTAATACTGACTCATCCTTTACCGCTTCCACTTGAGTGAGTAACTCAATTGGAACCATCAAAGGCCCTTGAGTCTCTATGCGTAGATAGACATCCACCACCTCACCCATTGGAATTTTGACCGGCGCTAAAAATGTACGGTGATCTACGGGACGGCTTGCAAATGTGCGTTCATCTCCACCTTCAAAGTGACCAATATTTTGCTCGCCATGCTGTAAATAAAGATCGATATAGTCGTGGTGGGGGTAGTTTACTCTTAGAAATATAGGTGTAGAGAGAAGATGGTTCTTAATGATTTGGGTATGGAACCAAATCACGCGTTGGGTATGCCCGAAGTTACGATGCTCTTGCTTTGATACTTGCCAGTCTTCATCACTTAGGGATTGAATGTCGGCCAAGGTTTGCTCAGGTGACGCAGCGGTATAGCGCAAAGTAGGGATTAAGTTGAGGCGTGTATCAACCGCCGCAATATCTGTCACGGCAGCTACGGGTGATGCTCCCACCAATTGGCAGGCCAGAACGAGCAACAGCCCAAAAATGAACTGAAGTCTAACTTTTGTGTATTCGTTCACCCAGTGGCTAGCAGCGGGATCAACTCTAATTCTTGCTCTATGCATTGGCGTATAATGTCTTGTTGTCGATCACTATTATTATTCTTATTACAAACCTAGTTTAATCAGTAGAGCCACTGTTTTCTGTAGTGTATCGAGCGATCTAGGTAAGTATTTGTAACGGCTTATAGGTAAAGTAAGATCACAGTCATCGAAAAAACCTAACTTCGATGGCGCATTTTGTGTATCTATAAGATATGCCATGCATTGGCGTAATAATGCACATTAAGTCACATTCTTCGGAGTTGAGTTCGGACTTACTTTCCCTTTACGCTATTCTTGTGAGGCGAGTCACGAAAGACACTAAAGGCAAGAAAGTAATAGTTCGTGTACGGCTTCAGTAAAGTGTGCCCGGTTTCCGGTCAGCTGCTAGTTCCTGAACTATACTCAAGGTTTTATGCCTTTGAGATTCAATAAAGGCGACATTATAGCGATAGTCTGGAACTTCAATGCGCTACTTATACATAGTGTTGGTTGCATGGATGGTGTCGACCACTTGCATTGCCGCCAATATTATTGAATTAGACGGGCAGAGCGACGACCTAGCTCTAGGGCAATACGTCGATAGCGTGCGTCTAACACGAGATAACTTAGGATTAGCCGACCAAGTACGCGCGGCTAATTTTGTTGCGGGTGAGCATAATGAGCTTAATTTCGGATACACCCAAAAACGAGTGTGGCTTAGGTTAGAGCTTTCGAATTCGTCTAATGATGACATTGAGCGAGTTTTAAATATTCGTTACCCCCTGCTGGATACCGTTAAACTTTATAAAAGCACATCGCAAACACCGTTATTCACGCTTGGACGCGTTTATGCAGATAAGAACGATCAAGCAATTAATATTCCCGCTTCGTATTATATTATGCCTATCCTGGTGCCCGCGAATAGTACCGAGACGTTTTATCTTAGCGTTGAGAGTGATGATTCGATTGCAATGCCATTGTACTTAACATCTCAGACTTCTTTAGTGCGGCAAGCATTTCATTATTCGGTGAATCTCTCGTTCTATTTTGGGTTGGTTATTGCCAACATACTGTTCGCATTTTTTATGACAGTGTTGTTGAAAGACCGTGAGCAACTCTATTACAGTTTATTTATGTTGAGTAATAGTTTTATATTTTTTGCGGTATTGGAAGGGATGCCGAGTACGATTTTTGATGCAGAATCATTGTTTGTTAATAGGGATATTATCGCATACGTGGTTAGTGCATCTATGATTTTATTTACTTTGTTTGCAGCATCTTATTTGAAGCTTAAAAAACATGCTCCAAGGGCTTATCGTCTTTCTAAAATATTAGCCTTTATTATGGTTTTATCATTTTTGTTGTGCTTTATTTTGCCATATTTCTATGCAATAACGCTGTCGACGTTTACTTCAATATTGGTCGGATGTTTTTATGGCGCGGTAGCGAGTAAGTATGTTCAGTTAGGCAGACCGGGGGTGAAGTCGTTCATACTCGCTTGGGGTTTAGGCGTAACCGGAGCGTTAGTATATGGCATGAAAGTGTGGAATCTAGTACCAGTTAATTTCTTTACTAGCTATGGTTGGCATATCGGTACGTTATTTGAGGCGGCGATATTCTCATTCATGATGGCCTATCGTGCGGCACAAGATCGTAAAGAACGCTTGATTTATCTGCATGAATTAAACAAGAAAGAACGTGATTTACGACATACGCAAGAACGTTTGTTAGAAACTGAAAGTGCGGCAAAAGCGGATCTAGAGTTACAAGTAAAGCAGCGTACGCGAGACTTATCGAATATCTTGGCACAGTTAGAAACAGAGAATCGTTCGCTCGCTGAACTGTCCATTAACGATGGGTTAACGAAGGTACGCAATCGTAAATACTTTAACGATATCTATCCACAAATGTGGAGTGATGCCGTCGCTGAACAAACCCCTATTAGTATAATCTTGCTCGACATAGATCATTTTAAAAAGGTGAATGACGACTACGGTCATATCAGTGGTGATCATTGCCTTGTTAAAGTAGCCAGTGTCATGCGTCAGTCGGTTAATCACCCGATAGATGTTGTATGTCGTTATGGTGGTGAAGAATTCGTCATTGTATTACCAGATACTACACAACAGCAGGCCTTTGTTCTTGCCGAAAGCATGCGCAAAAGTATTGCTAATACCATTATATCTAGTAGCGAACGAGCCTTTAGAGTGACCTCGAGTTTTGGCGTTGGTGGGATAATTCCGACAGAAGAAATAGCGCCCGAAGATTTGATCGCTCAGTGTGATGCCGCCCTTTATACCTCCAAGCGCAACGGCCGCAACCGAGTTACTGTGGCAGATGATATTGCTACAAGTGGAAAAGGAGTCGTCGGAGAGTAAGTAGGTGATAATTAGTGGTAATTTGTGCCAGACGCTTGAGCCTTTCTTTCATTTATTCTAGTGTTCAGCTCAAATTCACTATGGTGTTAAAGGACGTAACAAAAATGAAAAAAATCAAAGTAGGAATGGTTACTGCATTAATTATGGCGCTTGCCATGCCAGTTTCCGTTGGCGTACTCGCAGTTACGACAAGCGCAAAAGCTGAAGCGGCAGATTTTACCGGCAGAATCAAAAGGGTAAAGATTAAAAGAAGTACTTTTGGCATGACTGTGCTGGTTCAGGGCGATGCGGAAGGGCAGCTAGCAACTGCCTTGGCCTTGGTTGATGGTCAAAAAGATCCGGTAAAACTGAATATCGTTGGGAAAGCGTCCGCCGAAAACACTCGATTGATCGGGCAGCTCAAGACAGACCTCACTTTAGAAAATGAAGTTCGCGTATTAGTTACTTTGCTAGATAGTAAAGGTGGCGTATTGCTGCGAAGTCGTGAAATTGTGAAAGTTGAGGCAGCTCCAGAAGCCATCTTCTATTCACTTACGATCAAAAGCCGGTTAACCGCCGAGCCGATTGCTAACGTCATCATGGCTGCGCCGTCGAAAGAATCATTGCTTGAGTTGGCTGCACTTAGCGATCAAAACAAAGATTACTACGCAGAAGCGCAAGCTCTGAACGCAGACGAAGTTGCGGTATTAACCCCAGATAAGTACACCATTGCCGGTGGTGCCTTCTCTGCCCAAGGCAACTTACTTAATGTTGTAACAGAAGCAGGGCGCTTGTTCAGCTTTACCGCAGTAAGTACTGATAAGTTACAAAGCTTTAACCTCAAAGGCGATTGGAACACCGCTTGGGAAAACCCAATATTTCAGGGGGAAGTTCAAACCGCAGTGAATGCCATGTTTGAGTGATTGACTAGAAAGAGGATCTCTAGCGCTTATTTGCGCTAGGGGACTAATGACAGTATATGAGGCGCTTTAGCGATCTTAATCTGCTTCCGCTAACCCAGCAGCGACATCTAAAAATGATTTTAGCGCTGCTTCCAAGTGATCAATGATCTCTTGCTGCAGTATCGCTGGTGACGGTAGGTTATCTAAATTATCTAAGCTATCGTCTTTTAGCCAGAAAATATCTAAGCTGGCCTTATCCCTCTTGATCAAGTCTGCATATTTATAAAACTTAAAACGTTCAGATTCTTTTCGACGCTTTGCGTGGTAGCAATCAATAAAATCATTCAAATCTGTCAGGGCAAGCGGGCGCTGTTTAAGAGGGCAATTAGCTGCAGATGAATCCACGCTTGGAAATATGTTAGCGAAAAAAAGCAGGGTGCTTACTTAACCAGTGGACGGACGTGTTTTCCGTTGTTCCGATGTTGTTCCTATTATCTTGACTATTAAGTTTTATGCGCTTATTGTTTTTGTCTGGAACAACATTTGAACAACGAGGTGATTATGGAGAAGCGTTTTATGGCGACCCTGAGTCGGTCGCAAGGTCGTAATGCTTGGGCTGTGATTTTTCGCCATCCTGTCCGTATTGACCCGAATACTGGTAAACCGGGTTTACGGGTCCGGCAAGGGCTCGGTACTTCTGATGAAGTCGAGGCTAATAATCTTAGGGATCAACTAAATCAGATACTGGCGGAGGAAAGTTATTGGAGCATTCCGGCTAAGGCTGAGGCTGGAATGCGGTTTCATGGTCGAGTTGTTGAGATTTTCTATCACGGTATGGTGCCGGAGCAGAATGACTTCGGCGCAATCCGCGATTCGATTATTCCGCTGCCGACATCACAGAATTCCGAATATCGACGGGCACTTCTCTTAGGAACGACCGGTGCCGGTAAGACTACCTTACTGCGGCAGTTGATTGGCACAGACCCAAAAACCGAGCGCTTTCCGTCGACTTCTACAGCGAAAACTACTGTTCATGAAACCGAGGTTGTTCTTGCTGCGGGCCCTTATAAGGCTGTGGTAACTTTCTTCCCTATAGATGAGGTACGCGAACACCTGAATGAGTGCATATCCGAGGCTGTGTTATCTGCTTATCGTGGAGACGGCGATGGCGAGGTGCTGCGTAAGTTGCTAATGCATGTAAATCAACGGTTTCGCTTTAATTATGTTCTTGGTAATGGTCCTCAAGAGCCAGACATGGACGATGAGGATGACGACGATGAGGACGATATCGCGGAACTGATAGAAGATACCTCCGCTGATGGTGTTATCAATCTCGATGAGACTAATGACGTGTTGGCGAATGCATTGAAAGTATTACGTGAGATTGCAAAGCGCTACGGCGACCTATTAAAGACCGAATTGGGTGCTGTTGACGAGAAAGATCAGCGTGTCGTTGATGAGCTGTTTGAGGAAGAACTTGATCGACGGCTTCGAGAAGACGATGATTTCTATCGCATTAGTGACGATCTTATGGATGAGATTGAAAAACGTTTTTCGTTGCTTACCGATGGGACGGTACGTCGGAATAAGCAGGGCTGGCCTCAGTCGTGGTCTTGGGAGACAGACGACCGTGAAAGCTTCATCAAGGCGGTAATGTGCTTTTCTAGCAACCATTCTCAACGCTTCGGGCGATTGCTGACTCCGCTGGTGAATGGTGTTCGTGTTGCTGGTGCATTTATGCCTGAGTGGAATGATGGGGAACAGCCCAAACTTGTACTTCTAGATGGTGAAGGCTTGGGTCATACGCCTAAGTCAGTGGCTGCCATCTCTACTTCGCTAACACGTCGCATCAAGTCGACAGATGTCATCGTCCTTGTCGACAACTCTGTTCAGCCTATGCAGGCTGCACCAGTTGCTGCAATGAAAGAGATGATCACGTCAGGCAACGCACATAAGTTGTTGTTAGTATTCACACACTTTGATGAAGTTAAGGGTGACAACCTGCCCAACGTAGCAGCCAAAGAGCTGCACGTTCTAGCTTCGGCTGAAAACGTTCTCGCTTCTATAGGTGAGGAGCTGGGTCCATTTGCGGAGAGAGCGCTTCGTGGTCGCCTGAAAGATGCCCGTTTCTTCGTTGGTGGTATCGACGATGAGCTTAACATCACTAAGAAGGCCCAAAAACGAACCATCGGTGAGTTACAGGCGTTGTTGGCCGCAATCGACGGGATCGTGGAAAGGCCAGAGCCCGTCAAAGCTAAGCCTGTTTACGACCGTATGAATCTAGTATTGGCGGTTAAGAATGCTGCTGAAAGTTTCCAGAATTCTTGGCGGCCGCGTCTTGGTCTTGCATACAAGCCTGGGGTCGGTAAGGAGCATTGGAAGCGAATCTGGGCATTGAGTCGACGTCTTAGCACACCGGGTCTTGACGATGAATATGACAACCTAAAGCCTGTCGCGGATCTTCGTAAGCAGCTGCAGGATCGTTTGTATGTGTTTCTGCAGAACCCACTTAGGTGGGACCCCTCAGAACCCACAGATAATGCGGAAAAACAGCAGGTTTTTGACGGCTTAGCAAATGCTCTATCAGCTAATATCCTTGATCTTGCCTCTCGCCGAGTTCGGGCAGAACGAATGCAGGAGTGGCAGTCGGCTTTCAACCAGTCAGGTCGCGGATCGAGTTACACTCGAGCTTCGATAATTGGCGAACGTATCTACGACCGTGCGGCACCAATTCCTGATGCTACTCCTTCGCCAGATCGTAATTCGTTTCTACACGAAGTGGCGGAAGTTGTGAAAAAAGTATGCGATGACAGTGGTGCAAGGCTCGCTTAGTTAGCGAGCGTCTGTATTCTAATTTTGTACTAGGCCTTTTTGATACTCAGGGAGGAGGCGAAAGTAATAATGACTAAGTTTAATACACTGGAAGCTAACTCTTTGACAGAAGATTTAGCAAAAAAACGAGATAAACAGAATACTAAAATAGTAAACCCAGAAACGGGAAAGTTATCTTTTGGAGTTATTCCTGAAAACCCCATTATTGCTTCGGGAGAGATTTATCTACGGCTAGGTTTTGTTGGGGTGGGCCGGGATCTTTTGGGTGGATTTGGTGCACGCCATATATGGGATAAGCACAGCAAAGATCTGTCGTTATCTGAATTTTCAAATGTTCCAAGCACGGTGGCTGAATTATTACTGGAGGGCTGTGATGTTCTTGTTGATTCGAGTAAAGGCGGTGATGATAAGCCTATTGTGTTAAACACATCGAAAGGCATGGTTGTACTTACTAAGAAGGGAGTAGAAGGTGCCGTTGAGTATAGCATTGTTTCTGCTTATGGCAGAACTAATCATCCTGGAACTGTTGTTGCGACATTAAAAAAGCCCGAATAGTTTACTATTCGGGCGATCATAACATTGATAGTCGTAGCAACTCTTTAGCACTTTGGGTTCAGAGTCGGTTGATGACTGGCTTGCTTTGCATCAACACTACTATCAACATGGTATCTAACAACCATGGTGGCTTAAGTCGTAACGGATGTAAGGGTTAGATCCAAACCCGCTATGAAAGCTCTTCCACAACACAAAGATAGCAAATTGAGCAAGGAATACACAACTATTTCTTGTTTTTTATACGATTAGTTCGTGTGATTAATAAGAAAGGGCGATACAAAAATAGCATAAGGCGGGATTGCACTCAGGGCCATCTCGACAATTGCTCCTGCATTGTTCTACCTTTCGCCATCCTTGGCGGTCGCGGCCCTACCACTTCGTGCGCCGGTAGCGGTGCAAATCGTTCCCTACGATTTGTGATCAAAACATCGGGAGTGTCTTGACATGAGCGAAGTGAGCCTTTGGTGAAAGCCAAGGATGGCTTTCATAACTCCGAAGCTATGAGAGTCCACTTCCAGCAATTCGTCAGACAAATAAAAAAGCCCCAATGCAAAATGCGCACTGGGGCTTTTTTATTTTGTTTGGTGGAGATGGCGGGATTTGAACCCGCGTCCGCCAATCCTCCACTAGAGGATCTACATGCTTAGCCGTCTCTATTAATTTAGTTCGTCACGGGCCGAGGGGCAGGCCGTTCAGAACGAGCT
>Ga0105357_10002106_pt1 | contig 10720 bp, 10 predicted proteins | sample GOMGulsemesocosm_4_FD_83660 | JGI IMG/M metagenome (GOLD analysis project Ga0105357, IMG submission 83660) | Methane-oxidizing microbial communities from mesocosms in the Gulf of Mexico - GOM15B Gulf of Mexico | ecosystem: Environmental > Aquatic > Marine > Cold seeps | place: USA: Gulf of...
AGGACATTGCTAAACGCCTATTAAGAGAAGCCCGTTACGAAAGTAACGGGCTTTTTGCTGTCTAGTGTTTAAAAGCTATTAGAATTAAATTTTTATGCCGGTTGGTCTTCAGGAAAATAAATTATTTTCCTGATTGATTTTTTGAATGTTTCATATTTATCGGTCTGTTAAAGTAAAGTTAAAGCCCCCATTTTTAAATGAAGCGTGTCAAGGGAAGAAGCTAAATGTAATTGTTTCAAGCATATCCCCAATTGAAAAAGCGATATTGGAGCCAACATTTTGGGTACAAGTCTATTTTTGTGTAACGGCAGGAGCGTTAGCAGAAGTGATGATCAAAGAATACTTGGCACATCACTTTCAGCGTAAAGATAAGGATAATTTAGATTTAGAGTAATTAACGTTGTAATTAGCCTAGGACTTTCAGTCCGCAAAAGAAACTACCGTCTTTAGACGGTATGTAGTTCAGTTATCCTCCAATAAATTTCACCTTAAATCCCTCTTTCTCAAGTGATGCTTTAATTTTGTCACGTTTATCACCTTGAATTTCTATTATTTCACCGATAACGGTTCCACCAGTACCACAGGTTTTTTTTAATTTTTTTGCTAATTCTTTGAGTGACTTACTATCAAGCCCTAATCCGGTGATAGTAATAACACCTTTACCTTTTCTGCCTTTAGTTTCGCGGCGTATTTTAGCAAAGCCATCACTAGGGGTAATATTGGCTGATGCTTTTTTGTGTTTGATGCGACCAGTATCAGTTGAATATACTAAAGACGGACTATCACTTTTAGCTATTGTTGTGATGCTATTCGCATCCTTACCAAAAACTTGAGCTAGGTCACTGAGGCTGGATAATTTTTCTTTCATTATACTGTTACCTAAATTTTTTGATTAGCAGAAAATTTTTCATTTACTGAAATTCAAACAAAATATAACCACTACGAGAGTGGCTTTATTATAGCAATATAAAGTTTAGCTTAAAACTTATCAATAAGATTTGTAACTATAAGTTAAAGCTTACTTTCAAGCTCAGGTAAGGCGTCAAAAAGATCAGCGACAATACCGTAATCAGCTACTTGGAAGATAGGTGCTTCTGGATCTTTGTTGATTGCAACAATGACTTTAGAATCTTTCATACCAGCGAGATGTTGAATAGCACCACTAATACCTACGGCAATATATAAATCTGGAGCAACAATTTTACCTGTTTGACCAACTTGCATATCATTCGGCACAAAACCAGCATCAACAGCTGCGCGAGATGCACCAATCGCTGCACCAAGTTTGTCAGCTATTCCTTCAAGTAATTTGAAGTTGTCACCATTTTTCATACCTCGACCACCTGAAATAACAACACTTGCTGCGCCTAAATCAGGGCGTTCAGATACGGTTAATTCGTCACTTACATGAGCAGAAATACTTGCATCGGTTGCATTATCTAAAGTGACAACTTCAGCATTACCATCAGTTGCTACGGCATCAAAACCGGTGGCACGTACGGTAATTACTTTTTTGCTGTCTAAGCTTTGCACTGTGGCAATAGCATTACCTGCATAAATAGGGCGTACAAAGGTATCACTACTCTCAACAACAATAATATCTGATATTTGGGCTACGTCTAATAAAGCAGCAACACGAGGCATAAAGTTTTTTCCCGTGGTTAATGCTGCGGCAATAATATGCTCAAAGTCGCTAGCTAACTCAACAACTAATAAACTTAAATTTTCAGCTAGTTGATACTCATAAACTGCATTATCTGCAGCTAATACTTTACTTACACCGCTTACTTTACTTGCGGCATCAACAACACTTTGACAGTTATGCCCCGCAACTAATAGTGTAATATCACCACCAATAGCTTGTGCTGCAGCTACGGTCTTAAGCGTTTCAGCTTTTAACGTGCTGTTATCGTGTTCGGCAAATACTAAGATACTCATGAGATCACCTTGGCTTCATTTTTTAATTTTTCTACTAATTCATCAATTGTTTCTACAACAACACCTGCTTGACGAGTCGCTGGTGGTGTTACTTTTATGAGTTTAGTACGTGGTGCTAAATCTAAGCCAAAATCAGCAGCAGGTTTAACCACTAATGGTTTACGTTTAGCTTTCATTATATTGGGTAAAGAAGCGTAACGCGGTTCATTCAAACGTAAATCAGCAGTAACAATAGCGGGTAAGTTAAGTGCTACTGTTTGTAACCCGCCATCAACTTCACGAGTAACGTTAACTTTATCACCATCAATTTTGATGACCGAAGCAAAGGTACCTTGTGGCATTCCCGTTAATGCGGCGAGCATTTGGCCTGTTTGGTTGTTATCGCTATCTATAGCTTGTTTCCCTAAAATCACTAATTGCGGTTGTTCTTCTTCAACAATTTTTTGTAGAAGTTTTGCAATGTTTAAAGAATCTAAGTTTTCATCAGTTTCAATTTGAATAGCGCGATCTGCACCTAGTGCTAATGCGGTACGTAATTGTTCTTGGCATGATTTATTACCAATTGTAACAGCAATTACTTCTGTTGCTGTGCCCGCCTCTTTTAAGCGAACAGCTTCTTCTACAGCTATTTCACAAAACGGGTTGATTGCCATTTTTACATTAGCAAGATCAACATTGGAATTATCGGGTTTTACGCGAACCTTGACGTTATAGTCAATTACGCGTTTTATCGGAACTAATACTTTCATCGTTGCCTCTGGTTATGTTTTTTAATTAATAGTTAAAAGACTACCTTTACGTGAACGTAACCTTAGTAAATCTTTTATACTGGTATACAATATCTATTTTTTGTTTTAGTTGGTAGTATTGTTTTAAATAGGCTGTATATACAACACACCTCCTTTATGGGAGCATCAACGTAACCTAAGTAGCTATTTTAAAACAAGTTATAGGGTTGTAAAACAGAGTTTATATAAAGCTACAATAGTACTATTAATTTAGCCATGTTGACTATGCTACCCTATGAAAAAACCAAGCCTGGCTTGGCAACCACGAATAAGATGTTATCAAACACTCGTTTGAATTTTTTGTAAATACAATAAATATTTGGAGATACCATGGAACGTGAATCGATGGACTTTGATGTAGTCATTGTTGGCGCAGGCCCTGCTGGCCTATCAACTGCTTGTCGTTTAATGCAATTAGCTCAAGAAAAAAAACAAGAACTTACGGTATGTGTTATTGAGAAAGGATCAGAGGTCGGAGCGCATATTCTTTCAGGTGCAGTATTTGAACCACGGGCACTGAATGAGTTATTTCCTGACTGGAAAGATAATGGTGCTCCTGTAACTACCAAGGTAGTTGGAGATGATATTTATTTATTAAACAGTGACAGCAACGGTATTAAATTACCTAATTTTTCTGTGCCTAAAACTATGCATAATGATGGTAATTACATTGTTAGTATGGCCAATATATGTCGTTGGTTAGCTGAACAAGCTGAACAACTAGGTGTAGAAATATTTCCAGGTTTTCCTGCGCAATCTATTATTTACAATGATGATGGCAGCGTTGGTGGTATTATCACGGGTGATATGGGCTTAGATGTTAATGGCAATGAGAAAGACGCTTTTATGCCAGGTATGGAACTACGTGCAAAATATACAGTTTTTGCTGAGGGTTGTCGTGGCCATTTAGGTAAAGAGCTTATTGCAAAATACAATTTAGATGCAAATTCTTCCCCGCAACATTATGGTTTAGGCTTTAAAGAGATTTGGGATATAGATCCCGCTAACCATCAAGAAGGCCTAGTAGTTCATACGGCTGGTTGGCCATTGGACAAAGATACTACGGGGGGTGGTTATTTATATCATGCTGAAAATAATCAAGTATTTGTCGGCTTGATTGTCGATTTGAACTACAGCAACCCACACTTAAGCCCGTTTGATGAATTCCAACGCTATAAGCATCACCCAAAAATCAGTCAATATCTTGAGGGGGGTAAACGTGTATCTTATGGTGCTCGTGCTATGGCAAAAGGTGGTTTCAACTCTCTGCCTAAAATGACTATGCCTGGTGCACTAATCGTTGGCTGTGATGCTGGAACAATTAATTTTGCTAAAATTAAAGGCAATCATACTGCTATGAAATCTGGCATGTTAGCGGCGGAAGCTATTGTTGAAGCGCTAATTATTAACGATGCCATAAGTGAGGAAGGCAAAAAAGATTTAACCTCCTATACCGATAAATTTAAAGATTCATGGTTGTATGATGAACTATACAATACTCGTAATTTTGGCCCTGCTATACACAAATTTGGGACTCTGTTAGGGGGCGCTTATAATATGATCGATCAAAACGTCTTTGGTGGTAAATTGCCGTTTAATTTTAAAGATGAGAGCTTAGATTTTGAACAGCTTAAATTGGCATCAGAAGCAGCGGTCATTAACTACCCTAAACCGGATAGTAAATTAAGTTTTGATAAATTATCCTCTGTTTTTATTTCTAACACTAATCATGAAGAAGAACAGCCGTGTCATTTAAAGCTTGCGGATAGTAATATTCCAATAAGTGTCAACCTAGTGAAGTATCTTGAGCCAGCACAACGTTATTGCCCTGCAGGTGTTTATGAGGTTGAGCAGACAGAGAAGGGTGATAAGTTTGTTATTAATGCTCAAAACTGTATTCATTGTAAAACCTGTGATATTAAAGATCCCAGTCAAAATATAACTTGGGTTACCCCTGAAGGAACAGGTGGCCCCAATTATCCTAATATGTAGATAACAGTTTCGAGTAGTGGTACCAATGGCAGTAAGTTAGTGATCATATCCCAACGAGGATAAATTTTCAATAACACAGGTTTTTAGTTCCGGACAAAACCTAAGTACCTACATCAGGAGAATGTGCGTCCTGCATTCTCTAATAAGCTACTCCCTTACCGTCATGTAGGCAAGGTGCTTGATTGAGCAATAGTGGGCTATTAGGATTGAAAGCAACGATGTTATTGGAATATTTAGGCCATTTAGAATGATCACATATTTATTGGTATTGGTATAAGTTATAAAGATGACAGTAATGAGCTGCCTGTGTAGTTTATATATGTTTATTCGCTTTACTTTGGTTAAGTTTTGATAAATAGTCACAATTTAGAGTGTTGTTTATTGTTCAATAATTACAGCTATGTATTAATAATAGGGTCGATGTGAATACTTCTTTCTTTGTATATCATTCTACTAGGGCCATATTCACGGCGCGATCTATCGGTAAAACTATCAATAATTAGCTGAACACCATGATGTAGCTTCTGAGTAGCCTCGACAAATATGCTTTCCATATACTCTTGAATAGCTTTTTCCAATGCTTCTTTTTCTAATAGTGCTTCTTCCATGCGTTTTGCATGAAATTGATAAGTAGAAATAACTTTTGCTAACATTTCTGGTTTAACTTTATCTTTAGGTAGTTGTCTTAATTTATTTGTTGCTTCTTTTAATTCGGTAGTTTTGGTTGAATCAAGCTTTAATCTCGATTCAATGTCATACATTTGTTTTTTGAATTTTATAATTTCTTGCTCAAAATGAATAACAGTATTACTACCTGCAGTCGCACCAATTATGCCGGCAGTAACAAAAGTACCCGCTTTAATATAACCACCAATCAATTTACCGTTTGATCTGTCTTCTGTACCCACCTTTAGCCCACCTTGAATATTAAGAAGGCTATGTAGTAGTTGGTTTTCAATACGGACATCTTTTGAGCAATTAATTTCGGCATATTGACAGTACTTTGCATAAATATTGCCTCTAGCACTGATGCTTACACTCATTTTTACATCGGTGACTTTAGTTTTTTCAACATCATGTTTTCGACCAATTATGCCACCAGATATGGTGACATCACCACCTGCTTCAATCGTTGCCGATTCAACAAAGCCACCAACAGTAACATCTCCACTAGCAATTACCCTCATTCCTTCGTTTACGTCGCCATCGATAATCACACTACCAGTAAAATTAATATTACCAGTAGAAATAGTCACATTTTTAATTTTGTATACTTCATCGATTTCCATACCATTAGGAATTATTTTTGGTAAACCAACTTTTTCCGATATAAGTACATTTTTATTACTAGTACTGATGGCGGTACCTTCACCAGGAACTAAAGATACATCATTACCAGGCTCTGCTGGAAGTAAGTTAGCTGTTACGGTATAACCTTTCTTTCCTGCAGTTAAGGGGATTTTTTTTGCTAGGGGATCACCCACTTTTACACAGATAATATCGCCTAAATCACGCATATCAACACTACCATCTTCTCTTCTTTTTGGACGTAAAATGCGAGACTGTACACTTTCAACAAGCGGTTTTATTTCAGCATCTTTACCTTTTATCGCTAACTTTCCCGCTGCTATTTGTAAGGTTATGTGGTTGTTAGGCTGTTCTTTAGCGGCTAATTGAGCCAATTTCACCAGATCTTCTTTACTAAAGCCTTTTTTAACACCAGCCTCTTGAGCTGATGTTAAAATAGCTTTGGCTGATAAATGTTTTCCACCTTGTGCTGCTGTGATATCAGCAGTGGCCCCCATTTCATCGCCGTCAATGGTTATTGAAATAGTGGCGTCTATTCGCTCTAACACTTGATATTTTATTTCTCTGCCTGTTTGTTTGTCCAGCAAAGGTTTTAGTACATCATTTAACTCAGCAATAGCTTTTTTTATGTTGGCAGTATTAGAATATAATTTGCTATATTGAGACTGTGAAATTAGCTCAACAACAGTTGCTTCTGTAATTACATTACCACCTTTTATTGGTGTTACATGTAAATCAACATTACTCTTAGCGTTAGCAATTAAACTGACCTGGGTCATAAGGTTTACTCCAAGTCATCATTAAAAAAGCTAATGAACTACAGTGATGACTATAAAAGGACAATTATATATTACTAAATTAAATGCAACTATTTTGGTGTATTTTAATAAAGTTTTTAGTGCTTATTTTACTATAGTCAATTTGAAACTCTCTGCCATCAAGAGCTTGTACAAAGATTAGGGTTTTTATTTCACCAAATACTTCACTAGACTCAATGTAAATAACATCCTGATAGGCCTTTTTTGCAATAGATCGCTTAGCTGGTATTACACCCTTATATATGCCGATACCCCTGTGGCTTACTATTACCGTAGGATTTTCGCCGTTAACAATTAATAAATCGAATTTTTTCATCTTATGTATTATGGTATTTCTACCACTGATTATAAAATTTTTCTCAACCAAAATAGACTCCGAAACTTAATAAATTTTTTAATATTATAGCACTAGCGTAGCGCCATAAAGATGTATCCCTTTAAATATATAAATTTTTTATATACTTAGCAATGAGTTGTTCAAAAATACTTTATTAACTAAATTTTCGCTCAACAATATAATTTGCCGTTTGTGTGCTATCCATTAATTCTCGACGAATTAAATCTAAACCTATATTAGCGACATGTTTTTGAAAGTGATTTCTTTGTAATGGTATTAATAGGCCTACTGTTTTCAAGTTGCTTTTATGCCCCCATGTAAGCCATACGGTGCCAACAGGTTTTTCTATGCTACCACCATCGGGTCCCGCGATACCCGATACGGCAATGACAAAATCCGCAGACGATCTTTCTATCGCACCTTTAGCCATGGCAAGTACAATCTCTTCACTAACCGCACCATGTTGTTCTAACAACTTTTTGTCCACATCTAAAAGTATTGTTTTCATTTTATTACTATAAGTAACAAAACCTGCTTCAAAACAAGTTGATGCCCCCGCTTCTTTTGTCAATAAACTAGCTATCATGCCGCCAGTACATGATTCTGCTGTAGTTATTTTAAACTTTTTATCTGCTAGTTTTAATAATACATGTTTCGCCAATGATAAAGGCGTGTTTTTAATTTTTGCTATGATGTGATGGCCCAAAAGGTCTACTAATTTAGCATACCACTGTGGTTTACTATTAAGGCCCTCTTGGCTAGTGATGGTAAGTTTTACTTCGAGTAGTGGCATACCCGCTCTAAAGCCTAATTCAATACTTTCTGGCCAGTCAGGTAATTGTTCATCTATCATTTCTTGCAACGTTGACTCGCCTAAACCAAATACTTGTAACCGAGTTATATCACTAATGAATTCTTTAGGAATATTTCTAGCTATATCAGGCATGATTTGTTCGAACAACATGGTTTTTAGTTCTCTTGGAACACCGGGAGTACAATAAATGTCACATGCAAGATGAGCCACCTTGAAACCTACTGCGCTGCCTTCTTTATTTGCTATTATAGTACAACCCTGTGGTAATATAGTTTGCTTTAAATTAGGTGTGTTTAATTTTGCGCCGCGTTTTTTACACCAAAGCGTAAGGTGTGTTAATGCTTCACTATGTTCAACTAATTTTACTTGAGTTGCTTTCGCTAAGGCTTGAGCAGTTAAATCATCAACGGTAGGACCTAAGCCACCGTTAATGATTAAAATATCAGCCTGCTTAGCTAGTCGGTTTATTTCATTGACTAATGCGGTGAGATTATCTGCAATAGTGACTTTACGGGATATGTCTAATCCTAATGTTTTAAACTGTTGTGCTATCATGGCTGAATTGCTGTCAACAATATCACCGGTCATTAATTCATTGCCGGTTAATAATAATTGCACATTAGGTTTTTGCATGATTTTTTCTCAATGACTCTTTGTTTTTATTTTTCCTAATCTACCCTTTTTTAACGCTAGTTACATCTTATTATTTACAATAGATTATAGTGGTAATAGGGGGGATGATTTGTTTTCTGTAAAGCGCAAAAATAAACAACTTATTCAGATTGGCATAAGTTGTATTTACATTTAAAATAGACTTCACATTACTTTGGTAGAGTGGTGTTTTTAATTATTTAAAGTCTAAAGTCAAACAAAGGAAAGATGCTTCTCCATGAATTATAACCGAGCGCTATTGTTTGGTCGTTGGTATCGAAATGACATCGACGCACAGGGCCTAGAAACTGTAGAATATGCCAAGCTAAGTACGGATGGCAGCTTTGAATTTACCTTTATATCAACAGATCAAGAAACAAAGGTTACGGAGAAAACTGTTGAACTGGGTGATTGGGGATTAGTGGGAGATATTCACTTTACCATCACAAAAGATGAATTGATTAGTCAACAACTTTATGGAGTAGATCCTAATGATAGTGGTAATTATCATGCTTATAAAGTACTTCAGTTGAACCACCATACCTTTGAATATCAACATATTGAAACAAAAGAAATTTTTATAATGCGTAAAATAACTGATACTATTGGTCACTGTTAGTTAATATTAATAACGCGCGTTTATTTATCCATTTAAATTAGAATATTAGGAATGTAATGAAACGATTAAGAGCAGCAAGTTTAATTACCGCAATTAAAACCCCATATAATGCAGCGGGCGAAGTTGATTTAGCCATATATGATACCTTAGTAGCCAGACAAATAGCTGGGGGTGTGGATGGTATTGTTGTTGGTGGCACTACGGGTGAAGGACACTTATTATCATGGGAAGAACATTTAATCTTAATCGCCCACAGCGTACACAAATTTGGTGACAAGTTGCTAATTATTGGTAATACCGGTAGTAATAATACCAGTGAAGCGATAAAAGCAACCGAAAATGGCTTTGCTGCAGGAATGGATGCAACATTACAAATTAACCCTTATTATGGAAGAACATCAACGGCAGGGGTTGTTGAACACCTAACGCGTACTTTAGATATTGGCCCCGCTTTTATTTACAATGTACCGGGACGTTCTGGTCAAGATCTTACCCCCGATATTATAGAACCACTATCTACACATGAAAACTTTATTGGCATGAAAGAATGTGGTGGTAGCGAGCGAATAGCGCATTATGAAAAGCAAGGTATTGCTTGTTGGTCAGGTAATGACGATGAAAGTCATGATAGCCGTCATACTCATGGCTCTCACGGCGTTATTTCAGTCACCTCAAATATTGTTCCGGGCTTGATGCGTCAATTAATGGATAACAAAAATAATGAGCTTAATGATAGCTTACAAAATTTAATGCAATGGTTGTTCTGTGAGCCAAACCCTATCGGTATTAACACTGCACTTATGATGACCAATGCCGTATCGCCTAATTTCCGCTTACCTTATAAAGCCTTAAATACAGCACAACGCCAACAAGGTTTTGAGTTATTATCAGCGCTAAACTCTGATGATATAGTAGGCGATTCATTATCTTTACTAAACGATAGTGACTTTAAATACTGCGTTTAATTGAATGTAGTAGGGCCTGTTAATCTTTCGAGATTGTAGGCGCTAACTTGCCTTTTCTCGATAAAATATTGTAGAGTGCTATAACAGAAAAATAGCGAGTTTTATCTTAAGTGATTAAAGTTTTAGCATTAGAGAAAGTATAATGAATAGTAAAGGTTTTACCTTAATTGAATTGGTAGTAGTTATTGTTATTTTAGGCATATTAGCGGTAACTGCAGTGCCTAAATATATTAATTTACAAGCTGATGCGAAAACGGCAACTTTGGAGGGCGTGAAAGCTGCTATGAAGAGCGCTTCCGCGCTTGTTTATGGAAAATCTCTCGTAAAAGGGAACCAAGGTATATCAGCTACTAACAATCCGCAACCAAGCATTACACTTACTGATGGTACGGAGTTAAATGTTAACTTCGGCTATCCATTATCTGAACCTACTGACTGGAGACAGATTTTAGACTTAAATTCAAATGACTTTATACTAACAAGTGATTCA
>Ga0105357_10002107_pt1 | contig 10720 bp, 14 predicted proteins | sample GOMGulsemesocosm_4_FD_83660 | JGI IMG/M metagenome (GOLD analysis project Ga0105357, IMG submission 83660) | Methane-oxidizing microbial communities from mesocosms in the Gulf of Mexico - GOM15B Gulf of Mexico | ecosystem: Environmental > Aquatic > Marine > Cold seeps | place: USA: Gulf of...
CGAAAGATATTATCTTACCTGTTTCATTAACATCTACATTTAATTCAAAATTATCTATTCTTTCTTTTATAATAGAACTGATTTCATCTGCTTGAATCTTTGTACTCATCAAATTTCTCCTTTATATTTTAACTCTATATCTTTTTTGTAGTAAAACTTATTAAAGTCTAAACTGCTTTTAAAATATGATCAATCATTTGTGATTTTAATCTGCTTTTAGCAAAACCAACTTCAACACCAAGTCCATCAATAGTAACTTTTAAACCATCATAGTCACAAATATTTTGAGTTAATTTTAAATCAACTTTAAATTTTTGTGAAAATTGAGAATTCAATGCATCAACATCGCTTTGAGATAATTCTTCATTAGTGTCAATAACACCATGATATGAACTATTTAAAACTGCTAATTGACTTTCTAACTCACTCACAATTGCTGGTACAATATCTAATCTTTTATTATCTTCTAAAAGTTTTATCAGATTAGTTGTTGTTTCGCTTATATTATCAACAAAAGACAAAATAAGCTCAATCTTTTTATTACTTTCCACTTCCGTCGAAGATACAATTAACAAAAATTTATCATCATTATAAGCAGTTGAAATTTCTTTTAACTCTTCATATATTGATTGTAAACTTTCACTTTCTCTTTCTGACATCAAAGCTTTTACATATCTCTTCGCAACCAAATCAATCATTTAAGCAACCTTTTTTAAAATTATATTTGCTAAATCTTTTTGAGATAAAGCAATATTTTCATTAGTTAATAATTGGTTAAGAATACTCTCGACAACCTCTTTTTTTACTTTTCTTGTTTCAAGTTCTGTTTTATCATCAAAACTCTTTGTAAGAAATGCAATCTCTTGCTCTACAGCAACTTCTATTTTTGTCTTTATAGCTTCAACTTCAGAAGAGGCAATTGAAACTAGTTCATCTGCAACTTTTTTAGCATCTACAACTTCTTGTTTTGCATCAATTAATTTTTTATCTGATTCTTTTATTATCTCTTGAACTTTATCTAATTCAGCTTGAATTGATGATGTTCTTCCAACAAAAAAAGTTTTCAGTTTATCTGACAACAAGTAGTATAATATAGCAGCAAAAATAAGGAAGTTAACAGTTCTTTCTAATATATCAGATTCTACACCAGTATCATTAGCAAATAATGACATTGGGATAATCGCTGATAATGCAAATAATATTTTCTTCATACTTTTACCACCTATATTGAGCTAAGTTTAGCTTTTAAGCCTTCTTTAAATAGAGGCAATTGGGAAACTAAAGAGTTTTCTAAAGATAATTTTTCTTCTTTTAAAATCGCAACAAAATCATTATATTTTTCTTCTGTTTTAACTTTAGCAGCATTCAATTTACCTTCAGCAACTTCACTAGCTTCTAGTCTAGCTTTTTCACGAATAGAAAAAGCTTCCTTTTTTGCTTGAGCAATAATTTCTCTTGCTTCCTCAAACATCCCATCTACATCAGCACCATTGGCTTTAGCATTCTCCATATCAGTTTTGATTTGGTTATCTCTATCATCCATGTGCTTAAATAAAGGCTTGTAAAGACAGCTATTTAGCCTAGCAAGCACTAATAAAAACACTAAACCTGAACTAACTAGCAATATTGGACTCATGTCTAACATTTGTTTCTCCATACAATTTTTACAGTTTAGTTACACTAAAACTTAGAATCATTATATCGAAAAAAACTATGATTTTAATTAAAAGATGATGATATTTTTATTTCTTTTGAAATGCTTTACTAATATTCTCAATATCTTCTTGTGAGTTGATTTTTATTTTAAAATAGTTATTATCTATTTTTACATCTAAGTTGCTTAAAGAAAGGCTTTCTTTCACTTTTGAAAGTAAATCAAAATTAAAATTTGATGATTTTTTCTGAATAGATTTTGTGTGAACTTTTGTATCACTTTTTATTTGTTTAACTAATACTTCTGTTTCTCGTACACTCAATTTTTGACCAATGATTGAGTCTATTATAATTTTTTGCTTATCCTCACTTAACCCTACAATTAATTTTGCATGTCCAAGAGATATTTCTTCAGAACCTAACATTTTTTGCGAAAATGCACTTAAAGTTAAAACTCTTAAAATATTACTTATTGAACTTCTACTTTTAGATACCATATTTGATAATTCTTCATGTGTCATATTATAATCATTGATAAGACCTGCATATGAATAAGCAATTTCTATGATATTTAAATCATCTCTTTGTATATTTTCAATTAAAGCCAATTCTCTTAGTTGCGTAGTATCTACATCAAGAACAAGAGCTTTAATCGTTGACATATTCGCTAATTTAGTGGCTCGAACTCTTCTCTCTCCTGCAATAAGCAAATATGTGCCAGAATTTCGAGTTACTACAACAGGCTGTAATAAACCATTTTTGACAATAGATTCACTTAATTCATGTAGTTTTTCATCATTAAATATTTTTCGTGGTTGGTATGGATTTAATTCTATATTATTTACTTCTATTTCAAAAATTTCATTTTTTGGAGTAATATTATTAGTTTCATATGCTGTTTCTATTTCACCTAACAATTCGCCTAGTCCTCTACCTAATGCCATGGTTTATCCTTGTTGTAAAATTGATTTTGCTAAGTTAACATATGCTTTTGTACCAGAAGATTTTGGATCATATAGCATAATTGGTTTTCCAAAACTTGGACTTTCTGCTAATTTTATATTTCGTGGAACGACTACATATGAGGAAGTACCCCACTTAAATAATTTATTTTCAAAATGCTTCGCAAGATCTGCAAAAACCTGCTTTGATAAATTATTTTGACCACTATACATTGTTGGTAAGAAACCTTTAATTTCAAGCTCTCTATTTATAGTTTGTTTTATCAATTTAATCGTACTTAAAAGTTGTGCCAAACCTTCTAGTGCAAAAAATTCACACTGTATAGGAATCAGAACTGAGGTTGCAGCACTCAATGTATTAATTGTAAGAGGTCCTAAAGCAGGTGGAGAATCTATTATCACATAATCATAATCATTTTTAATAGGATCAATTTTCCGTTTTAATACCAATTCTCTATCTTTAGTATTTTTATAAAATTCTTTTTCTATACCTACTAATCCTATATTTGATGGAGCTATGAAAAGATTTTCGATATCTTTTGATTCTAAAACAATTTCATTTAATTCTTTTGTACCTAACATCACATGATATAAATTATACTCATAAGAATCTCTATGAAATCCTAAACTTGTAGTTGCATTTGATTGTGGATCAGCATCAATAAGTAAAACCCTTTTACCCTCAAGTGCCAATGCTGCACTTAAATTAACTGCTGTTGTTGTTTTACCAACGCCACCTTTTTGATTTGCTATAGTAATAACTTGAGTCATCTTAAACTAAATACCTTTTTATTTTCAATGCTTACTGATCCATCTTTTTGTAAAATAGCATCTGATAAAGATACTTTTTTATTATTGATAGACACTTTGTATTGTTTGCTATATTCAAATTCTAGCAAATATTTACTGAAAATTTGCTTCCACATTTTTTTCTCCAACACTACTTTGAAATAATTGTCTAATAAAACATTTATATCAACATCTATATCCAAATACCCATAATCAGAAGAAACAGCTTGTAAATTTAAACCTATACCACAATATAACAAATCATTTGATACATTCGTTATTGTTCCTCCAATTTTTTTTTCATTTATATAAAAATCATTAGGCCATTTTAACCATATTTTGGAACCCATATCTGATAAAATCTCTTTTAACATAAAGCTAAAATATATTGATGATGATTGTATAGCAAGATCGCTTGGCAGTAATCTTTGATCTATAACAAAAGAAAAAAATAAATTTCCTAATTGACCATCCCATTTATTATTTCTGCTAGCTATTCCATTTTTTTGATTTTGTGTCACTATTGCCAATGGTGTTTTATAGCCATTAATAGTGATATAGTTTTTTAAATATCTGTGTGTCGATTCTACAGAATCAAGAAAAATTATCTCCAATTTCCAACCTTTTTCCTCGTATATAATCAACAACTTTCATTTGTTTTTTTGATGCAGCTTGGACTATACTTATTTTAATACTACCTTTTATACACCCTACTATTATAAAATCTTTTCCAATATCTAAAATCTTTCCATTGTCATTACTTGATGAAATAGAAAATAAAAAACATTCTTTTATTTTTAATCCACTTGTTAAATATATATCAGGCCAAGATTTAAATGCTCTATATTTATTGTATAAATTTTCTGCATTATCAAATATCACTAAGCCATCTTTTTTTGATATCTTTTTACAATGAGATACTAGTGATAAATTTTGTTTTATAGGATAAAGACTATCATATCTTTCTAATATTTCAATAGTCAAAGAAGCTGCACATGCAGATAAAATATCAAAAAGCTCAGAAACTACAGTCTCTTTTTTTATAGAGATATATTTGTATCCTAAAATATCTCCACTATCAAGTCCAACATCCATATTCATAGCTGTCACACCTGTAAATTCATCATCATTCAACAATGATTGTTGAATAGGACTAGCACCTCTATATTTAGGCAATAATGAGGCATGAAGATTTATACAAGGAGCAATATTTAACACTTCCTTTGGCAAAATTTGTCCATACGCAGCAACAATAATAATATCTGGATGTAACTCTAAAATAGTATTTTGAATAGCAGTATCTTTTAATGATTTTGGCTGATAAATAGGAATACTCAAACCATTTTCAAGTGCAAATTTTTTGATGTGAGGAGGTGTTAATTCTTGTTTTCGTCCCACTGGTTTATCTGGTTGAGTAAAAAGTGCTACTACATTATAATTCTTTTCTAAAAGATTTTCAAAAATTATGCTTGCATAGTCAGGTGTACCCATAAATACAATTCTTCGATTTTCAAACATTTATTTTTCTCCTAAAAAAAGTGTTCCGTGCATTTGATTATTCTTCATTAAAAATTCGTAAGTACTTGTTAAATCAAATCCACTTGTTAAAAACATATTTTTATTCTTTTTCATTAAAAAATCTGCTGCTTTTAATTTCGTCACTATCCCACCTGTAGCAAAATCACTATTTGCACTACACTCTTCTTCTAAAAGACTTTTTTCTATTTTTGTTACTGTTTGTTGTAATATAGCATCTTCATATTCATGTGGATTTTTATCATAATAACCATCAATATCTGTTAATATTACTAAGAAATCACACTTGAAATAATGAGTGATATATGCTGATAGTTGATCGTTATCACCAAATACTAATTCTTCTGTAGCTGTTACATCATTTTCATTTATAATGGGAACTATCCCATTTTCTAGCATTACTGATATCGCATCTTTAGCATGATTTAGCCTAGTTTTATCTCTAAAAATAGAAGCTTCTAGTAAAACTTGAGAACATAAAATATTATATTTAGAAAATTTTTTTCTATATGTATCTAAAAGTAACGGCTGTCCTAGTGATGCTAATACTTGTTTATTTGCAACTATTTTCTTATCTAATTCTAACAATGAATATCCAGCAGCAACTGCTCCAGAACTCACTAAAATAACTTCATATTTTTCTTTTAGAACTGATATTAATTCTACTAAATTTCGCAACCTTTTTAGTGCAAGTGTGTTGTTTTGTGTTAAAACAGCACTTCCTACTTTTAAAACTAGTCTTCGCATCGATCCCTACTAATTAGATCATACAATGCATATTTAGCACCATTTATATTATCATGTGTTGCTGATGATATTGGTAGTACAAAGTATGGTAAGTCTTCATTATATTTTGTATATGTTAATTCTTGAAGGAAATATTTTTTATCTTTTTGAAATGAAAAATTATTTTCATTTGATAAATCCAAACCAATATCTTTGATAAATTGTTCCACTTTTCCATTTATTTCATCTACTGGTATTGCATCAATTTTTGTTAAAGCTATCGCAAATTTTCTTGTACTTAATTCACTAGAGAATTTTTTTACTTCTTCTTTTAAAACTTTATATTGATCAATCATCTCTCTATAGTTTGAAACATCTATCATATATAGTAAAGTTTTTGTTCTTTCAATATGCTTTAAAAATTCGATACCTAATCCTCTTCCTTCACTAGCACCTTCAATAATACCAGGGATATCAGCTGCTACAAAAGAGTTATAATCTCCAACATCAACTACACCTAATTTAGGGGTAAGAGTAGTAAATTCATAATTTGCAACTTGTGGTGTTGCATTTGAAATAGTAGAGATTAATGTAGATTTTCCTACATTTGGATACCCCACAAGTCCTACATCAGCTATTAGTTTTAATTCTAATCGAATATTTTTAATAGTTCCTACAAGTCCAGGTTGTGCATAACTTGGTGTTTGGTTTCTTGAGTTTTTAAAATGAGTATTACCCAATCCACCTTTTCCACCTTCTAAAAATAAAACTTTTTGTTTATTTTCTACTAAATCAAAAAGTACTTCCTCTGTATCTTCATCGATCACTTGTGTACCAGGTGGTACTCGTAATACAACATGTTTCGCTGATTTTCCACTACAGTTGCTTCCCATACCCGGTTGTCCATTATCTGCTTTGACATTATGAGTACCTTTATAAGAAGAAAGTGTATCTGTATTATTATCCACTAAAAAATAAACATCTCCACCTTTTCCACCTGCACCACCATCTGGTCCACCTTTTACAACAAACTTTTCTTTTCTAAATGAAACACACCCTGCTCCACCTTTTCCAGATTTGACTGAAAAACTGGCATTATCTACAAACATATTAAAATCCTCTTTCTAATTAATAGTATAAAATTCCGTTAAATCATATACTATTAATTATGTATATTAAAAAAAAAGGCACCATAGCAAACGCTACAGTGCCCTAAAATTATCATTTTAAAATTACGACTTATGAAGCGTAAACTGATACTTTTTTTCTTTTTTTATCTTTTTGTTCAAATTTAACAACACCATCTATTAAAGAATAAATTGTGTGATCTTTTCCAATTCCAACATTTGTACCAACATGTACTTTTGTTCCTCTTTGTCTAATAATAATGTTACCAGCAACAACTGTTTCTCCACCAAACTTTTTAACGCCTAGTCTTCTACCCGCTGAATCTCTATTATTATTAGTACTTCCTTGACCTTTCTTGTGAGCCATATTATTTCCTTACGCTGCTATTTTAGTAATTCTAATTCTAGTGAAGCTTCGTCTGAAACCTCTTTTTAGTTTACTATCTTTTCTTCTCAGTTTCTTGAAAGAGATAACTTTTTTATCTCTACCTTCAACGATAACTTCAGCTGTTACTGTTGCATTTGCAACTGCTTCACCAGTTGTAAGTGCTGTTCCATCATTTACAGCTAAAACTTCTGTAAATTCGATTGTTTCTTTTGCTTCTTTACTTAGCTTATCAACATTTAAAATATCACCTTCTGATACTTTATATTGTTTTCCACCAGTTTTGATAATTGCGTACATGAGCATATCCTCTAAAATTTATAAGGCGAAGTATACTAAAAAAATCTTTAAATATACTTTAAGTGAAAATTATTAGTGAAAATCTGCTGCTCTTGCGATAACATCCATCTCGATCATAGCATTTTTAGGTAAACCTTTTACTTCAATTGTACTTCTAGCTGGCTTATGATCTCCAAATGCCTCTGCCATTAGTACATTTACTATTCCAAAGTCATTCATATCTGTAAGAAAAATATTAATTTTTACTACTTCATTCATAAAAGTGCCATTATCTTCAAGTAATGCTTTAATATTTTCAAATATCTGTCTCGTTTGTTTTTTAATATCATTTTCTACCATTTCACCATTAATTTTTAATGGTATTTGTCCTGATGAATATAACATTCCATTAACTTTTACTGCTTGAGAGTATGGTCCTATTGCTTCGGGTGCGTTTTTTGTAGTTAAAAATTCCATTTATATTCCTATTTCTTTTTTAACATTATACACTATTGATAATTAATTATTCTTTTAACATATAATCAGTTTTTTTAATTTAATTTCTCTTAGTTTATACTGAAGTGGTTTTGTAATTCTTGATTTTTCCCGAAAACTTAATGTTTCATTATTTTTTGTTTCTTGTATTTTTTTTATATAATATGGCTCCAATTTCATTATAAGCTGATTATTTAACTCCTCTTTAGTATAAGCAATAACATGTTCATTTAACAATAAACCTAGCAAAGATGGATCAGAAATATCGTCAAGCATAATATTATATTCATTTTTATGTACATCAAACATATCTGGACTTAATTCTTTTTGTACTAGCTTAAGTAATTCAGGATAATCTAAAACCGTTCTAATAATACTCAATTCTGAAATATCAATAGAAGACAAAGTAACATTTGATGTTCTTTGATTTTCAAAATGCTGCACTTGAATAAGCTGAGAATTTACATTTAATTTTCGTGCTATTAATCTTGAGTACTCTTCTTGCAAAATAGGACTCAATGTTTTTAAATATTCATTAGATTCTTGCAAAGCAGATTGTTTATCTTGTGGATTTTCTAAATCATATTTTTTTATAATAGAATCAATGACAAAATCTATAAAAGGTATAGTGTTTGAAAACATAGCGTTTAACTCATCTATCTTATTTGCATTTACCATATCAGCAGGATCTTGTCCATCTGAAAATATGACAACACCCCCTTGAAACTTGCTATGACTTAATAATAAGCTTGCTTTATATGCAGCATTTAATCCTGCTTTATCACCATCATAAGCTACTATTACTTTAGGCTCTCCTCTTTTTAATAGGGGAAGATGCTCAGTTGTGAGTGCAGTACCAAGAGTAGCAACAGCATTTGAAAAACCTGCTTGATGCAGCATAATTACATCTAAATACCCCTCAGTAACTATAATTGTTTTTTGTTTATAGATTGTTTCTTTTGCTAAGTTATAGCCATAGAGAAGTCTTGATTTATTAAAAAGTTTTGTTTGTGGAGAGTTGATATATTTTGCATTATGTCCAGATATGGTTCGTCCACCAAATCCGACAACAGTCCCAGTTATGGTATATATTGGAAAAGTTATCCGTTCTATAAATCTTGAATATAAACCATTTTGTCCTGTATCAATGATACCAAAATCTTGTGCATCTGCTAAGTTTAAAAAATTGGTTTTCAAAAAATTGATAGTATCATTTGATTGACTTGCGTATCCTATTTCAAATTTTTCTATAGAAAATTCTGAGATCCCTCTACTGTTTAAATATTTTTGGGATGCTTCATGATGAGTTAAAAGCTTTTGATAATGTTCATTTACTTTTGTGATGATGGAAGAATCTATTTTTTTATAGCTACTATCATGTTCTAATGATACATTTGACATAGAAGCTAATTTTTCTAAAGCTTCTGGATAGGATAACTTTTCATACTCCATCACAAATTTTATGCTATCTCCACCTACACCACACCCAAAACAATGATATATTTGTTTAGCAGGACTTACTACAAACGATGGTGTTTCTTCCCCATGGAAAGGACAACAAGCTTTAAAATTGGCACCAGATTTTTTCAGTTCTATAAACTGAGATAGTATATCTACAACATCAAGATGGGATTTTAAGTTTTCTATGGATTCTTTTGTAATCATTACTCTAATAATACTATATAAGTTATTTATTATTACTAAACTATTGATCTATATTAAGATTTATTATCAAATAAAATGCTAAAATCCCTCTATGATATATTTAACTATAAAACTTATTCACATATTCTCTGTATTTATATACGCTGGATTTTTATTTACTGACAATCTTTTTCTTTCAAAGATAAAAAATAATTTAACCAAAGAAGAGCATACAAAAACAAGAGAACTATTTATGCAATATGTTCGTAAAGTTGTACCAAAAAGTCTGCTCATCGCTGTTGCTTCTGGTATCTATTTATTTTATATAAATTTTGGAATCATTGATGAATCTGGACTGAGTAACTTTCAAATTTTATTGGGTATCAAAGGATTTTTAGGATTATGGTTAGGACTTCGTGGAGTGCTTCAAGTATTTTTTGGTATTCAGCCTTTACTTTTTAAAAGTCATCTATTTCCTTTTATTCTAGTTATAGTTATTATATTTTTATCGCAAATTATGTTTAGTGTATAATTACAAAACTAAGTAAAAAATAGCTATAATATATATAAAATGTTTTAATAAATAGGATAAATATGTATGATGTAATAATTATAGGTGGAGGTGCAGCTGGATATGGTTGTGCTTTGACCTTAGCATCTGTTGAAAATACGCAAGAGTGGGCTAAAAATAAAAAGTACCTTATGATTGATAATGGTAAAAGTGATATTTTAAATGCTAGTTTTTTCAACCTTTCAGGTGTAGACTTTGGTATTGGTGGAGATGAGTTGTATGTAAAAATGCAGACACAACTTCAAAATTTTAAATCTTGTGAAACACTTAGCGACACTGTTTTGAAATTGGATAAAGATGATGAAATATTCAAAGTCATAACACAAAATAAAACTCTCGAAGCAAAAATAATTGTAATAGCAACAGGTATGCATAAATTTGAAATAGAGTGTGATTTAACAAAAACAATAGAACATAAAGATGTTATGAAACCTGGAAAAGTTTCTTTAGAAAACAATGACAATAAAATCGGCACAAATTTATATGTAGCTGGACTAGCAAGTGGTGCTAAAACTATGTTTGCTATAGCAAATGGTGAGGGTGCAAAAGTAGC
>Ga0105357_10002112_pt1 | contig 10708 bp, 13 predicted proteins | sample GOMGulsemesocosm_4_FD_83660 | JGI IMG/M metagenome (GOLD analysis project Ga0105357, IMG submission 83660) | Methane-oxidizing microbial communities from mesocosms in the Gulf of Mexico - GOM15B Gulf of Mexico | ecosystem: Environmental > Aquatic > Marine > Cold seeps | place: USA: Gulf of...
GGGGGGCGCGCACCCTTTGACGTGCGTTTCAGCATCATGGGGGCTGGTCTGCGATGCATTCGGTTCATTTGTCGAAGCGATCACGCCGCCTGTTGCCTCGCAAACGAGTTGTTCAGACCTTCCCTAATGCCTCGCAGCGGCCTTCAAACGGTCTGAAAACCACGGAGCCATGCAAATATAGTTTCATCCTTTCCTGCATTTTGCTGCACACAGGCCGCAAGCATAAGCCATTGATTTCTATTGTGATCTTGCTAATTCCCTACCGGATCGCACGGTTTGAACGCCACCAGAAGCCGCTTTATTGGGATGAAACTTTATTAGTACGGATGACACTTCATTCGCATCCCGCAGAAGTGGTTCGCATCCTCGGTTTTCTGGAAGGCGAGCATCGTTTGTTCGCCCAGCTTCTGTATGGAACGGGCATGCGGATCAGTGAGGGTTTGCAACTGCGGGTCAAGGATCTGGATTTCGATCACGGCACGATCATCGTGCGGGAGGGCAAGGGCTCCAAGGATCGGGCCTTGATGTTACCCGAGAGCTTGGCACCCAGCCTGCGCGAGCAGCTGTCGCGTGCACGGGCATGGTGGCTGAAGGACCAGGCCGAGGGCCGCAGCGGCGTTGCGCTTCCCGACGCCCTTGAGCGGAAGTATCCGCGCGCCGGGCATTCCTGGCCGTGGTTCTGGGTTTTTGCGCAGCACACGCATTCGACCGATCCACGGAGCGGTGTCGTGCGTCGCCATCACATGTATGACCAGACCTTTCAGCGCGCCTTCAAACGTGCCGTAGAACAAGCAGGCATCACGAAGCCCGCCACACCGCACACCCTCCGCCACTCGTTCGCGACGGCCTTGCTCCGCAGCGGTTACGACATTCGAACCGTGCAGGATCTGCTCGGCCATTCCGACGTCTCTACGACGATGATTTACACGCATGTGCTGAAAGTTGGCGGTGCCGGAGTGCGCTCACCGCTTGATGCGCTGCCGCCCCTCACTAGTGAGAGGTAGGGCAGCGCAAGTCAATCCTGGCGGATTCACTACCCCTGCGCGAAGGCCATCGGTGCCGCATCGAACGGCCGGTTGCGGAAAGTCCTCCCTGCGTCCGCTGATGGCCGGCAGCAGCCCGTCGTTGCCTGATGGATCCAACCCCTCCGCTGCTATAGTGCAGTCGGCTTCTGACGTTCAGTGCAGCCGTCTTCTGAAAACGACACGCGGCACGGGAATCAAGGCATTGCGATTCTCGAAAATAGTTCTTGAAATTCTATTCTTGATTGCATATCATCTCAACGAGTTTCGATAAGAAAGGATGCCCATGCGACCGTCTGTTGTGCTTGACATGAAGCGAAGCGCAGTGCGTGAAGCGGTAGGCCGCTTTCGCGCCGCGAACCCGCGCGTCTTCGGCTCGGTGCTGCATGGCACCGACCGGGATGGCAGCGACCTCGACCTGTTGGTCGATGCGCTGCCCGGTGCCACGTTGTTGGACTTGGGCGATTTGGAAGAAGAACTGAAATCGCTGCTCGGCGTTGACGTCGATCTGCTGACTCCCGGCGACCTGCCGCCGAAGTTCCGGGCCAAGGTGCTCGCGGAGGCGCAACCGATATGAGCGAGAACCGCCTGCCCGATTACCTCGACCACATTCAGCAGGCCGCAACCGATGCGCGCAGCTTCGTGGAAGGGATGGCCAAGGACGACTTCTTGGCCGACAAGCGCACCCAGCAGGCCGTCATCATGAGCCTGATCGTCATCGGCGAGGCGGCCACAAAGGTGATGGATGGCTACGTCGAGTTCACCCAGGCGCATGCCGACGTGCCGTGGCGCAGCATGCGCAATATGCGTAATCGCATGGCTCACGGCTATTTCGACATCAACCTCGATGTGGTGTGGGAGACGGTACAGGAATGGCTGCCGGCGTTGCTCCAGCAATTGCCCGCCGTGCGTCAGGATGCCGACGATGAAGACCGTAACGACAAAGGCATGGAGCCATGACCAATCAAGCCGCCGATGTTCGGCCCCTCTGGCGTGTTCGATCCCGCGACCTATGAGCCGCGCTCGGGCAAGACCTTCTGGATGGCCGCAACGGACGAGAGTTCGCTGGTGGGCAAGGAGGCAGCAGCCGACACGCTCATCGGCAACTGCACGACCGCACGACCAGCCTCCCGTTCAAATTCGAGTTAGAACTCATATCCAGCCTGTCTGGGGGCACTGTGAAAGAGGGATCTCCGATGACTGTTGAATCGAGAATATTTTCTGTAGCCGAGTATGTTCAGCCGTCCGAAGGCGAGCCTATTCGTTCCGTTGTGCTTGAAACCCGAGACTCAATTATCGTGGTTTGGCATGTCCATCCCGGGCAGGAAATTGCGGCTCACATTCATCCTCACGGCCAAGACACGTGGACTGTTTTGTCGGGAATGGCTGATTACTTTCAGGGCAATGGGATTGTTCGTGCCCTCAGGGAAGGTGAGATAGCCGTGGCAAGACCGGGCCAAGTGCACGGGGCGCGAAATACAGGTACCGAGCCATTTGTGTTCGTCTCGGTTGTGGCATCAGCCAATGCCGGTTTCGTATTGGCTGAGCGATAGAGCCCAATCTCTGGAGTTGGTCCAATGAGCGGTCGGGGAGATAGGTAACAGACATGCAGCGGACACGGCTGCTAAACCAGGTCGCAAACCTCCTTGCGTCGCAGCGTGCCGCAAGCGACGCGATCAATCGAATGGGGTCGGCATGAGACTGAACACCATCCAGTTCCCGACCGCGTAGCCGCCTGTCCTGCCGATCAGGTCTTGACCATCGACGCCTGGGATCAGTCCTGAATGTTCTTGGAGACCACTACGTTATGAGCCGCAGCCGCCGCAAAACACCCATCGTCGGGCACACGACCTGCGGCAGCGAGCGCGAGGACAAGAAGCTCTGGCATCAGCGCTGGCGCACCCGTGAGCGCACGGCGCTGACCAGCGCGTCGCCCGAAGCCCTGAGCGCCCATCTGCCCCTGCTGGAAAACCAGGCCAGCAGCGTCTGGTCGATGGGCAAGGATGGCCGCTCCTACTGGCCCGTCAAGCGCCAGGCCGCCACGGCGGATCGCATCGCCAATCACAAGGGACGCAACCCGCAAGAACGCGCCTCCCTGAAAAAGCGCCTGCTGCGCAAGTGGATGAGCAAATGAAGCTCTCCTTCCATCAGCACATTGCGCTGTTCTGGATGATCGGTGCTCCGGGCGTCTTCGCGCCCGTGATCGAGAACGCCAAGCGGCCCGATGCCGGCGCCGTCATGGCGTGGGGTGTCGCGATCGTGGCGGTGATGATCCTCTTCACCCCTTTGCTGCTGCGCTGTCCACCATTCCGGCGCTGGTATGGCCGGACGGATGCGCTGTCGGAGCGGCAGCGCCAGGCGCTTGCCGAGCGCGGCCTGCGCCGCTACTACCAGACCGCTTTCGATGACGGCTACGTGCCCCGCGTGATGCCCTACGTGTGGCGCATCATCTGGACGGTCGGCGGGTTGATGGCTGTGACCGCCGTACTGCCTACCAACACCGGACGGCCAGCCTTCGATGCCTTGGTGGTCTTCTCGACCTGGTATCCGATAGGCGTGATGCTGCTGGTTTTCGCGTCGAGGCCCCTTGGCCGGTTGATTCGCCAAAGAGCACAGGAGCGGCGGAAATGAGCACGTCAACCATCGAGGCGCTGGCCAGCGCCTGGGCAAGGATTGCCGAGGAAGCGGAATTCCCCGCTGACTACGAGGGGACTGCCACACCACAAGCGCATCGGGCTAGCGAAGCTATTCAGGAGCAGATTCGGGAGCGCATCGTCGCCACCAACGACATGCGGCTGTTCAGCCTGCTGCACCTGCTGGGTCAGGCGTCGCTGCGCATGGAGCAAGCGCTGTGGCCGGAGGATTACGAGCGGATGACGCGCGAGGTTGAGGAAGCCCTGCGGCAAGCCACCGACGCCAACGCCAGATCGTACACCCACGAAGAAGTGATGCAGGCGATGCAGGAACGCATCGACCGGGCGCGAGACAAGCCATGTTGATTGGCTATGCGCGCGTCTCGACGCAGGATCAGAACCTGGAGCTGCAACGCGAAGCCTTGAGCAAGGCCGGATGTAAAAAGGTCTTCGAGGACAAGGTGAGTGGCACGCGGGCAGACCGGCCTGGCTTGGCCAAGACGCTCGAAATGCTGCGCGAAGGCGATACTTTGGTCGTCTGGAAGCTCGACCGGCTGGGCCGGTCGGTCAAGCAACTGGTCGATCTGGTCGGCGATCTGCACAAGCACGGTGTCCAGTTCAGGAGCCTCACCGACTCCATCGACACCGGCACACCATCCGGGCGGTTCTTCTTCCACGTCATGGCGAGCCTTGCCGAAATGGAGCGCGAGCTGACCGTCGAGCGCACCCGCGCCGGGCTGGAAGTCGCCAAGCAGCTCGGCCGCAAAGGCGGCCGCAAGCCGAAGATGACCGACAGCAAGATCGAGTCGGCCAAGAAGCTGCTGGCCAGCGGGGTGCCGCCCAAGGACGTGGCCAAGAACCTCGGCGTGTCCATTCCGACGCTGTACCGCTGGGTGCCAGCCTCCACGCACGCTTAGCGTGCTTTATTTTCCGTTTTCTGAGACGACCCCTACAGGTCCACAACAGTGAGCATACGAAGCTTGCGTCCGTCAAACAGGTTGTCGGCCACGAAGTCCATGCTCCAGATTTCGTTGATGGCATGTGCCACCTGTTTGGGCTGGCGCAGCTGAGCGGCCTTGTTCCTTTTGGGCCGTTTCAGCCGTAGCGACAACCCTTCATCCCGATAGAGGCGGTAGACCCTTTTGACGTTGTCAGGGTGCGGTCAACCGGACCTGCGGCGCTTGCCGGTGCCGAGTGCGATGTTGCCTGGCGCGGGTGTGCGTTCAAGCACCATCTTGAGTGTCTGGGTCTCCGCCCTGAGTGTGGTGATCTCCGTTTCCCGTGATCTCAGGGCATCGACGGCTGCCTGGCGTTCATTGAGCGCCTGATGCTCTGCCTGTCTGGCCTGAGCTAGCGCTGCCTGCGTTGCATCGTGAAGAACCTGGAGGCGAGTCAGGGCTTCCGTGTGACCGAGTGCCTCCCTCCGGTTTTGTTGTTCTGTTTGTGCCAGTTGAGCCCGCAATGACTCTGCCAGCTTTCCAGCCTTGGCCCTGGCCTGACGCTCCTGCTCAATTTCGATCAATGCGCGCCTCTCAGCGGCCAAAGCACGGGCGTCGGCGGCTTGCGTTGCCTCATGCGTTTTGGCCAGTTCTGCATGAAGCCCCTCCTGGGCCTGTACAAGCTGGGCATGAGCGCCTGCAAGCTGAGCTTGCAACTCCTGCACTAGGGCCTGTTTCGCGGCAAGCTCCTGGCGCAAGGAGGTCAACTCAGCTCGCGACTGGGTTGATTCGTCTTTTTGGGTACGGAGTTCGGCGTGAGATTTTTCCGCTTCGTCCTGGGCTGCAAGCATCTGTTGCCTGGCTTGCTCGGCCTGCGCCTGCAGCTCCAGACGAATGCTGGCCAACTCATCACGAGCGGCTCCGGTCGCCTGACGCCACAGCCCAGCGATGGCCTCCGCCGCGATGGCTTTGAGGTCTTGTGGCAAGTCGGGGTGATCGATCTCGACGCGAGCCTTGGATCGCAACTCATCCCAAAACCTGGCCAGCGCTTCCGCCGGCGTGCTCATGGTGCCTTTGCGGACGTACTGGTAGAGCTTGTTGGTGGTGGGCGTGATGCCGTATCGAAAGAACAGCAAGGCGCAGACCTCGCGGTACAGGGCCTTGGTGTCGCTGAAGCGGCCCTTGAGTGCCTCGACTTCGGACAGGATCTCATTTTCCGTGCTCATGAGTTGATAGTACAACGTAATACGTTGATATATAAATCATTTAGTAGTTTAATTTGACATTAGTGCTCTAGTGTCAAAATAGTGGCTCACAGCCCTTCCAAAAATGAGTCAGACCGTCAACATCATCACCAGCGCCACCATGTCGCTCGTGCCGACCACACCCGTGCCGATGGAAGCCTTGGTGATGGTCGACGCCACATCAGGCCAGTACGGATCAAACCGCTCCCGCGGCGGCCATTGCCAGATCAGCGCCGATACTGACAGGGAGGCCGTGCTCGCCTGGCTGGCACGCTATGCAGACAGTCCCAATACCCTGGCCAACAGTCGCCGCGAGGCCGAGCGCCTCCTGCTTTGGGCCTTGTTGGCATGCGGCAAACCGTTGTCATCCCTGACGCACGAAGACTTGCTGACCTACCAGCGCTTCCTGGCCAACCCACTCCCACAAGCAGTCTGGGTGATGCCCGAAGGACGCCGCTTGCCACGCAGTCTCCCCGGTTGGCGACCGTTTTCTGGTCCGCTGTCACCAGTCAGCGTGCGTCAAGCCATGGTCACGATCAACGCGATGCTGTCCTGGCTGGTTCAAGCCGGCTACTTGGCAGGCAATCCCCTGTCACTGAGTCGGCAGCGCAGCCGAGCTCCAGCACCCAGGGTGGTCAGATTCCTGGAGCCGGAGTTGTGGGAGCAGGTTAGGACCACCATCACCGCCATGCCTCAAGACACGCCACGCCAAGCAGCAGCCTACTGGCGGGCTCGTTGGCTCTTCAGCCTTCTGTATTTGTGTGGGCTGCGCATATCCGAAGTCGCAGGTAACGCCATGGGCGGGTTTTTCAGCAGAACCGATCCAAAGAGCGGCGAGCTGCGATGGTGGCTCCAAGTTGTCGGCAAAGGCAACAAGGCCCGCTTGGTCCCCGCCACGACCGAGTTGATGATCGAGCTGACCAACTACCGTCGGTGGCTGGGGTTGCCGCCCTTGCCACAGTCGGGGGATACCTCACCGCTGGTTTTTCCGGTTTGGTGGTCAGCGCCAACAGAAGGGGCACCCGAATGGCCAAAGCCGCTGACACGCGCTGCATTGCATGTGGTCATCAAAGATGTGTTTGCGATGGCTGCAGACGGCTTGCGCCAACTTGGCCCGGAGCACCACAATCGCGCAACGAAGCTTGAAGCAGCTTCTTCTCACTGGTTGCGCCACACCATGGGGTCTCGCCTGGCCGATTCGATCGATCTGCGCCATGTCCGGGACACGTTTGGCCACGCCTCACTGAGCACAACCAGCATCTATTTGCATGCCGAAGATGACCTGCGCCACGCGGCCATCAGTGCCAGTCATCGTTTGGGATGGGGTTGATCTCCACGACTCCGCCTTGGCCAAACTGTCGATTTGGAACCGCGATATAACATTTGCAAAAGCAATTGCTATTCATGAAAATGCAAGATAATGACTGCTTAGCCAATTGTTACCAATAGGGGCTTGGTCGCCATGTCTTTGTCTGGAGGCGCGTAAACGATGCAGCGTAAGCGGTCATTGAACCCCACCCTAGCCACCAAGGCTGTGCTCTGACAGCCTAGGTTTCCACGTAGATGAACGTGGGAACGTAGCGATGAACGACGAATTGCAGGATCTCAGGCGCAGGTTGGTGGTGGGGCACAAGGCCGACGGGCGCAGCGTGTACGACGAGCAGGCGAAGGCGGAATTGGTTGAGCTGTGCATGCGGCCCGGCGCGTCGGTGTCCCGTCTGGCGCGCGAGTGCGGGGTCAACGCCAACCAGGTTTGCCGCTGGCTGCGAGAACGTGGGCATGTCCGCCGACCGCGTCAGGCCACGAGCCGTGCGGTGAGCACACCGACGGCGTTCGTCGCCGTGCCGGTGGTATCTGCGGCGGCGCCGGCTGAGGAGCGGCTGGTTGCCATGGTGCAGTTGCAAGCCCGGCTGCCCAACGGCGTCGCCATCGAACTTGGAGGCATCGACGTCCGGCACGTCGGCGCGGTGATCGAAGCACTGGGGAGGCTGCGGTGTTCCGTCTCGACGAAGGGCTGAAGGTCTACCTGCATCGCGCACCGGTGGACTTCCGGCTCAACATCAACGGCTTGGCGGCGCTGGTACAGCAAGCCCTTGGGCTGGACCCGTTTGCCGCCTGCATCTACGTGTTCAGCAACCGCCGCCGCGACCGGGTGAAGGTGCTGGGCTGGGACCGCAACGGGTTCTGGCTGCTGCTCAAGCGGCTGGAACAGGACCGGTTCATCTGGCCGAGCGAGCAGGACGTGCCCACCTTGACGGTCGAGCAGTTGCACTGGCTGCTGGAGGGCATCGATGTGGGCGTGGTGCAGCGACATCCGATGCGACGGTACGAGCTGGTCGGCTGAGAACACTTCGGTGGTGCTGCGCCATTGCGGCACATCCGAATGGCGCCGAGGGCTGCAGGCCGGGACACTGCATCGCAGATGACCGACATGCCCACCCTCGAACAGATCCAAGAGCTGCAACAAGCGCTGGCCGAGGCGCGCCAGCACAACGAAGCCCTGGCGGGCGAGTTGCGTGTGACACGCACCGAGCGCGACCTGCTCAAGGAGCAGCTCAACAAGTTCAAGCGCCAGCTGTTTGCCGCCAGCAGCGAGGTCAGTGGCCAGCACCAGAAGGACATGTTCTTCAATGAGGCCGAGGGCCTGGGTGCGCAGGCAGAGCCGGCCGCCGAAGAGGCCACGCCCGGCGATGAGGCGATCGATGTGCCCGGTCACCGGCGCGCCAAGCGCGGGCGCAAGCCTCTGGACCCCGCACTGCCGCGTGAGGTGGTGCGCCACGAACTGCCCGAGAGCGAGCGCGTGTGCCCGCATGACGGCGCTGCGCTGCGCGAGATTGGCGTGGAGACCAGCGAACAACTCGACATCATCCCGCAGCAGGTGCGCGTGATCCGCCACGAGCGGGTGAAGTACGCCTGCCCCTGCTGTGACGGCGGGCTGCGGCTGGCCGCGCGGCCCGCGCAAGTCATTCCAAAGGGCCTGTTCACCGAGTGCGCGCTGGCCTGGATGGCCACGGCCAAGTACCTCGACGGGCTGCCGCTGTACCGCCAGGCAGCGCTGCTGGGGCGCTTCGGCGGCACCGACATCTCGCGCAACACGGTGGCCGCCAGCATGGTGCGTGTTGGCCAGGCCGTGCAGCCGGTGATGAACCTGCTGCGCGACGAACTGCTGGACGCACCGTTGGTGTTCGGCGACGAGACCGAGTTGCAGGTGCTCAAGGAGCCAGGGCGTAAAGCACAAACCAAGAGCTATGTCTGGGCGCAGATGACCGATGGCTCAGGCCGGGATGGCACCGGGCCACCGATCAGGCTGTTCAGCTACGCGCCCAGCCGCTCGGCCGCCACCGCGATGGGGCTGTACGCCGGCATCCGTGCCGGTGCGGTGCTGATGACCGATGGCTACGACGTGTATGACAAGGTGGCGCAGACGCAGCAGCTTGTGCACCTGGCCTGCTGGGCGCATTGCCGACGCTACTTCCACGACGCTTTGCAGGCCTGCCCCAAGGACCAGCGCGGACCAGACCAACTGGCCGCACGGTTCATCGCGCTGATCGGCAAGCTGTACCAGATCGAGGCCCAGGCCAAGCGTGATGGCGCCGACCTGGCCGAGCTCACGCTGCGGCGCCAGCGCGACAGCACGCCGGTGATCCAGGACATCGAACAACTGCTGTTGGCCAACCTGCACAGCGTGCTACCGCAAAGCCTGCTGGGCAAAGCCTTGCACTACACGGCAGGACAGTGGCACAAGCTCAAGCGCTACGTGGAGGATGGGCGCTACAGCATCGACAACAACGCTCAGGAGAACGCCATCCGGCCGTTCTGCGTGGGCAGGCGCAACTGGCTGTTCGCCGACACCGTCGCCGGCGCACACGCCAGTGCCAACCTGTACTCGCTGCTGCAGACCTGCCGTGTCAACGGCATCGATGGCTACCGCTATCTGCGCTCCCTGTTCAGGTGGCTGCCGATGGCCAGTACGGCTGACGACTATGCCGCGCTGCTGCCCTGGCGCATCAACATGAACACAGACTGAGTGCAGTCAATCGAGGTCAATGCAGGTCAGCTGCCGCGCCACAGCACTTCTTGAACTTCTTGCCGCTCCCACAAGGGCAAGGCTCATTGCGGCCCACCTTGGGCTGCATCGATTTGGCCACTCCTCGCTCGTAGACAGCCAGTCTCAGCGGTAGCCAGTGAGCATGCATGTCCAAGACGGCCTGCGGGATCTGAAGGGCCAACTCCGCTCGCATGGCTGGCGTCTTGGTCAGTTCATCCTGGTCCTCACCGAAGTCATCTTCGCCGAGCAGTGCGATTGGCCTGAACCATGCCTGCCCTTGAGCCGTTGACAACAAGGGTTGCCAGTCATTCCAACAAAGTCTCATGCCTTGAACAAAACCGTAGGCCCAACCTTCGGCGTCGTCATACTTCCGCTCATCACCTTCGTACGTCATCGTTGACCAGCAAGGGCTGATCTGCCTGGGATCCGATTCCAGCCCAGCAATGATGCTGTTGAAGTGACGCATGACCAGACCCAATATGTGGTTCAGATGCTCGATGGAGTCCATCGGCGGCATCATCTCCTGGGTGCCCCAGATCTTTGGGAGCCATTGCTTTGGATGCAGCGTCGTCGGGCCGACAGCAATCGCATGCATGAACCCATCCATGATGTCCGCCACCATGACCTCTTCCGTGTCGACGTCATAGAGCAGGAACTGGTCAAGCTCGTCGAACTCTTCCTCGGATAGCGGGGTAAATGGGTTGGTCATCGATTGAACGCAAGGTGCGGCAACAACCGCGATTCTCGCTCGACCATCACCGGCACAACGTGCCCATCACGGTTGAGCAGGAACCGCAAGGGGCGTAGTCTATTGACCGCTTAC
>Ga0105357_10002116_pt1 | contig 10690 bp, 11 predicted proteins | sample GOMGulsemesocosm_4_FD_83660 | JGI IMG/M metagenome (GOLD analysis project Ga0105357, IMG submission 83660) | Methane-oxidizing microbial communities from mesocosms in the Gulf of Mexico - GOM15B Gulf of Mexico | ecosystem: Environmental > Aquatic > Marine > Cold seeps | place: USA: Gulf of...
AGCAAAGACTTCTTTGGTAAAGAAACCTTTTTAACTGTTTCTGGGCAGTTAAATGTTGAAACTTACTGTAACGCGTTATCAAAAGTTTACACCTTTGGCCCTACTTTTAGAGCTGAAAACTCTAATACTTCCCGTCACTTAGCTGAATTTTGGATGATTGAACCTGAAATCGCTTTTGCTAATTTATCAGATGCAGCAGATTTAGCTGAAGAAATGCTTAAATATGTGCTTAAAGCAGTTTTAGACGAACGTAGTGATGATATCGCCTTTTTCCAACAACGCGTTGATAAAACAGTTATAGAACGTTTGAACTCTGTCATTGAAACAGACTTTGTCCGTTTAGATTACACTGACGCCATTACCATTTTAGAGAACTGTGGTAAGAAGTTTGAAAACCCTGTTTCTTGGGGCGTTGATTTAAACTCTGAACATGAGCGTTATTTAGCAGAAGAACATTTTAATGGCCCAGTGATTTTACAAAACTACCCTAAAGACATTAAATCTTTCTATATGCGTTTAAATGATGATGGCAAAACCGTTGCCGCAATGGACATTTTAGCGCCAGGTATTGGTGAAATTATTGGTGGTAGCCAACGTGAAGAACGTCTTGATGTGTTAGATAGTCGTTTAGAAGAAATGGGCTTAGATACTGCCGATTACAGCTGGTATCGAGATTTACGTCGTTACGGCACTGTACCTCATGCTGGTTTTGGTTTAGGTTTTGAACGTTTAGTGGCTTATGCTACAGGTATGCAAAATGTACGCGATGTGATCCCTTTTCCAAGAACACCGAATAACGCAGATTTTTAGACGTTAGTAATTTAGTGTGGCAATTTTATTGTCGCACTAAATTACGATCTACATTAGGACGAACTACATTTATTTCCAATACGTTACCTTATTTCTATAATCTTTTGTTGGCTTTACCTGTGATTGTTTACAAGGTGTTCCTATATACAAAAAACCAACAATTTCATCGTGTTCTTTAATAGCAATCCCTTGTTTAACCTTCGTATTATAAGCTAGGCTACCCGTTCGCCACATAGCACCATAACCAAGTGCGAAAGCTGCCATTTGCATGGCATGTACGCCACAACCTGCAGTAATTAATTGTTCTTGTTTTGGTACTTTGTTGTGTTGAACAAATTTAGTACTCACAACAATAATCATCGGTGCTCTAAAGGGCATTTTTGCTATCTTCTCTACGTTAACACTTTGGCTATCACTACTTTCAACCAACAGATCACTCAAGCGCTGTAAACCCTCCCCCGTTATTACAGTGTAGTGCCAAGGTTGCAAGCAAGCGTGATCCGGCACTCGCATACCTGCCGCTAAAATTTGCTCTAAATCCTTAGGACTCGGCTTAGGTGTTGTTAATAAAGGTGTTGATTGTCGCTGTAAGAGCAACTCAATACTGGTCATGGTGTTTATTTATTCTAAATAGTTATGATATAAGTGTATAACTAACGGGTGTATGACGCACTTAAATATATGGCTTAAATTTACAATTTTTCACTGACTTAATTTATTGCTAACAGCAAAATAATCGTTCGCTTATTTAATCACATTAAACCAAGGCGTTGACCTGCGTAAATTCGTGGAATACAGTTTTACATCGCTTTTCTTTGCTAATTGACTTTTAATATTTATTTGACGGTATTTTATCTTCTGATAAAAATATTTTCGACATGTAATAATCAACACTGGTATATCGACCTGCCCCAATAAAGAATAAAGCAAGTAACATGATAAAATAGGTGGCTGAAAACTCTATGCCATTATTAAGCACAACAATGTTACCATTCTCGTATAACCAATCGGTATTGCCATTGTTTTCGAGGATGTCACGCATTGCTACTATGCGTTTACCCGTTTCTACACTGTTCTCTAAACTCGCTTCTGCTTGTTCAAAACCAATCCAAGTCATCATTTTAGCTGCACTGGCATCAGGGTTTGTTGGCGTTATTGCAAACCAACCGTTCGGTGCATGTACAGTGCTTGCAGCCATAATCATGGTAAACATTAACGGAATAGAGATTAACCTTGTTAGTGCGCCAACAAGTAATAACCAACCGCCAAAAAACTCGGCTAGTATCACTAAATTTGCCAATAATGCAGGAAATGGTAGGCCTAAGCCCCATTCACTATTACCAAACCAAGCAATTATATTCGGATCAGCCATAAAGGAGGCTATACCCGAAACCTCTTCATTAAGCAGTTGAGTTTTATTAAACCCTGCCATAATAAAAACAGGTGCAAGATATAAGCGTATTAATAAAGCGGGAACACCATCAAAGTTAGGCAGTTTGTTTAAAAAATTGTTGTACATTGATGATAATAGTAAAAACATTGTTGTTGGCCTCAATTGAATTACGTTTTTAGAACAGTTATAGGGTATAAGAACTTTTAAACACAAAAAACCTTTCATAACTTATCATGCCTATGTAGATCAATCAGGAAAGAGACAACATTGACAAAGAATGTCATTCCCGCGGTGTTTTGGCGGGAATCTAAACTAAAAGACAATGGATCTTCGACAAAACACTTCGAAGATGACGAAATTAATGAACTCCTGAGCCAACTACATAGGCATGTAACTTATTAAAAAGAGGAAGAGGTTAATAAATTTAAAGTTCGATAACAGACGTTAGATAAAGTCTTATTTAATTACAATCTAATTAGTCAAATTCAAATCCATTTAGGTTAAGATAATACTAATCCTTTACTTGGTATTTATAGATGATTTTTATGAGTAAATTAGTAAACCTATTGAAACGTATTATATTAGGCATTTGGCGTTTATTTAGCCTAACACGTTCAGTTGTTTTAAATTTAATTTTCATTGTGTTTTTAATAGGCTTTATCACGGTGCTCGGTAGTGATGTTGAACAAGTTACTGTACCTAATAAAACGGCATTAGTGTTGAATTTAGTGGGTGATTTAGTTGAGCAAAAACGTGAAGTAAACCCAATGGATGCTCTTTTATTAGAGGCCTTAGATGAAAAAGAAGATAAACCCGAAGTGTTAATAGCTGATGTGTTAGAGGTTATTGCTAAAGCTAAAAATGATGATCGGGTACAGTTATTGGTTTTACAGCTTCAAGGTTTACGATCCGCAGGTTTAAGTAAGTTACAAAATATTGGTGCTGCGCTCATCGACTTCAGAGATTCAGGTAAAAAAATTGTCGCTTTAGGTGACAACTTTTCACAAGATCAATATTACCTTGTTAGCCATGCCGATGATATATGGCTGAACCCACAAGGTTTTATGTTACTTGATGGTTATGGTCGCTATCAAATGTATTTCAAATCAGCATTAGAAAAACTTGCGATTAATCAGCACATTTTTCGTGTTGGCACGTTTAAGTCAGCGGTAGAGCCTTTTATACGTGACGATATGTCTAAAAAGGCAAAAGAAGCTAATGCATTATGGTTAAATGATTTATGGCAACAATATAAGGAAGATATTGCTAAGCAAAGAGGTTTTAACATCAATAATTTTGATGACAATATGACCGATTTATTAAGTAAGTTTACCAAAGCTAATAGCAGTTTTGCCCAGTACGCCCTGACAAATGGTTGGGTTGATCAGTTAAAAACACGTGCACAAATGCGCAGTGACTTAATTAAGATGGTTGGTAAAAACAAAAAAGGTGACAGTTATAACCATATTCTTTTTAACGATTATTTGGCCGCAACAACTTCATTCTTACCGCTAGACAAAGAATCAATAAACAAGGTAGCGGTTATCGTTGCTAAAGGTACTATTTTAAACGGTATACAAAAACCAGGAACCATTGGCGGTGACTCAACGGCAAAATTGCTACGTAAAGCGCGAAATAACGATAAGGTAAAAGCGGTTGTATTACGGGTTGATAGCCCTGGCGGTAGTGCTTTTGCTTCGGAAATAATTCGTCAAGAAGTAGAACTATTAAAAACAGCAGGAAAACCGGTTGTTGCTTCCATGGGCACTTATGCTGCTTCTGGTGGTTATTGGATTTCAGCACCTGCGGACAAAATAATTGCTGCGCCATCAACGATCACGGGCTCTATTGGTATTTTTGGCATGATGATGACCTTTGAGGATTCATTGAGTAAATTTGGCATTTATACCGATGGTGTGGGTACCACAGATATTGCAGGTTTCGGCCCTACTCAGCCATTAACTAAAGGTATGTCACAGTTATTTCAACTTAGTATCAATAAAGGTTACCAAGATTTTATAAGTATAGTCGCTGAAAATCGCAATATGACTTTAGCGCAAGTAGATGCAGTTGCTCAAGGGAGAGTATGGTCTGGTAAAAAAGCCAAAGAACTTGGTTTAGTTGATGAATTAGGTAACTTAACTGATGCAATTGTTGCTGCAGCTGAACTAGCTAAGCTTGATAAATATGACACCTTATTAGTTGAAAAAGAGACATCTTCGCGTAATAAATTAATCCAAAAATTGATGGGGCAAGTACAAACTTTGGTTATTACTCATTTTGGTTTTGTCGCTAATACGCCGGCTGGAGAATTAATGTCTTTAGGTGGTATTAATGCTAAGCCAATGACCCAGTTTATCAATCAACTGCAAGCTGAATTTACCAAGATGAATCAATTTAATGACCCACAAAGTATGTATACGTTATGCCTTGTCTGTAGTGTTCAATAACGATGGTATACCCGTATATATAAATAACTGTCTTAAAGTTCATTAAACTCATCTAGCCATTCGATAAAAGAATCAGATACTTTGTTAACACTACAATTTCCCTGTTCATAAAACCATACGGGTAAATCTATTTGCTTACTGGCACAATCAATAAGTTTAAAACAAAACATGTTTCCTTTACAGTCAGAGGCAAACAAAACATGTCCCTTTGGCATACCCGTCATTTCATACAGCTTTGATAATGAAAAAACATCTTCAAGACTTAAGAAGTCTTGCACGGCAGAAACATCGGCATTTAAATCACAAACTTTAGTTAACACGTTGGGAGAGTGAACCAAACCATAGTTAGTTAGTAAATATTTATATGAGTCAGGTAAAAATGAGTTTAATTTTGCTTCAAGCTCTAAAATATCATCTGAATTTATTGGCACCATAACATTTTTACTGGCCCAGGTTTTTACAAATTGATCAATGCTATTCAATGTAAGCATACTCCAAAAAAGTTAGGGGTTAACAATATTTAATAAATGATTTTGTGTGATTAATGACGTCTGCCATTTTTTTTAATCGTTCCATTTGTTCAGGTTGTTGAAATACAACTTGTGCTGCTTGAATAGCTTATTATTTTTGACTAACCGGTACTATTTGATAATAGAAACACCTGAGACTTCTAAAACTGTTTTTGCGTCTGCCCGTTCAATCACTTTTAATAAAGTTGTTTGAATGGTTTCATCTTTTCTAACATCAACTTTACTGGAAAACTTCTGCTCTTGTGCAGTAGCACCTTCTTCTAAGATAAAACCAACCACGACTTCGGTTGCGTAATCAACTGATTCACCAAAATAGGCAAGTGAAATTTGAGGGTAACCCTGAAATCCTTTTTTTACTCTTTTTGCTATACGTTTTGTCGATTTATCCAAATTCATAATAGTTCTCCATAAAAAATATAAACAGCCTTTGCTATCACTATCCACAACACTTTTTACTGCCAGCTTTAATACTACTCTTGGTTTTATGACCATACTTTATATGATTTTGGCGTGCACCCTGACGCCTCTTGAAAAACAATTTATCTGACATCTTCAACCCAAACTCTATGAAAACTAAACTCAAGCAAATTAATTCTGGTCAGTCGAAAAAAGGCAAGTTTAGCACACTCATAAACCTTATTTGAATTTATTATTATGGCTGTATTTACTCGTTAAGCAGGCGATTATTTTTCATTTATGCATCGACTACACTGTATTTTTAGATCAAAAATAGTTAATCAAAGCCCTTATCCTAATACGTTATATGGAAATCAAATTTTTCTCATGGAAATAAGCATCGATGATACAATGCTGTTTTGTCCCTGCCCCCTCAACTGGTGAGCTATGAAAGACTGTAATCAATGTGGTAAATGCTGTATCAAATATGGTGGTGAAGATCTTTCAGCGACAACAGAAGAAATTGAACTATGGGAAATATTTAACCCTGAAATATTCAAATTTGTTAATAACAACGAAATATGGTTTGATCCTGACACCGGTTTACCGCTTAAAAGTTGCCCTTTTCTTGAAGTTGAGTCCAAAACAGACCCCCTAGTTCAGAGCAAATATACATGTCGTATTTACTTAGATAGACCTGAAGACTGCCGTCATTACCCCAGTCTTATTACTGAAATGATTAGAGATAAATGTGAAATGGTTGAAGTAATAGATTTAAAAAAGCCGAAGGAAGCTCAAATAAAACTCGATTTATTAATGCAAGATAGTCGTCCTCCGAGTGGCTCATAACTTAAAATGCGCATTGACTACTCTTTTTACGGGTAAAAACTCAAGAAAAAATATTTTACCTAAAATATAGTGCTATTTTTCATTAAAAACTTACCATTTACTATTTCATTACGCGTTAATATTAGCAACAATGGAGATCATTATCCTATACACATTAATTGAAGAAGTAATATCATCATGAAAGCTATAATAAAGTCATCTAAATTAAACAATGTTTGTTATGAAATTAGAGGGCAAATAGCGGCAGAAGCGCGTCGTTTAGAAGACGAAGGACATAAAATTCTAAAACTAAATATTGGTAATCCTGCTCCTTTTGGTTTTGAAGCACCTGAAGATATTTTAAAAGACGTCATTCATAACTTGCCTAATTCGCAGGGCTATAGCGAATCTCAAGGTATTTATTCTGCACGTGTTGCTGTGATGCAATATTTTCAGCAACAAGGCATTAAAGATGTTTGTATTGATGATATATTTATTGGTAATGGCGTTAGCGAGCTCATTGTCATGGCAATGCAGGGCTTACTAAACAATGGTGATGATGTATTAATTCCTGCTCCTGATTATCCACTATGGACTGCTGCTGTTTCACTTTCTGGTGGTAACCCTGTTCATTATGTTTGTGATGATGAAAACAGTTGGTTTCCTGATCTTAATGATATGGAAAGTAAAATTACTGATAAAACTAAAGCAATTGTTTTAATTAATCCCAACAACCCTACTGGCGCTGTTTACCCTAAAGAAATATTAGAAGGTATCATTGACCTCGCAAGAAGACATAGTCTCATAATCTTCAGCGATGAAATTTACGATAAAATTTTATATGACGACGCTAAACATATTTCAACCGCATCACTTTGCCAAGATGTATTTATCATTACGCTAGGTGGTTTATCTAAAAATTACCGTGTTGCTGGGTTTAGAGCAGGTTGGATGGTTTTATCGGGTCCTAAAATTCACGCTGAAGATTATGTAGAAGGGTTGACAATTTTAGCTTCAATGCGCATGTGCTCTAATGTACCAAGTCAGCATGCCATTCAAACAGCATTAGGTGGTTATCAAAGTATTAATGAACTAATTACAGGTGATGGTCGATTATTAAAACAGCGTAATGTAGCTGCTAATATGATCAATGATATTGATGGTTTATCATGTCACCCGGCAATGGGGGCATTATATTTATTTGTAAAAGTAGACGCTGAAAAATTTAATATCACTAACGATGAAAAAATGATTTTAGATTTACTTAAACAAGAAAAAATATTACTTGTTCACGGTAGTGCCTTTAATATAAAAGCCCAGAATTACTTTAGATTAGTGTTTTTACCGCATGTTGATGAATTAGTGCCTGCACTAGAAAAAGTGAAAAACTTCTTTGCTACTTATAAGCAATTATAAATAGAGGCTTATGCCCGTTCCATTTTAGTGAAATTGGTATTAATCATCTGGACGAGAAAGCTCGTCCAGTGTTTGCATACAAGCAGGGAATTGTGAATGATAATACTCATTCACTTCTTCCCATTGCTGACAATGCGTGTTTACTCTTTCACCTAACAATTTGGCTGCATCAATAAACTCTCGGTTACCGCCATTTACTTCTGATAAACTATAGTGGTAAGCCGCTAAATCATCTGCCGCTTTAACGATAGCTTTAGTTTGCTTATCAACCTTTACCTGTATAACTAAGGGAGCCATTGCATCTTGCAGGTATTCAGGCAAACCCTGATATACCATAGAGTGTTCTACTTCACTTTCAATGATCTTTATTTGCTTAGTCAGCTCGGGGTTATAATATTTTAAAGGGCTGGGTATATCGCCAACGCCGCCAGATTCACTTGCTTCATGATAAAGTGCCGCCAATGCAATGGATGCGGGATCATAATCACGCTTAAATTTTATTTGCCCAATTAGTGCTATTTGATGGCTAATCAGAGTAACTTCAAAAGAATGTTGAGCACAAGTTTCCGGCTCTCTTGTGGTCATTAACGGCCAGCGTATTATTTTTCGAAGTCTTAGCATCCAAGCACTAAAACTACCTTTTTTATGATGAAACATTGATTACAGACCTATTGTTCGACAAATAAGTAGTGTTCAAAATGAACTTAGTTAAATTGAGAGATCACTTTATGAACTATATCTTTAATCCCTGATGAGGGTGCTTTTTTATCAAAAAAACGCCTAAATGTCACGCCCTCAATGAATAAAGTTCGTCGTTTAAGTTTATTTTCCGCCATGGACCTACAAATTTGGTGTGTGTGAAAATAAGGTAGTACTTGAGCTCGTTTTAGCATTTTCTTTTTTACTTGATGATTTTCTTTATTGGTACAAACACAGTGAAAAACATTTTTTGCTATATCTAATCCGATTGTTGTAATATTCATTTTGGTCTTCTCCTGTTTATGATTATTTGTTTAACACGCTAATCATGGTACATAGATGCCGTTAAGAGGAGGAGACCATTACATCAAGAAACTCAAAGTGCAGGATCAGCTGGAATTATATAGTGGCCTTGGTATGTTGTGGCTTGGGTATATAAATCATTAAAAAGGACCCCCATGGATAAAGAAATTGAGATTCAAGCAGCCGTCTTTCGCCGTTTATTAGAACACTTAGATAAGCGTAAAGATGTTCAAAATATAGAGCTGATGAACTTAGCCGGTTTTTGTCGAAACTGTTTAAGTAAATGGACAGTAGCAGAAGCCGAAAAGCTAGGCGTTAACGTTGATATTGATACTGCCCGTGAGCAAGTTTATGGTATACCGTATAGTGAATGGAAAGAAAAGTATCAACAACCAGCCACTGAAGAACAATTAGCTAAATTTAATGCTGTAAATAAAAGTTAATAGCAGATTATAAAGTAGTAGCTATGCAAAATTTAGCTACTACAATATTCAGCGATTAGAGTATAACTGTTTGGATAGTTATTTATCTCGTTCTGCACCGTATTGCAGGTTAACTAATTAATCAACGAAACAACGTAACCTCTTCTTCCGTTAAAGCGCGCCACTCTCCAGGTACTAAACCCGTTAATTTAAGAGCGCCAATTTGCTCTCGATGTAAACCTATCACTCTATTTCCTATGGCAGCAAACATACGTTTAACTTGATGATACTTACCTTCTGTTATCGTTAACAGCACCTCATTGTCAACGTCTGTATCTGTCACTAAGGTTAAAATAGCCGATTTAGTTAACGAAGATTCACCTTGTAATTGTAACCCTTGGGAAAACTGTTCAATAAGTGCAGCTGACTTGTCAACAGTGATTGGGTTTCTCAGCCATACGCGATACGTTTTTTGGCATTCTTTTTTCGGTGAAATAACATTATGTGACCAGCGACCATCATCCGTAATTAAGACTAAACCGGTGGTATCGGCGTCTAAACGTCCTGCAATGTGTAAATCAAATGCTTTATCAACATCAATAAAGTTTAATACTGAGGGATAACCCTCATCAACATTAGAGCAAATAGTATCCGCTACTTTGTGCAACATAAAATAACGTGAGCGACGGGCTGTTAACGTTTGGCCATCAATATCAATGTCATTATTTTCATGCACCTGCATGGAAGGATCTTTTGCCACATCACCATTAACACGAACGTCACCACTTTTAAGTATCTTTTTTGCTTCGCTTCGCGTTAATTCAGTGCTTTTACAAATAAATTTATCTAAGCGCATGTTTAAATCCTTTTGCTTATTCACTTGCCTCAACCCAAAACCAAAAACCTTGATCGAGTAACTCAATCATTAGCAAAAGAAATTGTTCATTATCATACCAAGGTGCTAATTCTTCCGAGGTTACGATGGATTGATCGCATAACAACTTAATCACAGGAACAATCTCGGTAGAAACCTTTTTCTGCTCACCATTGATATAAAAAACACCGTCGTTAATGGTATTTTCAAAATAAAACGCTCTAAGACCTCCTAAACGCTTAATACTGTGAATAGTGAGTAACTGTGACACTTCATCACGCTTAAATGGTTCTTCACTGGGCATTAAGTCTAATTCATGCTTAGCATTGGTTAAGAACTTACCGACAAAGCCTTTAAACACGCCTTCATTCTCAAGTAGGTTAGTTAACTGATTTTTAAGACTCCGGTAATCATCATTAGTAATTTCACCGCTATTCGTAATAGCCTGTCGATCTGCGTCTTCAAGCAGCTCTGTGCCTAATTCATTATCAATAAGGTGATCGGCTAATGCACTTAATAAGCTCACGGTAGAGTTAGCGCGAAATCCAACAGAAAAACTCATTGATGGC
>Ga0105357_10002117_pt1 | contig 10690 bp, 2 predicted proteins | sample GOMGulsemesocosm_4_FD_83660 | JGI IMG/M metagenome (GOLD analysis project Ga0105357, IMG submission 83660) | Methane-oxidizing microbial communities from mesocosms in the Gulf of Mexico - GOM15B Gulf of Mexico | ecosystem: Environmental > Aquatic > Marine > Cold seeps | place: USA: Gulf of...
AGAAGTCGCTCCACTGACAGCGTTATGCGCATCTGCCCCGCCACCACTTAAAGAAACTGAAACACCGCTTGAGCCAAGTGCAACAGCGACTGATGCCGCCACAGAAGTTGCAGTGATAGTCGCATTCGCTTTGGATTTAATCGTCACGTTGCCTGTCGGCACACTCAGTGAGCCAAACAACACATTATTGGCTGATGCGGTTAAATCATTATCGATATTATTTTCTGCTAGAGAGACCCCAATAGCAAGGGAGGCTGAAGTGGATGATCCTGAGAAGCTACCGGAAACAGCTGCGCCGACAACCACCGAGCTAATCTTTGAGGTATCTTCTGCATAAATATTAAAACTGCTAGCCAGCAGTGATTTAGGCGTGCTGGATGCACTGACAATTGCGCTAACATCCACTTTAATGTTGTTGGTAGTATCTGCGCCAACACCGGTTAATGCACCTGCAACACCAGAGGTTGACTGCGCTAAACCGACAGAGACCGCCACGACATTGGCAGCAATCGTCTGGGTGCTTTTAGCAATATTGTTGACAGCCCCACTGATACTAATATCAGTATCACTAATAAGTGCAGCTATATTATTAGCCGCATTGCTATTATCAGGATCTTTACCGACGTTATTGGTCGCTATGCTGACGCCAATCGCCCCGGCGACACCCGTGCCACTCGTTGCACTGGCTAGTGCAATACTTGCACCCACCACGTTTGCATTCAAGTTACCGGTGACTTCTGCCTTAACCGATACATTGGTATTGGCTGCACTGGTTTTTAATTGCTGGTCAATACTTGAAGCGGTTAAAAAGGCCTCTGTATCGCCGTAGACTGCATTGCTAACACTAGCACCTGCACCGCTCAGGCTAATACTGTTAGTACCACCACTTTGCAGTCCTACTGAAGCTGCCACGACTACCGCAGCAATATCTGAATTGTTTTTCGCTAGCGTATCAAAACTCGCCGCTTGATCAGGTAAAGTGATGGTCGAGTTATTGGTCTTGGCACGTGTATTCGCGCGTACCACGTTAGCACTGATAGCCGCGGCTACCGATAAACCAACTTGTGTGTTAGTACCTGTGGTCGTGCCAAAAACCACTGAGGCACCTAATGCCACAGAGAGAATATCTGCTTCTGAGTCTGCGGTTAATTTAACCGAACCTGAGTGCATGGTGAGATCGATACTATCGATTAATGCATCAGTATTGGAGATAATATTATTTTCAGCATACGTCACGCCAACGGCGCCATTACCCGCGTAGGCAACGCCTGCGGCAACCGCATAAATTTCTGACTCATCTTTGGCTTCGATACTAGCACCAATGCCCGATGCATTAGCACCGCTGACAGTCATAGTACCGATGTCATTTAAATAGGCATCAATGTTATTATTTACATTATTAATCGCGACATTGCCGGTTAGAGCAATACTTGAGCTAGAACCGACAGAAGTCTGAGCAATGCTTGCCATACCTAGTGATAGTGAAGTTGTCACTATGGTGCTGTTATTGTTAGCATTGATACTTAACTGACTTAAACTTAAAGTAGTGATCTGCGAAACACCGGCACTAAGCGTGATATCAACGTCATTTATCAACACAACACCAGCTGCCGCTAGCGCGAATTTGTTTGCCTCTGAACTCGCATAAGCAATTGGGAAGGCATACACACCACCGCCTTCATAAGCATTAACGCTCATATTAGCAGCGCTAAAACTGAGCAAATTTGAGACATTGGCCGAGGTTGTATAGTCGGCGTCATTGTAAATGAAAGCGCCCGCAGCACTCACACCGTAGTTGCTATTAACAGCCGGTGGTGTGCTACCACCTGCTGGGGCTTTTTTACCAGTGGCCCAAGCGGAACTAACAGCAGCGCTGATTAATAAACCTTCACTCTTGGCATCAACCAGCACATCACCTGCAACGTCGACTGTACCTGATTTGACAGTGCCTAATTCAGCAGAGCCTATCAGCGCTTTGGTTACTTTCGTCACTTTGGTGACCGCTGCAGAGGCGCCCACACCGACTGAGGCACCATCACCACTACCACCCGCTAAAATAATAAAGTCGACGCGATTATTTGCCACTACATTTAAACCGACGTCCGCAGCACCATTACCCAGGGCTGCAGCCACTAAATCAACGCCAGATTCTACTTGGGCGATGGTGGTGCTGGTAATGGTATTACCCATATAAAGCCCCGCCACCCCTAAATTACCAATTCCACTACCGGATGCATAACCAAAGGTAGCGCCGAACACTTCTGAGTTTGCATTGAGGGAAATAGTATTCGCTCGTACCTTTGCGCCTGATTCAATAATGGCCTGGCTATCGGTCTTCACCGTATTGATGACAACCCCAGCGCCAACGCCTTCTCTACTTTCACTGGCACCTTTGAGTTCATTGACCTTTTGCGGCACAAGGAAACTTTTTGTCGAAGTACGTGTACCGGTATAATCGATCGATTTGTTGATTGTTAAAGCGTTAAGAGTTAAATCGCGATCTGCAACTATCGGTGTGTAAGTTAGTAAATCATTTGCAGCATCATTTAACGCTGTAGTACTGGCTGTAAATGAATTACTCAAATCATCACGCTGATTTATCAGCGCTCCAGTAAGCACTTTAGAGTGCGCTGTTTGCTTTGAATCTAATACTATAGCATTGAGTGCAATCGAGAATTTCGCACCGGCAGCGACTGAGGAGCTCTTGTTATCAATCAGGTATAAATCAGAAACACCACCAAACAACTGGCTTGGTAAACTCGTGACCATATCGCCCAAACGCTCCCAGCGAGTCAAATCACTGAAATCTTCGCTATTGAGATAAACGTTTTCGTTATTGCCTAAATATTTATAAACGCCGCCTAACCAATAAGATGAGAGTTCAGGTTCTTCACTGGCAATTAACTGCTGCCAATCATAATCGCTGGTATCAAAACGGATCAGAGCATCTTTTTCTATCGCGTAAGGCTGTGAAATTTGACTGCTGCTAATTAAATCCGGTTTCACATATTTAATGGTGGTATCTTTATCGATCAATCCAGTGAGATTTTGCGCCAGAGAATCGATGGTTAGTGTACCTAATACATCTAACTGAGTATTGCCTTGTACTTGTGCGAGCGCGTTATTATCTAAAGTATTGATAATGACCGATACCGCACCGCCAAAAGGCACTTGCGTGAACGCTCCACTAGCGCCTGGCACTTGAGACATCTGTGAAGGGGTAATAGATTCAGAAGAAGCCGATGAAAGTAGCCTTGCATCCGCACTGGCGAAGAGATCTAATGCGCCGCCAACTTGAATATCACTGGTTTTACCCACTTCGCCAATATAAGCGCTGACATTATTAATATCAGTCGCATAAGCAAAGGCTATGCCCGCCGTAAACTTGGTGGGTTTTAAGCGATCACTCGGCTTCATCAACTTTGAGGCAAGAGGAATTTTCGACCCATTGGTCGCAATCCCCAGCTTTACCTTATCCCAGTACTTACCGATTACTGATGGAACACGATTGACTAAGCCTGAGGCATCAGTACCTGAGTTGCCTTCTATATCGCCTTGAATCTGCATGGCTTGCACATTGACATCGCCTTGTACCAGTACATCGCCTGATAAAGTCGCGGTTGTATCACCTTTTTCTAAATGTACCGCTACCCCTGTGGCCATTTTACCACTGGTCCCCGCATCACTTTCTGCCAGTACGTATGCGTAATCAAAGGTTCCGGCTTGTAAAGTAAAATCACCTTTGGCGATAATATTGGCAGTATCTGAAGTAACTGCATTGTTGGTCGAATCTAAGATGCCTACGGCAATACTGGCCGCATAACCTTTAATAGCAGTATCAAAACCAAACAGAGGTCTGGCTCTTACATTTAAATAATTGGATGTCTGTGATATTAGTTCAACATTACCTTGTGCAATGATAGTACCGTGTACCTGTAGGTCAGCGGTGGATTTCAAGTTACCTATAGCAACCACAAAGGCAATAGAGGTTGGGTTAGCTGTTACTCTAGCAACCGCCTTAGCTTTAATGCTGATATTGTCCCCTTCAATCACGGCGCCTGCGGCAATATAGACCGTTGCAGTGACATCCGAATTGGCATAACCTGCGAGCAGACTTTGAGCATCCAGTGCATCGACAACAGAGTTGCCAAAATCTTTGGCCGCTTTTACCGCTCCACCACGCTCGCTCACAGGCGTGAGGGGATTTGATTCTGCCACGGCATAAATGCTGACATCTCTACCCTGAATTGCGGCTGCATTGACAATAATTGACGCGCTATTAACATCTGATTTATAGGCTGAATTGTAGATAATTGTGGCGCCAATCGCACCTAAGCTATCAGTTCCAAAACTCTTAACCTCATTACTATCATCTATCGCCAGCAATGTAATATCGCCACTATTAGACAAAGTTAAACCCTGAGCAGAAATAGTCACATTGTCAGCAACTACAATGTCTTTCCCCTGAAGGTATATATTTCCCGCTGTAGCGCTATTACTATCAGTAATGACATCGGCATTGATCGTTAAGGTACCTGCAGCTGCGATGGTTAAATTTGTACCGGGTAAATTAATAACAGTGTTTATAGTCAGATCAGTATTCGACTCTATTTTCTGTTCATAGTTACTACCTGTCACAGTCACCCAGTCAAAATCTTCACTGGTGAGCAGTGTATCGCCACCGTAGTAAACAACTTCATTATGTGCAGCGCTATCTAACACTGTCGCTAAAATTTTGGTTGTTCGCCCTGTTATATCAACTTTAAGATGGTTGCTGCCAAGGCCGGATTTTAACCCCACATTTGTAGTACTCGCATCGAGCACGACATTTAATGAAGCAGTAACACTGCTAGCGTCAAGTAAAACAGCCCCTGTTGTTGCATTTACCGTTACGGTATCAATTGCACTAAAAGCAGCACTAACATCGGTAGCGGCTGTTGCCCCTTTCCACAGTACTTGAGTATCACTTAGCTCAATCGTGGTATGGCTTGCCCCAGTGCTCACGCTTAAAGTATTAACACCTAAGCCGCCATCTACTGTACCCGTAGCTGCAAGTGCTAACCCTAAATCAAAATGATCATTACCTTTTGATCCTATGAAGGTATCGTCACCACCATTGCCTTTTTGGTTGGTTAACTGCAGTGCAGCTAGCAGACTTAAGCTGACACCGTTGAGAACATTGACATTCACCGCATTAGTGCTTAGTCCCAATACCGATAGAATATCGGTGTTTGTGCCTGCGACCGTTAATTGACTTAAGCCCGTTATTTGCACGCTGGCAGTCGTTTGATCAAAGCTTGCTGTCAAAGCACCTGAATCACGATCATCGACACTGTTTAATAGATCGAGCAGTGCCTGTATATCATTAAGAGCCGATACATCTAAATCAATAATGGTACTGCTACCATCGTCTAAGGTTAGTCTTAAAGTGTGTTCATTAAGTTCACTCCAACCTTCAAGCTGCGATAGCGCAGTGGATGCAGAGACTCCATGGAAACCACTCGCATTAAAGCTATCGGCTAAGACTGATCCGTACATAGAGACGGACTCTACACCGCTGAGTATGACGGTATTTGCATTCACTAATAATTGGTTATTATCTAAATCAATACTGTGACTGTTTGTTGTATCACCACTTAAGTCGACCACTAGCTCATCGCTACCACTTCCCGCATCGACTTCATCGGCACTTTTTCCTTGCAAGTAGATAGTATCGTTACCATCACCCGCTGCAATCGTATTGAGCCCAGAGCCCGCAACAATAGTGTCCTCACCCGCGTAAGTATGTATAGTAGCGACGCCTTTATAAGCACGTAAATCGACATAATCAGCAGAAAAAGAGCCACGCAGCGCTATATTATCGACAGCACTAAAACCTAAAAGCGTATCATTCTCGCTGGTTGAAGTTTGTGTAATACTCGCAACAGCACTGTTGTTAACTTGTAATGATATCGCTATCTGCTGTGCAGCATACAAACCAACAAATTCAACATCCCAGACATCACCGGTCAGCTGTACACTCAGCTGACCAAAAGACAAGCCCAAAGCTTTTTCTATCGCTGTGGCAACTTGCGCTGCCGTGCTTGTCCAGAGAATTTCTTCGGTATCAATAACGCCACTAGAGGCAGTAGTGATGCTAAGCACAAAGCCTGTGCCTGAAGTAGTTCCAGGTTTAGTAAGCTGCCACTTTTCGTTGCTGCCTTGTGCCAAATCAAAGCTGTAATCATAACCACTGCTCGCATTAACACCTGTGTAGCTAAGTATGGCCCGACCGACAAAGTCTTCACTAAAAGTATCTACGCCGGCACCTGCAGTAATGATATCTGCACCGCCTAAACCGACTAGCGTATCGCCAAAATCAGAGGCGTATATTGTATCGCTAAGCTCTGACCCTGTGAGGGTAATCTGATAATTGCTAGCTAGCCTTGCATCGAGGATTTTTCCTTGAGTATCCCCTGATTGCGTGAATGCGCGCAAATACAAGCTTTCGATATTTAATAGAGTATCGGCCCCATCACTGCCAACCGTTAGCGTATCACCCGAGACTAAAAAGTCATCGGCTCGCAGCTCAACCAGTTCATCACCAGAAACATGCGCACCACCGTCGATAATATCTGCGCCACTACCACCGGTTAGTAAGTCATCTAAGTCACCACCCATCAGATGATCATCGCCATCGCCACCGTCTAAGTGCAATTGCAAATCGGAGGCTGTAAAATCAAAGTAGTTTTCCCCACTACCACCAAACGCACTGAGAAAATCAACATCATTGGCTGTAATAACACCGCCATCATCGGTAAAAGCAGCGCCATCCCAATCACCACTGCGCAGCACAAAATCAGATTCAGAGGTGATTTTATCAAGCTCAACATCCACCCCTGTTGCACCTTGTTCACGATAAACAAGACGATCATAACCACCGGCACCGGTGACGGTATCGCCAAAGTCGACCACAAAGTCATTGTCGTTAGTATCGCCGGCTAAAATATCGTCTTGGTTGGAACCGACAATCACCTTTATACCCGCAACTTGAGTAAAACCTGTGGCAGCACCTGTTTCTAAATCGACGTTAACACCGGAGTTGCTATACAGACTGTAATTGAGCTGATCTGTACCACTACCGGCAAGCGAGTCAAAACCGCTAAATTTTATTCCTGAATTACTCGCTCCCTGCAACTCATTAAACTGCTGAGTTTCTAAAGAGGCAATCACACCTTGATTATCGTTATCAATCAACCATTGGTAACTATCGTTAATCGCCGATAATACATGGGATGAGTCATTGGAGTGTGTCGCTTCAATTTCTTCAACAGAGATAAATTCTACCGAACCATTATTACCAAGGGATCCCTCATAATCACCACTGATCTGCCAAGAGCTCTGCTCAACATCACTGCCGACAGAGACATTATCGGTGCCTCCTGCCCCGTCAAATTGCACCACAAAAGTCTGCTCTCCTAAATCGAGAAAAGACTTATCGACGGTTAATTTATCATCCGCAGCAGAACCGGTAATCGTAACAGTATCACCCGCGGCAATATCGCTGATTTTCATTTCACCGAGCACAGCGGAATTAGCACCCACACTATTATCGATCAACTGTATGTACTGCTGTGCACCCGCCTTCTCGACAACTTGTAAAGTCACATCAGCACTGGCGGCAAAGGCTGCCGCTAACGGGTCCGCTGAAAGCAGCAACCTAGGTTCAAGCTGTTCTAGCGTAAAAGCGTTGTGTTTGAACAACTCGCTCTTGCCATTACCTAGACTTTCACTATGGGCTTTTTTCATCGCACTGACCAAGCGTTTCTTACTCGGCCAAGCAAATTTTTGCGTCAAACCTTGTACTTTTGACTTCACTCTTTGCTTTGCGGTCGATGAAAATATAGCCATAATTTAAACCCATTTTTTACAATTTTTAGATAACGCTTACCGGTTAATCAGATAAGTTTTATTTTTTAGTGCTGTGTACTATCGCCGGCGCTTAAATCTGCCGCCGTTTCTGCTTGTTCTGAAGTTGAAGCAGGTAAGTGTCTCAATACTTTATTGAGATTTTGCATCGAATGCATATGCAGATAGATTAGCTCTAGCCCGTCATTGCCAAAAAGCGCTTGTACATCTTCGCTAGGCAACGCTTTTAGTTTGTCTCTATTAACCACTTTAAAACCAGATAAAGTACGTTCTTCCCCACTAGGTAGAGTAAATTTCGCACCCATATCTTCCAGCAAACCCAACTTAGTTAACTGCTTGCAAAACGTTTGGGTACGTTGAAAATGCTGTTGATAGTCCTGCAGGAAATCAAGTACTTTACCGAGATACTGAGTGCGTTCTCCATCGGCATCAAACAATCGCTCTCCGCGACCTTCCTGGTTGCAGCCTTCATAGTTTTCATCGACACACAATGTCAGGGTATCGCCATTGTCAGTACTGGCAAACACAAAAGGATATCGACGAACAAACGCAGGGACATAATCGACATTCCAAGTGCCTTGCGCATCGATATAAAGATTTTCTTCTTCGCGAATACCCATCACAACCACGGGTAACAAATCATCGCCAGAACCTGCAAAAACAATACTGTAATCAGCCGCTGCACTTGGAAACTCCACCGCCATAAGGGGAACCGAGTTTACTTTTTTAGCGAAATTAAAATCTTTTCCCGCTTTAATTGACCAGTCTTGATGACGCTGTTTGTTTACTGCTTCAACTTGCCCGTAAATTAATAATTGAGTGTCCAAATTTTTCCCCTTTATGACCAAAACTGCAAAGCTGAAACTTTGCCTATAATGTAATTAAAGGCCTTTTTGCAGGCCTCTGAAATATTCCAACTAGCCGTACTATGATGAAAATGACAACTCTTCAATGCCCAGTAGGATCGCTTCGACATCCGTGGAGACATCTTCACCTTGCAGATAAGCGTTTACATGCTCCAAGTCCTCTAAAGAAAGAGAACCTGCTGCGCGTTTGAGGCTTAATATATTCAATAAATACCCGTAGCGTGCACTCGAAAAATCACTTCGCGCAATAAACAAATCTCGCTCGGCATCCAGTACGCTCACCCCCGACTCCAACCCAGACTGATAAGAAGTACGCTTTGCATCTACTGCTAACTCATAAGCCTCTAAAGATTTCTTTAAAGCTCTCACTTTACTAATAGAACCCACCACGCCATTAAAGGCCGCACGTGTTTCACGCGCATTTGCCCGCAGTGTCTGCTCTAATTCATCTTTCGCTTTATACTGTAAATTTAACGTTTCGCGTACTTTTGATACTACGGCACCGCCTGAATAAACCGGTACAGTTAAAGTAAACATCACTGCTTGCGTATCCACTTTACTACCGCCACCAAACAACGAGCCTTTTGTCTCTTGCTCATTTTTAGTCACCGTTAAATCTAAAGTAGGATAATGCCCGCCACGCTGACGGCGAACTTCCTGGTAAGACACCGCCACTGCACTGCGTTTAGCCAGTACTAACGGGTTTTGATCAGCGGCTAACTTTAGCCAATCACTGGCGACATAAGGATCAGGTTTTACCAATTCCAATTCATTGCCTAAAGCCACGAGCGCATCAGGTAGCTCTCCGGTAATTTCTCGCAAACCTTGAATGGAATCTTGCAAATCATTGGCTATTTCAATTTTTCTCGCCTGCGCTTGCAAAAAACGTGCTTGAGCATCTAAAAAATCAGTCATGCGCGCCAGACCACTGCTGCGCTGATTACTCACTAATTCGAAGTGCTTTTCTAAGGCAGAGGTTTCTGCCGTTACCGCGATAAAGTTATCTTGCTCTCTTAAGACATTAAAATAGGTTTGCGCCACACGATAAATCAAGCTTTGATTGACGTCTTCCAGCTCAGCAGCAACCCGCTTCACCTCTTCTTTTGCCTGTTTGAAATAAGCCCAGTTGCTAAAGCTATAAACAGATTGGGTGATAGACAAGTTCAGTGTATTGGTGGGAAAAGATGTAGTACCGGCGTTAAATACTGCGTTGTCAGAACTCACAATATCTTGGGTTGTATCTGTTCTGCTATAACTCAGCTTTACGTTTGGTAATAAGACGGCCTTAGCTTGCTGGTATATTTCTCTGGAAGCTTCATGCTGGTGAAAACCCGCTTCAAAAATAGGGTCACTTTCCCTCGCTTGCTGATATACATCTAGTAAATCAGCACTTTGTACTGAAAATGAAAATAATGACACACAAACCACGCTTAACTGTGTAAGCTTTAGAAATCCTTTCGATATATGCAGCGCCATCGTACCCCCTAATTAAAATTTAAATTGCCATATTTTTTTATAAGTAATTGACAATAAACCATTAAATAAGCCTCAGCGATAATCCCCTAAAACCTATTGGCAGAAATGAACCAATATTAATCTAATCGTCGCTAATTTAATACCAATTCGGCAAAAAACCACCCAAAAACAATGATATACAATTAACCTAAAATGAACAAAGCAGACAAACAATAACCATTTGCAACAACATGATTGGCGACTCTCAATTAACCGCTAAAAAGACACTCTATTTTATACGCCAATAACCCCGTAAATTAAATGCTCTGCTTATCAACGAACCCAGACTCAAAAACATGAAACTTTGTTAACGGCTATCCAAGCGAGAACCTTTTCATATAAAAGTATGACCTCACTCATCAACCCCCGCCCCAAAGCCTCATTATAACTTTTAGCTTACA
>Ga0105357_10002121_pt1 | contig 10677 bp, 9 predicted proteins | sample GOMGulsemesocosm_4_FD_83660 | JGI IMG/M metagenome (GOLD analysis project Ga0105357, IMG submission 83660) | Methane-oxidizing microbial communities from mesocosms in the Gulf of Mexico - GOM15B Gulf of Mexico | ecosystem: Environmental > Aquatic > Marine > Cold seeps | place: USA: Gulf of...
GGATATTGACGCCAGACGAGGCATATGAGACGAAATTGAATACAGAGAAATTAGCAGCCTAATTGAAACCCTGATCCACCTTAAGCAGGCTGCAAACTGGTCGAAAAAGTAGGACCACCTCTTACATCTGCAAAATCTGGACTTCTGAGCCAGACCGTTTCATCTTAAACCCGATCCACCAGATGCCGGGACTAAACGCCTAGGGTGCTATTTTGGCCGCCGAAGCCATACCCAAAATCGGGAGCGCCTGATTTTCAGTATGACTTGCCATTCCAGTCCTGCGAGAGTGGGAAGCCGGGATCGCAACACCCGGCGCTGATGCAGACACCACCCCAAGGTGGTGCGCGGACCCACAGGAAACGCCACGTCATTGAAGAGATAGCTTACCATACGGCACTGCAGTTCCAGCCCAAGTTTAAAGCGGTGATTGGAAAACTTGTTTTCAACCCAAGGCCAGTCAATAGGGTCCCCCGGAATTGAGCAGAGGTCGATCAGTTCCAACACATAGCGCAGCTGGGTAAATCCGGTAAATACACCGCGATCCTGAAGCATATCATGCGACAGGTTTGTCACCAGCCGTAAGCTTGCATTTGGTATGCGCACGGCGCCATTCCCAAAGGGCACCATGCGACTTTGTTCCTGTAGATCCTGTTCGGTGATCGTGTCAAAATAGCGTTCCGGTATCCTATTGTGAACGTCGAGGGCGCCAACGACATCGTCGCGATAATAGCTCCCCAGAGAATACTGATTTTGACTATCAGGAAACTTCATATAGCCGATGTCACTCAGAACTTTTGTGACCGCCTCATCGTCATTTGGATTGGTAACAATATCCAAATCAAAGGACATGCGTGGCACGGTGTCCACCAGTGAAGACTGGAAAAGCAGCACCGCCCCTTTGGTTAGTCCAACCTCAATATCCTGTGCCGTCAGCACGGTGATCACCTCGTGAAGTTGTTTTTTCAAACGATGGTTGCGTCCGATGTTGGCTGCGTCAAGCTCTGCCAGATAGACCAGCGCATCGGGATCAACCTGCGCGACCTGATCAGACTGAACCAGTCTCCTGTTCAGTAATGGCCCAATGAAGTTTTCGTTAGCGCTGCCGATGATGAGTTCCCAGTCCGCGCCCTTTGGGACACGCCCTTGCAGGCACTCCGACAGATGTTCCAATGCATTTGAGCCCAACCGTAACACCTGATCATTCGCCCTCTGCGATGCGCCATGCCCGTTGGGTCAAGGCCAGAGCACAATCAAGAGTGTCAAAAGTGATCCGAAAGAATCGTGCTGAATTCACCAATGCAACCAAGGTGTCAAAGGCGCTATTGGTGAGGCGATCGTCCGGTGACCAACAGGCGCTAAGGATCGCCTGAAACGCCTCTTCCTCTGCCATGATCGGCTGCAAGCCTTGCGCAGCATCGCCGTTTAGATTCAGAAAAAGCACGCAACGAACCGGCCGCGCAATGCAGTCGCCAGGCGCGAGGGCAAGATAGCGAACGACTTTTCCATCCGGCCTGACAAAGCTTGGGCGGTCCTCAAGCCCGGGTAACCGTGACGCTAGAACTGGCAGGGCGTCGCTCTTCAGTGTCGCCGGGAACGGCAGCGCCTTTACTTCACCCTGCGTCATCAACACAGCAAGATCGTCGCCTTCCAGACAAAACCCTTCTCCAGCCAGCGCAACTGACAATGTCGATTTGCCGCTGCCTGGATCGCCGCATAGCAGCAAGGACTGAGTGTCTGCCGAAAGGGTTCCAGCGTGAAGCACGAGATGATCCGAAAATTCCAGTACTAGATTTGTCAGCAGGAATTTCAGCGCAGCACCAAATTCGTGCCAGTCGTACCAATCTAGGTTCTCGCCAACCCAGGCCAGGCCAACGCGCGTTTCCTCTTCGACGATGATAAGATGCTCTGACGTGGCTGTAACTGGAACAACGAGATGCGTGAATATGTCCTGCACAATCAGGGCGATTTTTTCACCGGTGAAGCTCAGACCGATGTGATGGCCATCAATTGCAAGACACAGGCGGGAGGTGATTTCCAATGGACCGGATCGCGGTGCAAGATATTGCACTGCGCCAGCGTCCAGCAAATCCTGCAAAATTTGCGGACCGTTGCCGCCGCTTTGGCTTGCGGCTTCGATAAACTCAGAAACAGGCAAACCAACTTGCAGACGGGGCCATAAAGCCACAGTGTCCGCAGAGGCTAAGAAGAGGTTCTGGTGTTGGGGAAGGAACAGGAAATGGCGTTTCCCAACGCTTGCAAGACGCACATCATAAATTGCAACGACGTGAGTTAGGTTCAAGAATCAATTTCCCCAAAATAGTAAAACGTAGGACTTGATCTGACAGGCCTCTCAGCAGGTACCCCCGAGGGTGGCCTGCTGATTGTTTGCAGTAACGGTCTACAAGTCCGCTACCATCGGCACATCGGTTTAGAAGAAAATCTGTGGCAAAATCCAGTCCACCCCTTGATCATACCGCCGTAATGGACGTCCTGACTGCCCAAGCCCCAGGCCCCCAGAACGGCAGCTTGCGATCTCGCCATAAGCCCGGCTTCGATGTCTGCGCCGTCGCTTTTGCGACCTTGGTCAGCATCATGCTGTCCTGCGTGCAACGGGCTCCGGGCGAACTCAAGCTTTTCGTCACCGTCTTAATATCGTTACGCAGTCAGAGTGAGCGCGTACTATAGAGGACACTCAAAAATCAGCTCTGCTGAGGCAGCTAAGATGCCGTTTCGGCCCCAGGGCCGGGCATGCAAAACAGGGCGCTAAATCCGCGAAAACTCTTAGTGATGGGGATGGTGCCTTCTTCTCCTTCTCCGTCTGGGATTGCCCATAGATCCTCCAGACTTTGCGACCGCTTCGGAAGAAAGTGTTGTGGATAACAGGAACGTTATTGCAGGGGTCGTGACCGCTGCGAAACGCCCGGCTTTCCCAAAAAATTCCCGGCGTTCAGGCGATTCTGGCTCTTCAATATGATTTGACATCTGAAACCTATTTAACGGTTACTTCGAACACCCTACTTATTGTATCCTTTATTGACACAAAATCAACCGGGTTAATTTTGGTCATCAAACCGAACCTAATAATTTCACCATTACGTTCAACGACTTAGCGTTGATTGGCGCGCTGATTTCGTTACCTTCCCATGACCGGGTGGTCGGAAAATATTGGGAACGAGCCTTCGTCGCCATCATGGGGGCATTTGATGACCTGCAGACTGAGTGCCTGATGGTCGACATCCAGGTCGTGTTCAGCCAAGATCTCTTCAAAATCGCAGCGGCACAGCGCAAAGCACATCTTCGAACTGCTACGAGGTGACCCTCGTTTTGCGGGCGACATCACCATCGTGAGGGATAGTATATTTGCCGCCAAGCGGTGTATACGGCTGGGCCGGATCCCGACCAGTTCCCCGTTAGAGAGTTATTCGAACAGGCGCCGCACAGGAACCACGATCACATCACCCGAAGCGAGTGTGGTGCTGCCGGAGATCCCCGTACCCTCATCCGAACGGTAATTGTAGATATAGGTGATATCCCCCCTGCGCAGTTGTATCCGCTTCTCTGCGGCGAAACGGGTCAGCCCTCCTGCCTGGGCAAGGGCCTGGAGGATTGTTGTCCCACGTGTGGCGTCAAGCTTGCCCGGCGTGGCAATCTCTCCGATGAGGTAAATGGAGCGAACCGTCTGGGCAGACCTGCGCCTTGTGGCTGGAGCCAGGGTATTTACCGAGACGAAGACCTGTGGCCGCGAGGCGAAGTTGGGCGTCAAAGCGTTTGTCAGATCATTGCTGACCTGGCTGACGGTTCGACCGGCCGCCACAATGCTGCCAGCCAGTGGAAAGCTGATTGACCCATCCGGCAGGACAAGAGTGCTGCGAATGAGATTCGCATCTTCAAGCACTTCGATCGTCAGCGTATCTCCTGATTTGATCTTGTAGCTGCTTTGCGCCAGAGCGGCTGTCGCAAAAAATAATGCGACAAAAAATCCAAATAAAACCTTGTACATATAGGACCTCCCAAGGGCTAAAGTTATGTAAGAAGCTTACTGTAAAACCACGTAATCTGAAAATCCTAATTGTCCAAAAATTGGCCTGGGAGAGGCGCCTGCTAGGGCATCAGAAATAAACGCGAAACACATCCTGTGCGACCAGGGTTGGTTCGCTTGCCCAAACAATGGGGTTCCGGAACCACATCCGATCCGTGATGAGATTACGATCTGCTGACATGCCAAACTCCCTTTTGGACGCTTGAAGCAAAATCCAACCAATTTGGAATCCTGAATCTCAGCACGCCCTAGGGAATGAGAAATTTTGTTACGCTCTGATTTTCTTTCACCTCGATCAGAATAACGGCTGTGAAATTTCTGAGCTGGTGCGGGTCCATTTCTTATCTTGAAATGGTTGCGAATTCCGGTTGCAGACCCATTGAGCGCACCTGTGCAGTGATTTCTTCCTCATACAACCCGTTTGAAATAAGGACCAGATCCGGGCGGATGTCGACGAGGTCCTCTGGTGCAATCACCGGCAGGGCCACACCGGCTGTCATCAGCCCGTGTTTCCGTTTGTTGAGGTCCACAAGGGCGTTCAACGGCTGCGCGGCTGCACCTAGGGCATTGGCAAATGTGATCCCTTTGGAGCCTGCGCCCCAAATAACGACCCTGCCATCAAACTCCGACAGTCTGGCTCTCCACTGCTGCAATTCAGCAGTGGCCGCCGTCCCAAAGGCGTCTGCCGCCTGGATAATCCGGTTGGTCCCGGCGTCAAGGTAATCCGGATCAGGCTCGGCCGGGGTGGCCTCTACCATCAGAAACTGATCGCCATACCCGGTGGTGACAGAAACCGGCTTGAAACCGGTCCGGCGGAACAGAGTGGTTATTGCGGGTGCACTCCAATAGCCGACATGCTCGTAGATCACGTCCCACATTGAGATGGTATCCAGCATCCAGCCTGCGTTTGGCACTTCGAAATAGATAGGCAGGTCCTGATCTCCGATCGCACGGCGGATATCGGTCAGCAGCGAAACCGGATCGTCGAGATGTTCCAGTACATGGCGGCAGAGAATGGCATCGAAGGGTCGGTCGATCTGATCGGAGCGGAAATATTCGCCAATGATTTCGACATTTTCACGGGTGGTAAAGGGCGTGTCTACCCCCGCCATCGATGGATCGAACCCGGTGGCAGAGGCAACGCCGTTCTGCACCATAAGATCCAGCATGTAGCCGTCGCCGCAGCCGATTTCGAGTATGTTTTTCCCCTTGAGCCGGTGGCGTGCGACCAAGCCGGCTGCCAGCTCCTTGGCAAAGACCTGGAATGTCGGCGAGAAATGTAGAGCGTTTTCATAGCCCGGCGCATAGATCATACGCTCAGGTGCAAATGCACTGTTCCAGATGAAGCCGCAATCCAGGCAGAGTTTCAGCTCTAAGGCGCCCGTCGCTGCCTGACGCGCACTGGCCTGATCCGGCCAAAGCTGATTGCAGATCACCGGCATATTGCTCAGCGTAAAGGTACCTTGCGTCTTTTGTGCCGCGCAGAGCGGGCAGGGGGGGGACGGGTCTATGCTCATAAGGCAACAAGCTCCGGGTTCAGGCCCATGTCGGACAATTGTGCCGCAATCTCTGGCAGATAGATTGGGTTCATCGCGATCACCGTATCAGGTGGGACCTCTTTCAGACTGTCCGGGCCAATCACCAGGTGGCCTGTTCCAGGTAGGTATTTACCCTGTTTGAATGGGTTGATGTCGATGACCTGCGCCACCTCTGCGCCCAGATCATTTGTGGTCAGGAACGACACGCACTTGGATCCGCCGCCCCAGATCGCAACCCGTTTGCCTGCCGCATGGCGGGCGCGCACAAAATCGATCCAGTGACGCCGGGTTTCAGCAACCTTCTTTGGGAAGGCGGCGGCAAGGGAGCGAACGGCCTGCAGATCATCTTCCAGCGGCAGGGCAGGGCACTCTGTTTCGGGGGTCGCATATTGAATGATGTATTGATCATCATAGGCCAAATAAAGTCGGGTCACACCAAAATCGGTGCGCCGGAACAGCCGGGCGTGGCTGCCGGTGGTGAAATAAGAACAATGTTCAAAATAGATGTCCCAGAACGCCCCCTCTGCCAAGACCCGCTGGACATCCGGCGTTTCGAAAAAAATGCCGGTATCCGGGCGCCCGGCAATGACCTGCGCGATGTCCCGCATGAATTGGCCCACTTCGGGGATGTGTTCCAGGGTGTGGCGACAGACGATGAAATCAGGCGTCTGCTCAATGTTCCTGGGATCGAAATATTCCCGCTGAAACGCGATCTCGTGCCCCTGTGCACCGGGCAGGCGCTCGGGAATGAAACCGGGATCAACACCAAGGCCGATCATCCCTGTTTGCTCGGCAAGTTCCTGCAGGAATTCACCCTTGCCGCAGCCGATTTCCAGCGTGTGCTTGCCATTAAGATCGTAAAGGGAGGCCACTTCGGCGGCGAGCTTCCGGGCAAACCGGTTGAATTCCGCAGAAAAATGCTGGCTCTCTTCAGTGGTCGAAGCATAGTCAACCAGCGACAAATCAAAGACCGAATTGAAGATGAACCCGCAGTCATCACAAAACATCAAGACCAGTGGATGTTGCACAATACTGCGGGCCTCTTCCGCTGTCGCCAGCAATATGCAGCTTTGAACCGGAATGGCGTCTAGCCGATATATTTCTGACAGATTACGCCCTGAGCAAGCCGGGCAAGCGGTTCTTTCCTGCATCATCAGAGCTCCCATTGGCTCAATGTCCGATAATTTCGAGATCCGGGATCGGCACCACAAAATTTCCACCGCTCTCGAGATATGCCAGTTGCTGGCGGATGATCTCATCGCGGAAATTCCACGGCAGGATCACCACGAAATCCGGCTGGTCTAGCATCAGTTTTTCGGGTTCATCGATCCGGATCCGGACACCTGGCATGTATTTGCCCTGCTTGTGGATGTTCTTGTCGACGGCATACTCGATGATGCGATCATTCAGGTTGAGAAAATTTAGCATGATCGTGCCTTTGGCAGCGGCGCCATAGGCCGCTATTCTTTTGCCATCATCTTTCATGCTGCCAATCAGTTTGCGCGCTTTTTCCCTGAACTTGCGCACCCGGGCGCCGAAGGATTTGTAATAGTCGAAGCGGTCTAGCCCAAGCGCCTGTTCTTCTGCCAGAATATCCTGAACGGCCTGAGCAGGCGCTGCCGTTTTCCCAAAATAGAGCCGCAAAGACCCGCCATGTATGGAGAGCCGCCGCACATCATTTAGAAACAGACCGTGTCGTTCGAACAATGTCTTGGCCGACCCGACAGAGAAATAGCAGAGATGTTCATGATAGATGGTGTCGAATTCGACAAAGTCGATCATGTCCCGAACATAAGGGAATTCGACCACCACCTGGCCATCATCCGCCAACAGATCGGCCATCCCCTTTACCAGATCGTTCTGGTCGGCCACATGGGCAACCACGTTGTTGGCAATGATGACATCCGCCTGCCTGCCCTGAGAGCGCAGGGTGCAGGCCAGGCGTGTTCCGAAAAAATCGATCAGCGTATCGATGCCTTTGCGCCGCGCTGCCGTGGCGGGCTGTGCCGCCGGGTCGATGCCAAGGACACCGATCTCGCGTTCCTTGAAATTCTGCAGCATATAGCCATCATTTGACGCGATTTCCACCACCAGGCTGGTCGGGCACAGCTGGCGGTTTTCTATCAATCCCTGCGCGTTGTCGCGGGAATGTTTCAGCAGATCCTCCGAATAGGACGAAAAATAGACGTAGCTATCGCCAAACATTTCCTCAGCAGGGCGGGTTTCTAGCAATTGCACCAATGTGCACTTGGGGCAATACCCCAGCCGCAGCGGCGTCAGAGACTCTGTCTGCGCTAAACCGCTTTCATCCAGCAGCCCATCGGAGCAGGGCATCAAACCTAGATCAAGGATGGGGTCCAGCCCCTGGTGAGCGCAGGAAATGCACCGCGCTTTGGTACTGTCGTCGGCAAAACCCGACCTGTCGGCTCGAAAAGGGCCACCCACAACGCCCCCCCGGCTTGCACTGGTGTGTTTAAGTGTGGTGTCGATGACATTGTCAGCAATCAGTTTCTTGATATGGCCAATTCTTTGATAGCGGGGGCCTTCAAACTCTTCGAGTGTCAGCTGTTGCGCCTGATAGGATTCATACAGGGACTGGGCGCCCTTGCGGGCATCCCATTGCGGTTTGAAATGAGGCATAACGCGGTGAATTTTATCGCAATTCACCCGGTATGACCGTTTGTCTGGCCCGGCATCATCGGCAAAGCTGACCTGACATCCCGGCACCACGTCCGCCACGATTTCAGCAAGGTCACGGATCTGATAATTGTGCTCTGTCACACCAACATTGAAGGCTTCATTGCGTATCTTTTCGACCGGGGTTTCAAGCGTTGCCAGAAACGCGCGGCTGATATCTTCGATATGGGTGATTGGCCGCCAGGGTGTCCCGTCAGATTTCATGTGAATTTGGCCTGTGGTGACTGCCCAGGCAACAAGATTGTTCAAAACCAGGTCGAACCGGATGCGCGGGCTGACACCATAGGCGGTTGCGGACCGCAAGAAGGTCGGGCAGAACCTGTCATCGGCCATCTCTGCCAATGCCAGTTCGGCTTTGACCTTGCTTTCGCCATAGGGGGTCACTGGGTTAAAGGCACCGGTCTCGTCGATGAAATCTGCCCCCGACGCTCCGTAATTCGAACATGACGAGGAAAATACAAATCGAGTTACCCCGGCCGTCTTGGCCGCTCGGGCCACATTCATCGTACCTTCGAAATTGATGGCACGGGTGGTTTCAGGGTGAAAGTCGCCCAAAGGATCGTTGGACAACGCGGCGAGGTGCAGCACGGCATCAAATCCCAGCAGATCCGCTGTTTCTATGTCCCGAATGTCCTTGATAAGGGTTGGCACATGGGGCATTTCGCCGCCAGGCGCAAAAGTACAGCGTTCATAAAGATCACTGTCAATTCCGGTGACCGCGTGTCCCGATGCTTCGAGCATCGGAGTCAGCACCGTTCCAATATAACCGCGGTGTCCTGTAACCAATACCTGCATACCTACTTCTCCCAAACCGCCCAGGGACGTTCACCGGAATCCCAGAATTTTTGCAAAATATACTTGTCTCGCAATGTATCCATTGCCGACCAAAAGCCGTCGTGGCGATAGGCCATCAACTGGCCATCACGGGCTAGATTTTCCAGGGGAGCATGTTCAAACATGACCATATCACCGTCGATATAGTCAAAGACTTCTGGCTCCAGCACGAAGAAGGCTCCGTTGATCCTGCCTTCGGCGGTCTGCGGTTTTTCCTCAAAGGCGGTCACTTGATCCCCGTCGAACCGCATATGGCCATAACGCGCCGGAGGCCGCACTGCCGTGACCGTGGCCAGCTTGCCATGCTGGCGGTGAAAGGCCAGCAATTTGTCCAAATTTATATCTGCAACCCCATCGCCCCATGTCAGCATGAAGGTTTCATTGCCCAGATGTGGTTGCAAACGCTTGAGCCGCCCCCCGGTCAGGGTTTCGCGGCCAGTTTCGATCAGGTCAACGGTCCAAGGCGCGTGATCCTGGTTATGGCGCACAACCGGGTCGGGGCATCCCATGTTGACCGTGATGCTGCCGGACAATGTCCCGTAATCGGCAAAGTAGCGCTTTATGTAATCCCCCTTATAGCCAAGAGCGACAGAGAAATTATTATACCCGAAATGGGAGTAAATCATCATAATGTGCCAGAGAATGGGCATGCCGCCGATCTCGACCATGGGTTTTGGTCTGATCGACGTTTCCTCGGCTAAACGAGTCCCTTTGCCTCCAGCAAGAATTGCGATTTTCATGAGAATTCTCCGTAATGGGATTGTTGGAAAAGCTGGGGCCGAGGCTGAATGCCCCGTCGCCATATCTACTCGGTGAGGTCAAGTTTAGTGCGTTTCAGGCCGATGTCGACCGGGGGAACACTGCTGGAATTGCCGCTATCGGCGCGGCAAAAGATAGCAAATTCACTGGCCAGAGAAGAGAGATGAAAAACCGAATAGACGCGGGCTAGAATATAGTCATCCGGACACAATAGGCGCAGCGATCCTGGTTCGAACAGCTCCAGTTGATCCGGCTCTTTGCGATCCTGCATACTGCTTTTCCTCGCGCTAATCAGAAGATACTGAACCAGCCGGGGGAACCATTTAGTAATACGTCAATGCAATTCCCAGTCTGGACTCAGCACAAAAAGTTCAGCAAAAATTGGGTATTACTGGTATTGAGAATTGGAGCACTTCTCTAGGGACCAGGCAATGTACTCGTCACTGTCTTTCAGCAAACACGAACCAAACTATATTTTCAAGACTTATATAAATTCGCTCAAATGCTGATTTTTGTGTTATGGGTGCCGCTCCGGGGTATTGTTGCCCACCTCGAAATCCCGGCGGTTCACGGCGAGACCCCATGCGCTTAGAACAGCTGCGTGACGAAGCCGCCGCCGCTACCGCACAACAAACTGGTCCAGCTGGTGATCCGGTGAAGGCGCCATTGGCTCAAGCATAATGGCGCGCGAAATCTGTGCTATTTTGTGCTATACTGACAAAGAATGAGGACGATAGCGATCCGGCGCAGGCCCTGGCACCACATCAACATGTGTCGCCGCGATCTGATCCGGTCAAGGGGGGAAGGCGA
>Ga0105357_10002123_pt1 | contig 10675 bp, 10 predicted proteins | sample GOMGulsemesocosm_4_FD_83660 | JGI IMG/M metagenome (GOLD analysis project Ga0105357, IMG submission 83660) | Methane-oxidizing microbial communities from mesocosms in the Gulf of Mexico - GOM15B Gulf of Mexico | ecosystem: Environmental > Aquatic > Marine > Cold seeps | place: USA: Gulf of...
GGTTCACACCAAGGGTCTTCTAATTCACCACCTTCATGAGATATATGCCATGCATTCGCATCTCGGCTATAAATTTTAGTCAATGAAGCAGAACATGCAATATCACGTTCGGCTAAGTAATCAAGTAAGTCTTCACGAGATACCATGTCCCATTCACGCCAAGGCGCAATAACCGTTAACTGTGGAGCTAAGGCGGCAAAACATGATTCAAAACGAACTTGGTCATTACCTTTACCTGTACAACCATGACAAAGTGCATCGGCACCTACTTTTAACGCAATTTCAACATGTGCTTTAGCAATAACTGGACGTGCCATTGACGTACCCAATAAATACTGTCCTTCATAAACAGAACCCGTTTTTAAAATAGGATAAATATAATCTTTTACATATTCTTCTTTTAGGTCAACGACATGACACTCACTTGCACCAGAAGCAATGGCTTTTTCAACAATACCTTCAAGTTCTTCATCACCTTGACCAACATCAGCACAAAATGCGACAACTTCACAACCATCATAATTCTCTTTCAACCAAGGAATAATTGCTGATGTGTCAAGTCCACCCGAATAGGCCAACACTACTTTTTTGATATTTTTCTTTGCTTGAGTCATTTTGTACTCTCTAAAATTTGTTTAATAAGTGATTTTACTTATAGATAAATACTTATCTATATTTAATTTTTTACTCTGAAAATAATGATACTAGCACAGCGTTTTGTGCCCACATTCTATTTTCGGCTTCTTGAAAAGCAACGCACATTTCGCTATCGAATAAGGCAGTCGTTATCTCTTCTTCTAAATGCGCTGGTTGGCAATGCATCACTATTTTTGCTTCTGCTTTTTTCATTAATGCATGGCTCAATTGATACGGAGCAAATATCGCTAAAATTTCTTGCTTCTTACTGCTATCTTCATCACCCATCGAAATCCATGTATCAGTATAAATTACATCTTGTTTTCCCAGTGCATTAATATCATTGGTTAACGTCAGTGTAGCACCAGATTCATTCGCAAGTATTTGCGCCTTATCAATAATTAACGAGCTAGCTTCAAATTCTTTAGGAGAAACTAAAGTAAAATTAACACCTAGCGTTGCGGCCATTAACATTAATGAATTTGAAACATTATTACCATCGCCCACATAGGCTAATTGAACTTGCGTTAAGTTTTCTTTACCTAATAAGTCTAAATTCTCTTTCAAGGTAACAAAATCAGCTAATGCTTGACAAGGGTGATACAAATCACACAAGGCATTAATAACAGGAACACTACCATGTTCAGCTAATTGTTGAATAGATTCATGACTAAAAACTCGTGCAACAATAACATCAGCCCAGCAAGATAAATTTTTTGCATAATCACTAACGCGCTCTCGCTCACCTAACTTACCATTTTGTTGACCTAAATACAGCGCATGACCACCTAGTTTATTGATACCAATATCAAAGCTCACATGTGTTCTTAATGATGGCTTTTCAAAAATCATGGCAACAGATTTACCCGCCAAAGCCTGACTATAATCAGCTGGGGTTTGCTTAATTTTGATTGCTAAATCAATTAAATCTAATAATTGTTTTTTATTTAACTGATCATCAGCTAAAAAATGAGAAAGTGACATACTGTTTTTTCCAGATAGAAGTATTGTAATTAAGTTATTTTAGTTTTAAATGACCATTTTGATTAAGGCTGAATACGGGTGCCTATATTATCTCCATTTAACAAATGTATAATTTGTTCAGGAAATTGCCAGCTAGCAACCGCGATACTTCGTCGTAACTGTATTGCAGCATGTAAAGCTGCATTAACTTTAGCTGTCATACCGCCAGCAATAACACCCTGTTCAATCAACTTTTGTGCTTGTTCACTATTAAGTGATGATAAATATTCACCATCCTCACCTTTTACACCATTAACATCTGTTAATAACAATAACTCAGCATTGAGTAATTGGCATATAGCAACGGCTGCATCATCGGCGTTTACATTAACCAACTCACCATTTTTTAATCCACCGATAGAAGAAATAACAGGAAAAAAATTTCCTTTTATTAATGTATCAAGTAAAAAACTATTTTTAGGACTCGGAATACCTACTTGCCCTAAATTTTGTTCTGATAACTCACAACTAACCATATCACCATCAACAAGCGATAAACCAACCGCAGACAAATGCATGCTATTAGCAGTCGCAACGATATGTTTATTTACCGTACCTGCCAAAGCACCACTAATTAAACCAATTTGATTTTTAGGTGTTACGCGAAGCCCTTGTTTTTTTACTGTTGAAAAACCAGCTTGAACTAACATTTCATCAACAATACAACCGCCGCCATGAACCAAAATGATTGAATGATTTTTTAATTTTTTAATTGCATCCAACAAGTTGTGTAACGCACCTTCTCTTTCAAGGATAGCACCACCAATTTTAATCACTAAAGGCTTAGACATTAGCATATTCCTTTTAATAACTTTTCATCTAGTAAGGAATAATAGTTAGGCAAACCTAAAGAAATATTAAAACATTGAATTGCTTGAGAAGCTGCACCTTTAAGTAAATTATCAATAGCACAACTAATAACAGCAACATGTTTTTGTTCGTCAACTTGCCAATGAATATCGGCAAAGGCTGTATTTGCTACATTACCAATTTTTGGCCAACTATTGACTATTCTAACTAAGGGTGTGTTCTTATACGCATTTTCAAATGCTTCATCAACTTGAAGTGCCGTTACCTCTTGTTTTAACTGTAACGTAACGGTTGCCATTAACCCTCGTTTATAAGGCGCTAAATGAGGATTGAATATAACTTGAGCATGGGCTTCTTGAGATATTTCAGGCTGGTGTCTATGCTGTAAAATATTATATGCAGTTAGGCTTACTTCATTAAAATTTGTTGCTAGAGAGGCATTTCGTCCCGCACCACTAACGCCACTGATACCATTAACAACAATTAACGAACCTTTAACATGAAGATGATTATGAGTGATCGGCTTTAAAGAAAGTAGACTGGCCGTTGGATAACAGCCGGGAACTGCAATGAGCTTAGCCTTAGCAATATCATCATGATGCCATTCAGCTAAACCATACTTAGCACTTGCAAGTGCATCGGTATTAGCATGTTCAAAACCATAATATACTGGGTAATCAGCTTTATTCTTTAATCTAAACCCACCTGAAAGATCAAAAACTTTAACACCAGCATCAAGAAAAGCTTGCGCCCAATTTGCACTAAATTCATGAGGAGTGGCAAAAAAAACAACATCAATATCTGTTATGTTGTTATCAAACCATTGTTGGGAAAAAGACTGCAAGGGCGCATCACATATCCCTTGCCAACGACCATGTAATTCGCTGAAAAGTTTACCTTCGGAAGTACTGTTTTCTGATACAACTAAATGCTGCACTGAAACTTTATCGTGTAAATTTAATAAGCCAATTAATTCCGCACCAACATAACCACTGGCACCAATAACGGCAATTTTTTTAACTTCTAACAAAACTTTAATCCTCAAAATGCAATATTGTTCAAACAACGTAATATTAATTAAATATAATAAACCTACTTTAATTTCTTAATTATAGCGATAAATTAACTATTTAACCTCTATCGTCGTCGTAATTTTAGAACCATTGTCATTTTAAAGTAGCCTTATGGAAGAAGGTTATTTACACTGTAAATATAATTTATCACCGAATGGGTATTTATTCAACTATTTAGCATAAGTATTTGAATTTAATTTCACATTCTTTACGGGAATACTCTAATGCAGCAATTACCTGATTTTACTCAAGCATTAACGCAGTTAATTGCATTACCTTCAATTAGCTCATCTCAACCTCATTGGGATCAAGGAAATTTAGCTGTTATTCAATTATTAGCAACTTGGTTTGAGCAGTTAGGTTTTAGCATTGATATTCAATCTGTGCCTCACTCACGTAATAAATATAATTTATTAGCAACCTTAGGAAGTGGTGAAGGTGGTTTATTATTAGCCGGCCATAGTGACACAGTACCTTTTGATGAAAATCAATGGAATAGTGACCCTATGGGAGTTATTGAAAAAAACAGTAAGTTTTATGGCTTAGGCACTTGTGATATGAAAGGTTTTTTCGCTTTTATTTTACAAGTATGTAAAGGTTTAACGGCAAAGCAATTAAAAAAACCACTTTATATTTTAGCAACCGCTGATGAAGAAACAACGATGGCTGGTGCCCGATTTTTTGCAAAAAGCCAAAAAATAAAACCCGATGTTGCCATTATTGGTGAGCCAACAAATTTAGTGCCTGTTGTTATGCACAAAGGGCACATGTCTCATCGTATAAGTGTTCAAGGTCAGTCTGGGCATTCTAGTAAACCTAGTTTAGGCGTTAATGCTATTGAAATTATGCATAAAGTTCTTGGTGAACTCATTCGTTTAAAAGAAACCCTAAACTTAAATTATCAAAATCATGCATTTGATGTACCTTCTCCAACATTAAATTTTGGCGCTATATCTGGTGGCGACAATGCTAACCGTATTTGTGGACATTGTTATTTAGATATTGATTTACGATCATTACCCGGCATGAAAGATGAAGAGCTTATTGCTTGGTTAAGTAAGTCATTACAAGCACTATCAAAAGAATTCCCAGATAGAATAAGTTTTGCTGAATTAGACCCAAGCTCGCCCAGTTTTGAACAAAAAAAACCAAGCACCTTAATTGATATTGCAGAAGAAATTAGTGGTCATTCTTGTTGTGCTGTCAATTACGCAACTGAAGCACCTTTCATCCAACAGTTAGGCTGCCAAACTATTGTTATGGGCCCGGGTTCTATTGACCAAGCTCACCAACCAAATGAATTTTTAGCGTTATCTGAAATTAACAAAACAGAACAAATGCTATTAAGAATGATCAAACATTATTGTCTATACCCATGATAGTTCAAAATGCATGATGCAGATGGAGCAGCTATTTATAGCAATGCCAAAATTTAGGCTTTGAATAAGATTACTTTCCACCTTTATTCCATAAATTTTGTTGGCTTTTAATAGAAAAGAATTCATTGGCATGCCAACACCTTGGCAATAGATCTAACTGTTGTCTTTCAAGATAATTAGAGGCTAATAATTCTAGAATTTCGTTTAATCGATCTTTACTGACCGTAGATAATCGTTTTGCTGTTTCAGAAAAATATAAATTCAAGCTTGTTTTTATCGTCATATTTTTACCATAACCCATAAATCCTAAATGTCGTGTTGCAACTCGACATAGCGGCTCTTCTGGATTGGCGGGATATAAACGATTTACAATAGCATATTCATAGCAATCAGCTTGTTCATCAAACTCATCTTTAGGCATAAAAACAACACCATATCCTTGAGGGAACATGCCCGTAATTTTATATAAGGTATCAACAACAAGTTGAGAGCAATGACCATACTCAGCATTACGATTTAAAACTTGATAGACCTTTGGTAACAATTTGTAGTTATAATTACCTTTAGTGGATAAAACAATTGATGTATATATTTGAGGTACTTTTAGTATATTTCCAATACTATTTTTAGGATTAACACTACTTTTAAGTAAATACTTAATAAACTTTAACCTTTGCGTTTCATCTAAATTAAATCGAGTTCTTTCCTCTTTTGAGTCACCTATATAGGCTAAACAACCAAGTCCATTCGTTAAATACTTAATTGTTTCACGATAATTAGTTTGTAATAATTTTTTTCTTGCTTCAATATCTAAAACCCTAAAAGGATCATCTTGTCCATCTGTACCATAAAGAATATTCTGGGCATCGTGATGATAATTACCGATATCTTGTATTAATGCAGCCATTAAAATTGGTATCTTTACACTTCTAGTATATTGCTGAAAAATATCAGGTTCACTAAGCGCTAAATTAGCATATTGAATAGATGAGATATTTTTTAAAAACTTACGAATGTAGGGTTCAGATATTTGATTGTCTATAAATAACTTATCAAGTAAACGCAATGATAATACTGCTTTATACAAAGATTTACATTGCTCATTATTAACTGCAACCTTCCCACCTTCAGTTGGGCTTAATAGCTGTAAAGTGCCTAAAAATTGTGCTGATTTTCGATTGGTTTCTGCTAAATTTTCACCCTCTGTCAATTCAAGAATTTCAAGGCAAATATCCAGCAAATGAGAATGACGCTCAATACTATTAAATTTCAATAACTCATGCTTTTCAGAGTCAAAAGCTTCATCAGATGAAACAAATATTTGCTGATCAAAATAGGCTATTGCACGTTCTAGCATTGAGTCTTTTAATATGCTGCGTCCATACGTCTTCGCAAGCAATGTAGATACTTGGCGCGTGTAAAATGTTTGGTGAATATTTTTATTAGCCATTAAATCCAATTTAAGCTTGATAAATAAAAACAATAATGCTCGAAAAAAGAAAACTAATCAACCACCACATTCTGTTAATTAACATTTTATTAACTTATAGCCGTTCCAGCTGGAACAGACATATACCCATCACACTTCAATATGTGGGATTCAGCGAGCACCTTGAAGTATGATGGGTATAATTAAGTAGGCGTTATTATTAAGGCCTTATTCCTAAAGTATGACATAAGGCGTATGTTAGCTCTGCGCGATTCAATGTATAAAAATGAAAGTTTTTTACTCCTTCCCTATTTAATACTTTCACTTGTTCCATAGCTATATTTGCCCCTACCATACGCCGTGTCATTTCATCATTATCTAACCCTTCATACATTTTAGGCATCCAACTAGGAACACGTACATTGGTTAATCCAGCAAAGCGTTCTAACATTTTATAGTTAGTAACGGGCAATATTCCAGGAATAATTTCAACATCAATTCCAATCGTTACACAGCGGTCTCGAAAACGTAAATAAGATTCAATGTCAAAGAAAAATTGGCTAATTGCTCTATTAGCACCTGCATCTATTTTTCGCTTTAGATTGAGTAAATCAAATTGTGAATTTGGCGCCTCTGGGTGACCTTCAGGGTAAGCAGCTACAGAAATATCAAAATCAGCCACGTCACGTAATAACGAAACCAAATCAGAGGCATACATATTAGGTTTTTCATCACTATTAGGTAAATCTCCTCTTAATGCAACAATATGTCGTACACCACTATTCCAATAATCTTTAGCTATTTGCACTAATTCATCTCGGCTAGCATCAATACATGTTAAATGTGGCGCAGCAATTAATGCCGTATCTTTTTGAATACGCTTGATAATGTCGTGTGTTCGGTCTCTTGTGCCACTACCTGCACCATATGTTACTGATACAAAACTTGGTTTTAATGGTGTTAAACGTTCAATAGAGTTCCATAATGTTGTTTCCATTTCAGCTGAATTAGGAGGAAAAAATTCAAATGATACTTGAATGTCATTACTAATTTCACTTAGGCTTTGGTTTAATAATTCAACCTGTCGAGCATGACTATAACTCATTTATTTATCCTCTCTGTCTAATTTATTTAAGTTTTTTACGTGAATTTGGCTTTTTTCTATCCCTTGCGTTAAATCAGCTAAAATATCATCAATATCTTCAATTCCAACTGAAATTCGAACTAAAGACTGTGTAATACCTGCTTCAATTTGTGCTGATAATTCCATTCCTGCGTGCGTCATAGTTGACGGATGACTTATTAAACTTTCAACGCCCCCTAAAGATTGAGCAAGTGTAAACAGCTCTAAATTAGCAAACAGCTTTTCAACAGATTTTACACCACCTTTAAGCTCAAAACTGATCATTGCGCCAAAACCATTCTGCTGTTTTTTAGCTATATTATGACCTTCATGATCAACAAAACCAGGGTAATAAACAGCTTCTATTGCTGAATTGTTTCTCAATAGCAGTGCAACCTTTTCAGCATTCTCTTGATGTTGTTTAAGACGTACTGGAAGCGTTTTTAAACCTCTTAAAGAAAGGAAGCTATCAAATGCAGAACCTGTAATACCAATGCAATTTGCCCACCATGATAATTCTTCACCAAGTTCTTTATTTTTTGTTACTAAAACGCCACCGACCACATCACTATGGCCATTGATATACTTGGTTGTTGAATGAAAAACAATATCTGCTCCTAGTAATAAAGGTTGTTGTAAAATAGGTGATAAAAAGGTGTTATCTACTGCAACTAATGCTCCCACCTCATGACTAGCTTTAGTTGTTTTTTCAATATCTACTATTCGCAATAAAGGGTTACTTGGTGTTTCTATTAAAACGAGTTTAGGCTTTTTACTTAATGCTTCAGACAAAGCTATTTCATCATTTTGATTAACAACAATTACTTTAAATAAACCTCTTTTAGCCAGGTGGGTAAATAAGCGAAAACTACCACCATAACAGTCATGCGGTATTACAACTAAATCTTCGGTTGTTAGTAACTGGCAAAGTAAATGCACTGCTGACATACCCGTGCTAGTGACAATTCCTATACTACCTTGTTCTAAACTTGCAACTGCTTGAGCAAAAGTTGAGCGTGTGGGATTACCTGTTCTAGAGTAATCAAATTGCCTTTTTTGATTGAAGCCTTTTAATGAATATGTACTAGATAAATGAATTGGCGCAACAACGGCACCATGATGCTGATCGGTATTAATACCACCTCTAACAGCTAACGTAGAAAGCTTATTCAATGTCATTTTATCACTCACTCAAAAATAAATATTAGATACGTAAAAACACCTAGATGTTTGGACGTCTATAACACTAAATGTATTAATAACTAAGGTCAAGCTTTTTTAGACATCTAAACTTCTACTTGACTCAATTTCAACAATGAGTAGAATTAGCATCCTAATAATAAAAATGATAAGAGGAAGTTACATGGCTCAGTGGAATGACGAGTATATTAACCCTTATGCCGAGCATGGCAAAAAAAGTGAGCAAGTAAAAAAAATTACCGTTTCAATACCTTTACGTGTATTAAAAGTATTAACCGATGAGCGAACTAGGCGCCAAGTAAATAACTTACGTCATGCAACCAATAGTGAATTATTATGTGAAGCATTTTTACATGCTTTTAGCGGGCAGCCTTTACCTGATGATAATGACTTAGCAAAAGATAACAATGAAATTTTACCTGCAAGTGTACGTAAGCTACTAGAAGCAAAAGGCATTACAGATTTTAGTGCTTATGAAATAGATGAAGACTAAAGTTACGAGTAACAAGTTACGAAAATCCTCCACTAAACTTATAGAGGATTCGCAGCTCGAGACTTTATTTACTCGTTATTTTGTTGAATGGTACTGCTTACTCAAGCGGTGTACTGACTCAATAAAGTGCCCTGCGTGTTCAGGTTTAACATCTGGATGTATACCATGCCCTAAATTAAACACATGCCCTGTACCACCATGACCAAAACCCGCTAATATTTTAGCTACTTCTTCTTCTATACGTGGTAAAGGAGCATAGAGCATAGAAGGATCCATATTTCCTTGTAACGCAACTTTATCACCTACACGTGCTTTTGCATTATCAATATCAATAGTCCAATCAAGACCAACAGCATCACAACCCGTTGCTACGATATCTTCTAACCACATACCACCGTTTTTAGTAAACAATGTCACTGGTACTTGTCGACCGTCAGCATGGCGTGTTAAACCATCAACAATTTTTGCCATATATTGTAATGAAAAATCTTTATAGTCACGAGGCGACAATACACCGCCCCAAGTATCAAAGACCATCACAGACTGAGCACCTGCAGCTATTTGACCATTTAAATAACTGATCACAGAATCTGCTAACTTATCGAGTAATAAATGCAATGTTTGTGGATCAGAAAACATCATTTTCTTAATTTTTGTAAAAGCTTTTGAGCTACCACCTTCAATCATATAAGTAGCTAAAGTCCAAGGGCTTCCTGAAAAGCCAATTAATGGCACTTCGCCTTTTAATTCTTTACGAATAGTACGTACAGCATTCATTACATAACCTAACTCACCTTCTGGATCAGGTATGCCTATTTTTTCAATATCAGCTTTACAGGTAATTGGATTAGTAAATTTAGGGCCTTCACCTGTTTCAAAATATAAGCCTAAACCCATTGCATCAGGAATAGTTAGAATATCACTAAATAAAATAGCGGCATCAAGTTTAAAACGTCTTAAAGGCTGAATGGTAACTTCACAAGCAAACTCTGCATTTCGACATAATGACATAAAGTCGCCTGCCGTTGCTCTAAGTTCTCTATATTCAGGTAAATAACGCCCTGCCTGACGCATCATCCATACAGGTGTATAATCTACTGGTTGCTTTAAGAGTGCACGTAAATAATTATCATTTTTTAACTCGGTCACCAAACTATCCTCTTGTTTTTTTATTGCACACATTCTATCACTGCTATTAGTGCTAATCCATGCGTTAAATCAAATTCAATTTAATTCAAAAAAAAAATAAAACAAGTTCACATAGTAGTTGCCCGATATATATTGCAGAGGTTATTGGTGGCAGTATAATTTTAGCACGCCCAACCAATAGCTCTATGGGTGTGTTCGCTATTGTCATTTCAACTTCTTGAATGACTTTAGTACGAAATATTCTCATAAGGTACCCAAATAATTATTTGAAGTACCTTAACTTGATCACAGGTTATTTGTTTAGATGCCTTTGACCAGGCGCTTACAATGCTTTAGAAGGTGAGTTTTTACTAAATAAAA
>Ga0105357_10002124_pt1 | contig 10670 bp, 8 predicted proteins | sample GOMGulsemesocosm_4_FD_83660 | JGI IMG/M metagenome (GOLD analysis project Ga0105357, IMG submission 83660) | Methane-oxidizing microbial communities from mesocosms in the Gulf of Mexico - GOM15B Gulf of Mexico | ecosystem: Environmental > Aquatic > Marine > Cold seeps | place: USA: Gulf of...
ATAATGGCTTCAGCAGCTGCGGTTGCTCGCGTTCGAAAGTCTGGCGCCCGGCCTTGAATCCCATCAGCGGCGCCTTGATCTGCGCCACCACGGCCGCGGCGGAGGGTGCATCAAAGACCACAAAATCCGCCCTGCAACCGGGCGCCAGACCGTAGTCCCTCAGCCGTAGCAGGCGCGCCGATTCCGTCGACACCCAGGCCAGACAACGCAGCAATTCGGCCTCGGTGCCCAACTGACTGACATTGGCAAACAGGTTGGCCTGGCGTACCAGCGAGGCGTCGCCGTAGGGCGTGAAGGGATTGTCGATATTGTTGGTCGAGAGTGAGCAGGTCACCCCGCACTGATCCAGTTGCGCCAGCGGCGCCAGACCGCGTGGCTTGTTGTGAAACTGCTCGCGCCCGGTCAGAAACAGGTCGGTACTCGGCAGACAGGTGACGTTTACCCCGGCCTGCGCCAGTTGGGCTGCCTTGGTCAGTAGTGCGTCGCGCGGCAAGGCGGACAACTTGGTGACGTGGCCCACGGTGACCCGGCCCTGCCAGCCGCACTCTTTGGTGCAGCTGATCACCTTGTCGATGCTCATGTGCTGTGGATTCAGGTCAAAATCCAGATGAAAATCCAGATCGCAATTGTGCTCCTGCGCGAGGGCGAACAGTCGTTCTATCTGCCCGTCGGGGTCGCTGTCGGTATAGGGGCAGCCGCCCAGCAGATCGGCGCCCTGTTGCAATGCGCTGACCAGCAGCATCTCGGTGCCGGGGTTGTTGAGCATGCCCTCCTGCGGGAACACGCAAATCTGCAGGCTGATGGCCCAGGCGTAGTCCTCGCGCAACCGTAGAATGGCGTGCAGACCGGTGAGGCCAATCTGCGGGTCGATTTCCACATGGGTGCGCATGTGGGTGGTGCCTTGCAGGATGGCCTGCTCCAGCACTTGTGCGCCGCGCTGGTAGACGTCATCTTCGCTAAAGGCAGCCTTGGCCTGGCGGGTCTGCTCCACCGCTTCGGCGAGGGTGCCGTGCTGTAGCTGGCAGCGGCTCATGATGCAGGCCTTGTCCAGGTGGATGTGGGTTTCCAGTAGGCCCGGCAACACCAATCGGCCCTGCAGATCGAGGTTGGCGGGAGTCCGGCCAGCACTGAAATGGCTTACAAAATAACCTTCCTCGATACAGAGTTCGACGGGTTGCGGCTGATCCGGCAGACGTGCATTGACTAGTCTCAAAGCGCTCATGCGACCGCCCCTTTGCCCTGACCTTCACGCTGCCCTTCACCTAGATACGCCGCTTCCAGCTCGCGGTCGCCGCGCAGTGCTTCGGCGCTGCCGGATTTGACGATGCGGCCGGTTTCCAGCACGTAGGCGCGGTCGGCGACCTGCAGCGCGAGGTTGGCCATCTGGTCTACCAGCAGCAGGGTAACCCCTTCGTCACGCAGGGCTGCGAGGGCGTCGTAGAGTTCGCCGATCATCGCTGGCGACAGGCCCAGCGAGGGTTCATCGAGCAGCAGGATTTTCGGCTTGGCCATCAGCCCGCGTCCCACGGCGACCATCTGCTGTTCACCGCCGGACAGCAGCCCGGCCTGGCTGTCGATGCGATCACGTAAACGCGGGAAGCGGCGGAGTATGGCTTCGATCTCGGCGTCCTCGTCGACCTTGTCGGTGCGCGAATAGGCGCCCAGCAGCAGGTTGTCGCGCACCGTCAGTTGCGGGAACATCTGCCGACCTTCGGGCACCAGCGCCAGGCCGCGCGCGGCAATCTGGCTGGCGTCCAGATGCTGAATGCTCTCGTTGTCGAGCAGAATCGAGCCGGAGGTCGCCGGGTGCAGGCCGGCCAGGCTCTGCAGGATGCTCGACTTACCCGCACCGTTGGCCCCCAGAATGGCGATAAGCTCGCCGGGGTTGACCACCAGATTGACCTTGTCGACCACTGGCGCGGCGCCGTAATCGAGCACCAGATCCTTGATGTACAGGCGTGCATCGCGCGAGCCGCGCCAGGCTTGCTCGCGCGGAGTGGCCTGATAGCTGGTGCCGCCCAGATAGGCCGCCACCACGCGCGGGTCCTGACGTACCTCCTCCGGTGTGCCCCAGGCAATCGGCTGGCCGGCATCGAGCACCAAAATGCGCTCGGATACCGCCATCACCAGGGTCATGTCGTGCTCCACCAGAATCACTGCGATACCGTAATCGGCGAGGATGCGGAACAGCGCGGCAAGCTGTTGGGTGTCCTGCTGGCTGAGGCCGGCGGCAGGCTCGTCGAGCAATAGCACGCGCGGTTTGGAGGCCAGCGCGCGGGCAATCTCGACCAAGCGGCGATCCACGTGCGGCAGCTCGTCAGCCAGGGTATTGATGGAGCCACGGTAGCCAACCAGAGCCAGCAGTTGCAGCGCCAGTTCGTGCTGCTGGTTGCTGGCGCCCTTGATGATATTGCCCAGCTGGCCCTGCTGCATGCCGGCCAGCAGGTTGTCGAGCACGCTGAGTTCACCGAACAGTTGCGTGGTCTGATAGGTGCGGGCAATGCCGGCGCGCGCTAGCTTCCAGGCTGGCAGCCCGGCGACCTCCTGATCCAGTCTGATGCTGCCGCTGTTGGGCGCGTAAAAGCCACTGATCATGTTCAACACGGTGGTCTTGCCAGCGCCGTTGGGGCCAATGATGCTGGTGATGCTGCCGGGTGGGGCGCTGAAGCTGACATCCTTTGCCGCCTGCACACCGCCAAAGCGAATGCTGATGTCGCTCACCTCAAGGCCATTGCTGGCCTGGGCACCGGCAAAGAACGCCTTCAGTTGGGCCAGGTCCGCCTGCGCAGGCGCGGGGTGTTTTACTGGCTTCAACCACAGCCGTGCGGCGCTACCCAGCAGACCGCGCGGGGCGACCCAGAGTACGCCCAGCAGCAGGCCGGAGAAGATCAGCAGGCGGTATTCGGCCGCGCCTGACAGCGCCTCGGGCAGCAGCACGATCAGCAGCGCGCCAAGGACCGGACCCAGCACGGTGCCGGCGCCGCCGACGATCACCGCCAGTACAAACAGAATCGATTGAGTGAACGGAAAGGACGCCGGGTTGATAAACATCATCAGCGGTGAGACTAGTGCACCGGCCATGCCGGTCAGCAGCGCAGACAAGGCAAAGGCCAGGGTTTTGGTCTGTACCGGATTGAAGCCCAGCGAGCGCGCGGCGATCTCGGAGGCCTTGACCGCACGCATGGCGCGGCCCCAGCCACTGCTGCGCAGCAGCTGGAAAAACAGCAATGCGGCCATCATCAGTGCGCTGGTCAGCAGCGCCAGCAGCACGGCTGGGTCCAGGTCGCCCAAGGCCGGCATGGGAATCCCCATCAGGCCGTTGGCGCCGCCGGTCAGGCTGCGCCATTCCACCAGACCGTGATGCACCACCAGCGCGAAGGCAATGGTGATCATCGCCAGGTAAGGCCCGCTTACCCGCAGTGCCGGAATGGCCAGCAGGCCCCCGGCGATGGCACAGACCAGTCCGGCTGCCGGCAAGGCCAGCCAGAGCGAGAGGCCCTGCAGGGTCAGCAGCGCCGAGACGTAGGCGCCAATGGCGTAGAAGGCAATGTGACCGAAGGAGATCTGCCCGCTCAGGCCGATCAGAATGTTCAGCCCCACGCCGACCACCACGGCCAGGGCGAAAAAGCTGAAGACCAGCAGTGAGTAGCTGTCCAGCGTAAAGGCCATGATCAGGCTGGCCACGCCCAGGGCGAGTTGCCCCAGAATCAACAGGGGCTTGGCGTGTGCATTCATACCTTCACCAGTGTCTTGCTGCCGAACAGGCCATTGGGGCGCAACGCTAGCGCCAGAATGACCAGTGCGAACGTGAATATTTGGGTAAAGGCCGAGCCGAAGTAGATGGTGACCAGCGCCTCGACCAGACCAAACAGCAAACCAGCGAGAAACACCCCGCTAGCGCTGGAGATACCGCCAAGGATTGCCACGGCGAATGCCTTGAGGCCAAACAGCGTGCCCATCTCGGCGCTGACGTTGAACAGCGGGGCGATCAGCATGCCGGCAATCGCCGCAAACACCGCCGAGACGGCGAATGCAATGGCGACTACGCGGTTAACGCGGATGCCCATCAGCATGGCGGCTTGCGGGTTCTGCACGCAGGCTTCCAATACCTTGCCGAGTCGCGTGTAACGGCGCACCAGCAGGAGCGCGAGGGCGATGGCAGCGCCGATCACCGGGATCAGCATCTGCAACACGGAAATATTGGCGCCCAACAGGGTGACGCCGGTGTTGGTCAGCTCAGAGGTGAACTGGCGGGGCTCCTTGCCGAAGGTAAACATGGCCAGGTTGTCGACCAGGATGCCGGCAGCTACGGTGGCCATCAGCCAGGCGTCAGACCCGCGTGAGCTGAACGGGCGGACCAGAAAGCGCTCGACGGCCAGGCCGTAGACGGCGCAGAGGGTCAGGGTCATGGGTACCGCCAGCCAGATCGGCCAGCCCCAGGTGATATAAAAGCTGTAACCCAGCACGGCGCCCACCATCATGGCGCTGCCCTGGGCAAAGTTCACCGTGCGCGAGACCACGTAGGTAATGTGAAAGCCCAGCGCGAGCAGGGCATACATACTGCCCAGCCCGAGACCGCTGATAAGGGCGGCGGTAATCATGTTGATGCTCCTTCAGGGCGGCGCCGTGTTACCGGCGCCGCTGTATAGCAAGAGACTGCGCGATGGCTCAGGGCTTGACCGGAACGATGCTGCCGTCGACAAAGTGCGTGAAGATGTAATCCTTCGGCCCCAGGGCGTCGTGCTGCTCGGGGGTGAAGGCCGGTTTGTAGTCCTTGATCAGGCCCTTGTATTCATCAATGGCATAGAAACCGTCGCGTACCGCAGTGCCGTCGGTCGAGCCGGCCTTTTCAATCGCCAGTGCAGCGAGGTGCATGGCGTCATAGGCGTTGGCGATCCCCACCGCCGGGGTGATGTCGGCCAGGGTCTTGATCTCGGGGTACTTGGCTTTCAGTGAGGCCAGAACCTGATCGCCCTTGGCGCTGTTGTTATCGGTGAACACATAGGTCTGGATAAAGTGCACACGGCTGGCGTTGGGGCCGGCCAGTTCACTGAAACGACCACCGGCCGGACCCCAGTGGGAGACGACTGGTACATCCCATTCCATGCGATCCAGCGACTTGACCACCTGCGCCGACGGGCCAACGTTACCGACCATCAGCAGGGTATCGGCGCCTGCGTTTTTCAAACGGGTGAGCTGCGGGATTACATCCAGGTCGCTGCTTTCAATGCGCTCGATGCCGGCCCATTCCATATCGCGGGACTCCAGCGCATGGCGAAAGCCGTTCTCGTTGGACTCGCCCCAGGGGTTGTTGATCAGCAGCATGCCCGGCTTGCTCATGCCGTACTCATCGATGCCGTATTGCACCAGGGCTTCATCGACGATCTCGTCCATGGCAGACACGCGGAACACGTAGTTGTCCTTGGCACCGTTCTGAGTAATGGAGGTGCCGGCGGCCCAAGGGCCCATGAACGGCACTTTCATCTGATTGACCAGCGGCACTATGGCCAGCGACACCGGGGTGTCCAGGCCGCCAAACAGCACCGCGACCTTCTCGCGCTGCACCAGCTCGCGGGCTGCCAGCATGCCCTTGGCCGGATTGCTTTCATCGTCGCGGCGGATCAGTTCGACTGGCTGGCCAAGAATGCCGCCGGCGGCGTTGATCTCGTCGATGGCGATGGTCAGGCCGCGGGTGAGGGCTTCGCCGGATTTCGCTGATTGGCCGGACAGCGCCGCAACCAGACCGATCTTGATGGTGTCTGCGGCCTGCACCGGGGTCAGCACCATGAAGCTCAAAGCGGTGACCACAGCGGCCTGGGGCCAGAGTCGGCGCAACGGGGTAAGAACCTTTTTCATGTTGTTTCTCCTTGATGGCTAGCATTTGTACGATATTTGCTAGCAAAATGGAGGCCATGCTTTAAAACCGGAGTTAAACCGCGTTTGCTCCGGCTTTTCGCCATTTTTGCGCACCCTGGTGGTGCGCTGCGCACCGAATTCAGGCAGTGGCAGCAACGCCCTGCGTTCAATAAACAGTGAGTAATCAAGAGACAGACAATGAGCATTGAAAATCAGGCGGTACAGATTGTTAGCGATTTTCTGGCGGCGTCCATGGCGCCAGACCCGGTCAAGGCCGCTACCTTCATGAGCAGCGATGTACGCATCACCTTCACTGGTGGCCGCGTGATGCCCTCAGCGACCGAGATCACCGCGTTCAACGCCGCGCGCTACAACTGGGTAAAGAAAGAACTGGGCCAGTTCGACTGGACCGAGCACGCCGACCACACGGTGGTGTACTCCAACGGCACGCTGTACGGCGAATGGCCCGATGGCCGCAGCTTCAGCGGCAACCGTTACCTGGATCGTTTTGAGGTACGCGACGGCAAGATCACCCGCATGGATGTGTGGAACGACAGCGCCGAATGGATTCTGGTCCCCGAGATCGCCAAACCCTGAAGATCAACGCGGCGGCAGCGCCGCAGTGAGTTGCCCGGGTTGTTCGCCGAAGGCGCTGGGCGTTAGCCCCATGTGCCGGCGAAAGGCGGCGATGAAAGCCGAAGTGGAGTCGTAGCCGCAGGCCAGCGCCACGTCGGTCACCCGTTCGCCCTGTTGCAGCAAGGGCAGGGCGCTGAGCAGTCGCAGGCGCTGGCGCCAGGCGCGAAAGCTCAGCCCGGTGTGCTGCACGAATAGCCGGGTGAGTGTCTTCTCTGCCAGCTGCAGCTGTTGAGCCCAGTCACTCAGGGTGGTTGGCAGGTCCGGGCTTTGGTACAGCGCCTCGCATAAGGGTTGCAGGTGCGGCTCCGCTGGCCAGGGCAGAAACAGCCCGGTATCGGCAGCGGCCTGCAGTTGGTCGAGCAGTACCGCCACCAGACGACCATCGGCGCTGTGCTCGTCGTACTCGGCGGGCAGGCTGCCGAAGTGGTTGATCAGTTCACGGGTCAGCGGGTTGATCTCCAGTACCTTGCAGTACTCTGCCACCCAGGGAATGGCGCTACGCTCGATATACAGGCTGCGCATCTCGGTGGCCGGTGAGCTGATCACGGCGTGCGGCAAATCCGGCGGTACCAGGATGGCCCGCTGCGGCGGGGCAAGAAAGCGGCCGCGCGCCGTGTGCACCGACAGCACGCCGCGAATGGCGTACGACAATTGCGCCCAGGGGTGGCTGTGCCACTCGGTGGCGGCACTGCGCGGCAGCGACTCTACTCGCGCATAGAGCGGGCGGGGCAGGCCGGCCAGCTCGGGAACGCTGCGGTGAATGGGAGAGATTTGTCCGTTTCTCGACATTGTGTGGTCAGATCGCGTTAGTCGGTCGTAATGGCACACAGTAAACTGCTGCCTTGCTGGTAACAAGCCAGTCGCCGCAAGCCGCAGTGATAGGTAACTCCTGATAACAAGCAGCACCGATAAATAGAGAGTAGAGCATGGCCAGACCGCGTTTCCTTCCCGATAACATGACCCTTTGCCTGATCGCCGTGGTGATCGCCGCCAGCCTGTTCCCGGTCAGCGGTCAGGCCGCGGTGGCCTTCGATGGTCTGACCAATGCGGCTATCGCTCTGCTGTTTTTCATGCATGGTGCCAAGCTGTCGCGCGAGGCGATCATCTCCGGCATGACGCACTGGCGCCTGCACCTGCTGGTGTTTGCCTGCACCTTCATCCTCTTCCCGTTACTTGGGCTGGCGCTGAAACCCGTGCTGGTGCCGCTGGTAGGGGATGAGCTCTATCTGGGCATCCTGTTCCTCTGTGCGTTGCCGGCCACGGTGCAGTCGGCGATTGCCTTCACCTCGCTGGCGCGCGGCAATGTTGCGGCGGCGGTGTGCAGCGCGGCGACCTCCAGCCTGCTGGGTATCTTTGTCACGCCGTTGCTGGTGCTGCTGATGATCGGTGCCCAGGCCGGCGAGTCCAACACGCTGGATGCCATCGGCAAGATCGTAGTGCAGTTGCTGGTGCCCTTCATTGCTGGCCAGATTGCCCGGCGCTGGATTGGCGACTGGGTCGCCCGTAACAAGGGCTGGCTCAAGTCGGTGGACCAGGGCTCGATCCTGTTGGTGGTGTTTGGCGCCTTCAGTCACTCCGTGGTGGAAGGTATCTGGCAGCAGGTGCCGCTGTTCCAGCTGGCTGGTCTGGTGGTGGCCTGTTGTCTGCTGCTGGCGCTGGTGCTGTTTATTGTCAGCTTCTTGGCCCGTCGCGCCGGCTTCAATACCGAAGACCGGATCACCATTCTGTTTGCCGGTTCAAAGAAGAGTCTGGCCACCGGCGTGCCCATGGCGCAGGTACTCTTCGCCGGGGGCGCCATAGGCGCGCTTATCCTGCCGTTGATGCTGTTTCACCAGATTCAGTTGATGGTGTGTGCGGTGCTGGCCGAGCGCTACGCGCGGCGGCCGGAGATCGAGGCGCCGGTAGCGGAGGTTTGAGGCGCGGCTTCAGGTGGCAGCCCCCAGTCCGTTATCGGCTTGGGGGCAGATGTATCTCGCGGCTCAGCTGACTACCCGATAACAGGGCACATAGTCTGCGCCACCCGGCAGCTTCATCCGGTGCTGGCTGACAAACGCCTGCAGCAGCCGGTCAAGCGGCTGCATGACTTCGGCGTCGCCGTGGATTTCATAGGCGCCGAATTGTTCAATGCTGCCAATGCCCTGGTCCTTCACGTTGCCGGCAACGATACCCGAGAAGGCGCGGCGCAGGTTGGCGGCCAGCTCATGGGGCGGCAGGCTGCGGCTCAGTTTCAGGCTGGCCATGTTTTCGTGCGTGGGATCGAAGGGGCGCTGGAAGCCTTCTTCAATACGCAGCAGCCAGTTGAAATGGAAGGCGTCGTTGCGCTCGCGGCGAAAGTGCTCCACTTCGCCCAGGGCGCTGGTCATCTGCCGGGCAACTTCCGCCGGGTTATCGATGATGATCTGGTAATGCTGCTGCGCAGCCTCGCCCAGGGTGGCGCCAACAAATTCATGCAACTGCTGCAAATAGGCCTTGGCGCTGGCAGGCCCGGTGAGAATTACAGGGAAGGGCAGTTCGGCGTTGGCAGGGTGCATCAGAATACCCAGCAGATAGAGAAATTCCTCTGCCGTACCGGCGCCGCCGGGGAAGATGATGATGCCGTGGCCCACGCGCACAAAGGCTTCCAGACGTTTTTCGATGTCCGGCAGAATCACTAGCTCGTTGACGATCGGGTTGGGCGCTTCGGCAGCAATGATGCCGGGTTCGGTCAGGCCCAGGTAACGGCCACCGCGGTTGCGCTGCTTGGCGTGGGCAATGGTCGCGCCCTTCATCGGGCCCTTCATCACGCCCGGCCCGCAACCGGTGCAGATGTCGAGACTGCGCAGGCCCAGTTCATGGCCGACTTTCTTGGTGTATTTGTACTCTTCGGTGCTGATCGAGTGGCCGCCCCAGCACACCACCATCTTTGGCTCCACCGCTGGGCGCAGGGTGCGCGCGTTGCGCAGCAGGTGAAAGACGTAATCGGTAATACCTTCCGAGCTGCTCAGGTCGATGCGCTGACTTTCCAGCTCGCTTTCGGTGTAGACGATATCGCGCAACGCGCTGAACAGCATCTCGCGGGTACTGGCAATCATCTGGCCGTCAACGAAGGCATCGGCCGGTGCATTGACCAGTTCCAGGCGCACGCCGCGATCCTGCTGATGGATGTAGACGTCAAAGTCCTGATAGGCCTCGAGAATGGTTTTGGCGTTATCGACATGGGCGCCGGTATTCAGAATGGCCAGAGCGCATTGGCGAAACAGGCTGTAGGTACTGCCGGAGCCGGCGGCGCTGAGCTGTTGTACTTCACGTTGTGACAGGGTTTCCAGGCTGCCCTTGGGGCTGACTGAGGCATTGATAACCTTCTTTGCTGGCATGCGATATTCCTGAAGCGGGGAGATAGCGACCGCCAACACCTGGCGGACAAACTTATAGTGATGCGTAGCAAGAGGATTGTCCACGCAGGGCTCGGCTGAGCGCCCTCCGCGGTGGCCTTTGTCGTTGCTGTCGGTGGAGTCTGCGGGTGCTGGCGGCAGGTGGTGCGCTAGAGCGCTCGGTATGTGGGCGGGGTCAGTACTCAGCCTCCGAGCGCTACGCGGGTAATATCAACTTAATCTTGGCTGTCGTCGGTTGCGGTCCAGGGCTTGCCATCCAGTGGCCTAACGCGCCCCAGCTCGGCTTCATCCAGCCCGTCACCGGCGCCGATCTCATCTGCATCGACATTGCTCAGCTCCTGATCGGCTGGCGTGTTATTTGCTCTTGCCTCCTGCGGCGAACGCGCGCCATCCTCCGGCATCAGGGTTTCCGGCGTGGCGTCGTCCATCGTGGGACCTTCGCCCGGCTGAGAGGCTTCGGTCAGACCGCCTTTCGCTGCGCGGTCAATCGCTTCCTGCCCGGTGGGCACCTTGCCGATGGGCCCCATAGGTTGATCATCCGGGGGTGAGACTTCGTCGCTGTCTTCGGATATCGACATACGCTCGTTGGTGCGCTCGGGGTCACGTTTCTCGTCGCGTGCTTTCATGGTTTGGCCTCCTGTGCATGTACTGCAGTGGACGGCCTGAGACGCGAAAAATTCCTGCGATTTTACATTGCCGCTACCGACTGCACTGGCCACTTGTATGTTAGTACCGATCTGCTGGACGTCGTTTTTGCTACGGGGTTGGAGAGCGAGACAGGCAGCGCTTTTTGTTATTCATAAAAAG
>Ga0105357_10002126_pt1 | contig 10668 bp, 10 predicted proteins | sample GOMGulsemesocosm_4_FD_83660 | JGI IMG/M metagenome (GOLD analysis project Ga0105357, IMG submission 83660) | Methane-oxidizing microbial communities from mesocosms in the Gulf of Mexico - GOM15B Gulf of Mexico | ecosystem: Environmental > Aquatic > Marine > Cold seeps | place: USA: Gulf of...
CAGCAGTGAAACAAACAGCGTTTTCTTGCGTAAGCGCATGGGATTCTCGCAACAACATGGAGCACTGGGAGTATGGCACGGGAATCGTATGGGTGGGGCGTGAACGGGCTGCGGCTGACTGCATTGGTCTCGGTGTCAGTCCTTTGCACCGAACGAGGGGAGGTTGATCAAACAAAAAAGCCCCGGACGCGGTTGCGTGCGGGGCCTTCGACTGCCGGAGAGGTCAGACGTTGAAACGGAAGTGCATTACGTCGCCATCCTTGACGATGTATTCCTTGCCTTCCAGGCGCCATTTGCCGGCTTCCTTGGCACCGCTTTCGCCGTTGTACTGAATGAAGTCGTTATAGGCGACGACTTCGGCACGGATAAAGCCCTTCTCGAAGTCGGTGTGGATGACGGCGGCGGCCTGCGGTGCGGTGGCGCCGATCTTGACGGTCCAGGCGCGTACTTCCTTCACCCCGGCGGTGAAGTAGGTCTGCAGACCTAGCAGCTCGTAGCCGGCACGGATTACGCGGTTCAGGCCCGGTTCTTCCATGCCCATGGTTTCGAGGAACATCTGCTTTTCCTCGTCGTCATCCAGCTCGGCGATTTCCGCTTCGATCTTGTTGCAGACCGGAACCACGACCGCGCCTTCTTCCGCGGCTATCTCGCGCACCACGTCAAGATGCGGGTTGTTCTCGAAGCCTTCTTCGGAGACGTTGGCGATATACATCACCGGCTTGTTGGTCAGCAGGTGGAAACCCTTGGCCAGCTGGCGCTCTTCCGGGCTGAGGTTTTTCAGCAGCGAGCGGGCGGGCTTGCCTTCTTCAAAGTGCGGAATCAGCTGTTCCAGCAGCGCCTTCTGTGCGACTGCTTCCTTGTCGCCACCCTTGGCGTTGCGGGCAACGCGCTGCAACTGTTTCTCGCAGCTTTCCAGGTCGGCGAAGATCAGTTCCAGATCAATGGTTTCGATGTCGCGGCGCGGGTTGACGCTGTTGGAAACGTGGATGACGTTGTCGTCTTCAAAGCAGCGCACCACGTGGGCGATGGCGTCGGTCTCACGGATGTTGGCCAGGAACTTGTTGCCCAGGCCTTCACCTTTGGAGGCGCCTTCTACCAGGCCGGCGATATCGACGAACTCCATGCTGGTCGGGATGACGCGCTCGGGCTTGACGATGGCGGCCAGGGCGTCCAGGCGGGCATCGGGCATGGGGACCACGCCACTGTTCGGCTCGATGGTGCAGAAGGGGAAGTTCTCGGCACCGATACCGGCTTTGGTCAGTGCATTGAACAGGGTGGATTTGCCGACGTTGGGCAGTCCGACGATGCCGCAGTTAAAACCCATGGTGTTGTCCTCTGCCGTTGGTTCGGCGTAATGAGATTCAGGCCTTGAAGCTGTGCAGGCGTTGCATGACGGCGGTCCAGTTGCCTTCGACCATGCCCGGCAGTTCGCCGATGGCCTCGTCGATGCAGGCATCCAGCGCATCCTGCTCGGCGCGGGGCGCGCGGCCCAGTACAAAGCCGGTCACCTGTGAACTGTGGCCGGGGTGGCCGATACCCAGTCTCAGGCGGTGAAAGCCGTTGTTGTTGCCCAGTTTGGCGATGATGTCGCGCAGACCGTTGTGTCCGCCGTGTCCGCCACCTTTCTTGCACTTGACCACGCCCGGGGGTAAATCCAGCTCGTCGTGGGCAATGAGAATTTCTTCGGGTGCAATGCGATAGAAGCTCGCCAGCGCGGCGACGGCCTGACCGCTGCGGTTCATAAAGGTAGTGGGTATCAACAGGCGAACGTCCTGACCGTTCACGCTGATGCGTGCCGTCAGGCCAAAAAACTTGCTCTCCGGACGCAGGCTGGTGTTGTGCCGTGCGGCCAGACGCTCAATAAAAAGGGCGCCAGCGTTGTGGCGGGTCAGTTCGTATTCCGGGCCAGGATTTCCCAGTCCAGCGATCAACTTGATTCCCTGCGTCACAACGGGCGCCCTCTTCAGAGTCGTGCGGGAGATTACTCCGCGGACTCCTCGCCTTCAGCCGGCGCGTCAGCAGCAACGCGAGCAGCGTGGACGTTGGCAACCGGCAGGTTGTGATCAGCGCCCTGAGCCAGAGCAGTGATAGCAACGCCTTTCGGCAGCTTCAGGTCAGACAGGTGGACGATCTGATCCAGTTCAACGGCAGCCATGTCGACTTCGATGAACTCAGGCAGATCTTTCGGCAGGCAGTGAACTTCCACTTCAGTCATGGTGTGGGAGATAACGCCGCCTTTCTTGACGCCTGCACAGCTGTCTTCGTTAACGAAGTGCAGCGGAACGTTGACGGTCACTTCGTGGCCGGCAACAACGCGCAGGAAGTCAGCGTGCATGATTACCGGCTTGGCCGGGTGACGCTGCAGTGCTTTCAGCAGCACGTCTTCTTTCTTGCCGTCGATGGACAGGCTGATGACGTGGGAGTAGAAAGCTTCGTTTTCCAGGGCTTTTTTCAGTTCGCGTGCTTCCAGAGCAACGTTCTGAGGAGCCTTGTCACCACCGTAAACGATGGCGGGAACCAGATCAGCGTTACGACGCAGGCGGCGGCTCGCACCTTTCCCCAGGTCAGTACGCGCTTTCGCATTAAGAGTGAAGTCGACCATTGTAGTCTCCTTGCTAACTCACCCGGGCATTTGCGACCAACGCATCGGGTGATGGGTGATGCCCTTGCGGGCTGTTAAATCAGCGCTCGTACCTTAACGGAACATCGCGCTGATGGATTCTTCGTTGCTGATACGGCGCATGGCCTCGGCCACAATCGGGGCCATGTCCAGCTGGCGAATGCGCTCGCAGGCAGCAGCGGCCGGGGTCAGCGGGATGGTGTTGGTCACCACCAGCTCGTCCAGCACGGAATTGGTAATGTTCTCGATTGCCTTGCCGGACAGGATCGGGTGCGTGCAATAGGCAAATACCTGCGCGGCGCCGTGATCCTTCAGTGCCTTGGCGGCATGGCAGAGAGTCCCGGCGGTGTCGACCATGTCGTCGACCAGTACGCAGGTGCGGCCTTCTACATCGCCGATGATATGCATCACTTCGGACTGGTTGGCCTTGGGGCGACGCTTGTCGATGATGGCAAGATCGACACCGAGGCTCTTGGCTACGGCGCGTGCGCGCACGACGCCACCGATGTCCGGGGAGACGATCATCAGATTCTCGAAGCGCTGATCCTGGATATCGTCAATCAGCACCGGCGAACCGTAAATGTTGTCGACGGGGATGTCGAAGAAGCCCTGGATCTGGTCTGCGTGCAGGTCAACGGTCAGCAGGCGGTCAACGCCTACGGTGTCGAGCATGTCCGCGACCACCTTGGCGCTGATGGCAACGCGTGCCGAGCGCGGGCGGCGATCCTGGCGGGCATAACCGAAGTAGGGGACCACTGCGGTGATTCGCGAGGCTGAGGAACGACGCAGGGCATCAGCCATGACGATCAGTTCCATCAGATTGTCGTTGGTCGGGGCGCAGGTGGGCTGCAGGATGAAGACGTCCTTGCCGCGTACGTTTTCGTTCAGCTCGACGTTGACTTCACCGTCGCTGAATCGGCCGACGGTAGCGTCGCCCAACGGGATGTGCAGTTGACGCACGACGCGCCGTGCCAGATCGGGGTTGGCGTTCCCCGTGAAAACCATCATCTTGGACACGCAGCAATACCTTTTGTGGGTAGTGGCTAGGTGGAGAATTCAGGTCTGCGGGAATGCCGAAACGGCCTCAACCAGCCAGACTTGAACAATTCTGTAGTTGATTGCTGCCGGAGAGAAAAATGGCAGGGGCGGCTGGATTCGAACCAACGCATGGCAGGATCAAAACCTGCTGCCTTACCGCTTGGCGACGCCCCTGTATCTGTCCGGATGCACGGCTGCATCCGTCATGCTTGCTTTTGCAGTTCGCGGTGTAACGGAGAAACGTTACAACCTCTTGCTACAAAACTTCGCAGTGTGGCTGGCAACCGGGCGCGAACTTTATCAGCTTCGCGTTCGTTTGGGAAGGCCCCAAACAAGCAACTGCCAGTCCCGGTCATCTTAGCCTCACAATATTTGTTTAGCAAGATCAACGTGTTACGAATTTCAGGGTAACGCGTTGTAACGACCGGCAGACAGTCATTCCGACCACCGCCTGCGACGAAGGCCGCTAATGTAATGGGCGATGAGTTTCGCGTCAACCTCTCATCTGAAAAAATTTCAGCGGTGCTGACAGGGCAGTCCGGCGCCACTACCAGGAACCAGGGCTCTTCCAGTTCTACCGGGGTCAATTGCTCGCCCACTCCTTCGGCCCAGGCGGCATGCCCTCGGACAAAGACGGGGACGTCAGCGCCCAAGCGGATGCCCAGCTCGGCCAGTTGGTCGATGCTCAAGCCGGTTTGCCACAGGTGGTTGAGGCCAAGCAGGGTGGTAGCCGCGTCTGAACTGCCGCCACCGATACCGCCACCCATGGGCAGAATCTTGTCCAGTTTGATGTCGGCACCCAGTGGTGTACTGCTGGCCTCTTTCAGCAGGCGCGCGGCGCGGACGATCAGGTTGTCCTCCGCATCCACGCCCGGCAGGTCACTCAGCAAGGCAATTTTGCCGTCGCTGCGGCTGCTGAAATGCAGGGTGTCTCCGTAGTCGAGAAACTGAAACAGGGTTTGCAGTGTGTGGTAGCCGTCGTCGCGCTGGCCGGTAACATGCAGGAACAGATTCAGTTTGGCCGGTGCGGGCAGGCTGAGTGTCGCGGTGTTCATTCGGTGATGCCGGGTTTCCAGTCGGTGATGACCAGCGTCAGCAGCAGATCGTGACCTGATATCTGCAGACGTTGGGGAAGTTCCAGTCCGTCAACTTGCTGGTAACGGCTGTATTCGACTGTCCAGCCGCTCTGGCTGAGACGGCCCAGCCGGCTTTGGCTATCCAGCTGCAGGCGGCTGGCTGAATCCGGTGCGGGCAGGCCGCGCACCCACCAGAGCAACTGGTCGACCGGCAAGTGCCAGCCTATCTGTTCGGCGACCAGGTCTTCAGCCGAGCTGGCGGAGACGGTCGGCCGGCCGGCTACCTCCAGCGTGGTGCTGTTGCGGTCGCCCTGAATGCGGGTAGCTCCGCGCCCCAGAGGGCCTGACAGGCGGATATCGTAGTAGGCTCGGCGCTGCAGCCAGAACAGCGTGCCGCTGCCCGACTCTTGCGGGCTGCGGATGCCGATCTTGCCTTGCAGGATCCAGCGGTCCAACGGCTCCAGTTGTGCTCGGTGGGTTTTCCAGGCGTTCTGGTCGCCGCCAAACTCGATGGTTTCGCGTTGATGCAGGCTGCCGCAGGCGGCCAGGGTTAACAGCAGGCAGAACAAAAGAGGCAGGCGCAGCATGGACATGTCTTATTCGGCTTCCAGGCGTTTGCGGGTTTCAGGAATGAGTGGGCTTTGCGGGTCCAGCTTGAGGGCATCTCGCCAGATCCTGCGTGCTTGGCGTTCTTTGCCTTGGCGCCAGAGCACTTCGCCCAGGTGGGCCGCTACTTCCTGGTCAGGGAAGGCGTCGTAGGCTTCACGCAGCAGCGTCTCGGCCAGCTCCAGATTGCCCAGGCGGTAGTGAACCCAGCCCAGACTATCCTTGATTGCCGGGTCGTCCGGTGCCAGTTCGGCGGCGCGGGTGATCAGCGACAGGGCACGATCCAGCTCGATATTGTGGTCGGCGAGCGTGTAGCCCAGGGCGTTGAGCGCCATCGCGTTGTTCGGTTCCTGTTCGATGATGCTGCCAAGGTCCTCTTGCAGGCCGCGCAGGTTGCCCAGCTGCTCGTGCAGCATGGCGCGACTGTAGAGCAGGCCGCTGTCCTGCGGGTAGGCCTGCAGGGCTGCGTTAACCTGTGCCATTGCCAGTTCGGGATGGTCCGGCATCAAGGCTTCTATTTCTATCTGGAACAGTGTCAGACCGTGTTGCGGATGCTGGTCCCTGTCCTGCTGAAATTGCGCCTGCAGTGCCTTCATGCGGTTTTGCTCAAGCAGCAGGCGGGCGATTTGCACGCGGGATGTCAGCAGTTCATTGCCACTGTCGATGCTTTGCCAGGTGAGCAGTGCATCATCCGTGCGGCCGGCCGCCAGATAGGCATTACCCAGGTGATAGCGCGCAGTATTGTTGCCGGGTGCAAGCTGAAGCGTGTGCTGCAGGTGAATGACGGCGTCTTGCGCCTGCTCTAGTTCCAGTTCGATCAGGCCGAGTGATAACTGCAGGTCGGCGTCGTCCGGGTTGTCGGCAGCAAGCTTCATATACTGCACGCGGGCATCCCTGAAATTACCCTTGCTGACGAGCAGTCGAGCCAGCATCAGACGCAATCGAACCTCGTCGGGAAAGCGCTCAAGGCTGTCGTACAGCAACGCCTCTGCCCGATCCGGGTCCTGCTCGGCGAGTAGTCGGCTGTGCAGCAGGATGATTGGTGGTACCTCATTACCTCGCGGTTGTTCCTCCAGCAGTTGCAGGGCGTCTTCGGGGCGGTCTGCCTGCTGCAGAAGCAGGGCACGGGCAAATACCAGTTGCGCGTTGTCCGGGTGGCGTTCCTGCATTTGGCGGAGGCTGGTCAGCAGGGCGTTGCGGGTCTGGGGGTCGGTTTGGGCGGCCGCCAGCGCGAGAAAATCAAAATGGGTTTCGCCATGCAGGTCCAGCGCGCGCTGCATCATGTCCATGGCCTGCTCATGTCGGCCGGCACGGGCCAGGTGAATGGCGGCCGAGCGCAGGGCTTCCGGATCCTGCGGAGCGATCTCGACCCAGAGTTGGGTCAGTTCGTTGGCGGCCTGCTCATTGCCCAGAAACTCTGCAACGCGGACGGCACGCTCGGTCACCCCGGGATCACGGGTGCTGCGTGCCTGTTTCAGATAGTTGTCGAGTGCGATATCGAAGCGGTTGCGCTGGCCTGCGATTTCGGCGGTCAGCAGATCAAACAGAGTGTCCTGGCGGAACTGGCCGTAGACCGTTGGCTCCGGCTGGCTTGCCGTCTCCGGCTTCTGGGGCGTGCTGTCGGCAGGCGCGCCGGCCTGATCCAGTGTGCTGCAGCCACCGAGCAGCAGGCCTGCGAACAGCAGTGCTGGCAAGGACGGAATGAGTGTAGCCTTCATATCGGATCTCGTGCGAAACGGTGGGCCGATCCGGGCGGAGGACGGCGTCCGGCGCGGCATTGGGGAATCATGACACAGGCGTGGGGACAAACCCAGTGGGCGCCATGAAAGGTGCCTGTGCGGCATCCTGCCACTGAGCGTCGAGTAACCGTTCGCCATGCCGTGATTGATTGGCTTGACTTAACATAGGACAATCGCACGTTTGGCAGCAGCTCCGTTCTCGCAATACGAGGCATCATGGGTTTTATCGCACTGGGCATCAATCATCGGACCGCAGGGGTTGAAGTACGCGAGCGCGTGTCCTTCTCACCCGAGCAATTGCCCGATGCACTGCAGCGTCTGCGTGCCGAGGCCGGTGCTGACGAGGTTGCCATTCTTTCTACCTGCAATCGCACCGAGCTTTACTGTGCTCAGGAGGAGCTCGACGCGGATCGTCTGGTCGAGTGGGTCGCCCGCTTTCATGGTATGACCGTAGAAGAGCTGCGCCGTTCCAGCTACCTGCATCAGGATGCCGGTGCGGTTAACCATATGATGCGGGTAGCCGCCGGGCTTGACTCGATGGTACTGGGCGAGCCGCAGATTCTCGGCCAGATGAAGGATGCCTGGCAGGCCGCGCGTACTGCCGGCACGCTTGGCCCGTATCTGGATCGCTTGTTCCAGAGCACCTTCAACATGGCCAAACAGGTGCGAACGGACACCGCAATTGGCGAGAATCCGGTGTCGGTGGCCTTTGCCGCAGTCAGTCTTGCCCGTCAGATCTTTGCCGACCTGCGCCGCAGTACCGCGCTGCTGATCGGTGCTGGCGAGACCATCGCGCTGGTTGCCCGTCACCTGTTTGAACAGGGCGTTGGCCGGATTATCGTTGCCAACCGAACGCTGCAGCGGGCTGAACTGCTGAGTGAGCCGCTGGGTGGCCAGGCCATCGTGCTGAACCAGATTCCCGATATTCTCGCCGAATGTGATGTGGTGATCAGCTCAACCGCCAGCCCGCTGCCGATCCTCGGCAAGGGCGCGGTCGAGCGTGCGCTCAAGCAGCGTCGGCACAAACCCATGTTCATGGTCGATATTGCCGTGCCGCGCGACATCGAGCCGGAAGTTGGCGGTTTGGCCGACGTGTACCTCTATACCGTCGACGACCTGCATGAAGTGATCGAAGAGAACATGCGCTCGCGTCAGGGCGCAGCCGAGGCGGCCGAACGGCTGATCGAGCTGGGCACTGGCGAGTTCATGCAGCGTCTGCGGGCGCTGGCGGCGGTGGATGTGGTGCGCAGCTACCGGCAGAAGGCCGAGCAGGCGCGCGATCAGGAACTGCAGAAAGCGCTGGCCAAGTTGCAGCGCGGTGCCGATCCCGAGCAGGTGATGACCGAAATGGCTCGCCTGCTGACCAACAAGCTGCTGCACGAACCCAGTGTGCAGCTCAAGCAGATGACAGCGCAGGGGCGGATCGAAGCGCTGGCGCTGGCGCAGGAACTCTTTGCCCTGGGTGACAGCGCCCCGGGCAACCGCAATACCACGGTACAAGGCGACTCATGAAAGCATCCCTGTTGAATCGGCTGGACTCCCTTGGCGAACGCTTCGAGGAGCTGTCTGCGCTGCTCAGCGACGCCGAGGTCATCAGCGATCAGACCCGCTTCCGGGCTTACTCCAAGGAGTACGCCGAACTCGAGGGTACGGTCAAATGCTACGAGCAGTGGCGTCGGGTGCAGGGTGACATCGAAGAGGCGCGTGGCCTGCTCAAGGACAGTGACCCGGACCTGCGGGCCATGGCCGAAGAGGACCTGGAGAGCAGCAGCGCGCAACTGGCCGAGCTGGAAGAAGAGCTCAATCGCCTGCTGCTGCCGAAGGACCCTAACGACGATCGCAACGTATTCCTCGAAATTCGCGCCGGAACCGGTGGCGACGAGGCGGCGATCTTCTCCGGTGACCTGTTTCGCATGTACAGCCGATACGCCGAGCGTCAGGGCTGGCGGGTAGAGGTGCTGTCGGAAAACCCCGGTGAGCATGGTGGCTACAAGGAAGTGATCGCCCGTGTCGAAGGCCAGTCGGTCTACGCCAAACTCAAGTTCGAGTCCGGCGCGCATCGCGTGCAACGTGTACCGGAAACCGAATCCCAGGGCCGGATTCATACCTCTGCCTGTACCGTTGCCATCCTGCCGGAGATGGACGAGCAAGCCGCAATCGAGATCAACCCCGCGGATCTGCGGGTCGATACCTACCGCGCCTCCGGTGCTGGCGGTCAGCACGTCAACAAGACCGATTCGGCCATCCGCCTGACCCACCTGCCGACCGGCATCGTGGTCGAGTGTCAGGATGAGCGTTCACAGCACAAAAACCGCGCCCGCGCCATGAGCCTGCTGCAGGCCAAACTGGTCAACCAGCAGCGCGAAGCGCAGGAAAAGGAGCTGTCCGACACCCGCCGTTCGCTGGTCGGCTCCGGGGACCGCTCCGAGCGCATTCGCACCTATAATTTTCCGCAGGGCCGGGTGACCGATCACCGTATCAACCTGACGCTCTACAGTCTGGATGAGATCATCGCCGGTAACCTCGACAACGTCATCGAGCCGCTGCTGCGCGAATATCAGGCCGACCAACTGGCGGCGCTGGAGACGGCATGACGCCGACCCTGGCCGAGGTGCTGGCCAGCGCCGAACTGCCAGACTCGGACACCGCTCGGCTGGATGCCGAGCTGCTGCTCTGTCATGCCATCGGCAAGCCCCGTACCTATCTGCGCACCTGGCCTGAACGCCGACCCGATGCCGAGCAACTGCGCCGCTTCGAACAGCTGCTGAGCCAGCGGCGCAGCGGTGTGCCGATTGCCTATCTGCTCGGTGAACAGGGCTTCTGGAGTCTGCAGCTGGAGGTCAGCGAAAGCACCCTGATTCCGCGCCCGGATACCGAGCGGCTGGTTGAGGTTGCGCTGGAACTGGGGCCGCAGGGGGCTGCCGAGGTTCTGGATCTCGGCACCGGCACCGGTGCGATCGCGCTGGCGCTGGCGGCCGAGCGCCCTGACTGGCAACTGACCGGGGTGGACCGGGTCGCCGAGGCCGTCGCGCTGGCCCGGCGCAACGCCGAGCGTCTGCGGATCGGTAATGCCTGTTTTGAACAGAGCGACTGGTTCACTGCACTGGCGGGCCGGCGCTTTGATCTGATTGTCTCCAACCCGCCGTACATTGCTGCCGATGACCCTCATCTGCAGCAGGGCGATGTGCGTTTTGAGCCGGGTAGTGCGCTGGTCAGCGGTGCCGACGGGCTGGATGATATTCGCACGTTGGTGCAGCTCGCGCCGGCGCATCTGCAGGCCACTGGCTGGTTGCTGTTTGAGCACGGCTGGCAGCAGGCCGACGCGGTCGCGCAACTGCTGCGCGAGCAGGGTTTTGAGCAGGTACAGAGCTGGCGCGACCTGGGTGGACAGCTGAGGGTAACCGGAGGGCAATGGCGTGGATGACCAGCAACTGCTGCGTTACAGCCGGCAGATACTGCTGCCACAGATCGATATCGACGGTCAGCAACGGCTGCTGGACAGTCGGGTTCTGATCGTTGGGGTCGGCGGCTTGGGCTCGCCGGTCGCGTTGTACCTTGCCGCCGCGGGCGTTGGCCAAGTGGTGCTGGC
>Ga0105357_10002130_pt1 | contig 10647 bp, 10 predicted proteins | sample GOMGulsemesocosm_4_FD_83660 | JGI IMG/M metagenome (GOLD analysis project Ga0105357, IMG submission 83660) | Methane-oxidizing microbial communities from mesocosms in the Gulf of Mexico - GOM15B Gulf of Mexico | ecosystem: Environmental > Aquatic > Marine > Cold seeps | place: USA: Gulf of...
ATCAGCTAGGAATAAAAAACGGGCTTGATTCGCATCAAGCCCGTTGGGTGTTGTTTGTGCCTAACTAGCAGCAAAAAAGATTAAGCACTCATCTTGGTCGCCATATTGCGTTTTTTCAGATGGATCAAAATCTGGCTAATCGCAGCAGGGGTGATACCGGACAAACGCGAAGCAACGCCCAGTGTTTCTGGCTGCAAGGTGCGCAGTTTTTGCTTCACTTCGTTCGATAAGCCACCGATGGCATCGTAATCCAAATCAACCGGCAATTTAGTACTTTCATAGCGACGCGATTGTTCGATTTCTTCTAGCTGGCGTGCAATATAACCATCGTACTTGGCTTGAATTTCGACCTGCTCGGCCACTTGTGGGTCAACCACTGGCTCGCCTTTAAACTGCGCGACTTTGGCGTAATCCAAACCCGGGCGCTTGAGCAAATCGTGCAAGCTATATTCGTGATTAATCGCAGCTTCGCCCATGTCTAATAGCGCTGCGGCTTCAGGGGTATTCGGTTGCACCCAAGTCGTTTTAAGACGCGTCACTTCTTGCTCAATGGCTTCGCGCTTAGCCGAAAATGCGGCCCAGCGTTCGTCATCAACTAAACCTAAATCACGACCTACTTCGGTTAAGCGCAAATCAGCGTTGTCTTCACGCAATACCAAACGGTATTCCGCACGGCTGGTGAACATGCGGTACGGCTCTTTGGTGCCCATAGTGATGAGATCGTCGACCAACACACCGATATAGGATTGATCACGGCGCGGTACCCAAGCGTCTTTTTCTAGCGCGCGCATGGCAGCATTCACACCGGCCAAAAGGCCTTGCGCACCAGCTTCTTCATAGCCTGTCGTACCGTTGATCTGGCCAGCAAAGAACAAGTTATTCACAAACTTGGTTTCGAGGCTGTGCTTCAAATCTTGCGGATCAAAATAATCGTATTCGATGGCATAACCTGGACGCGTGATGTGCGCGTTCTCGAAGCCGACCATGCTGTGAATAAGATCCAACTGCACATCAAACGGCAAGCTGGTTGAGATGCCATTCGGGTACAGCTCGTTGCTATTTAAACCTTCTGGCTCCACAAAAATCTGGTGGCTGGTTTTATCAGCAAAGCGCGTAACTTTATCTTCAATCGACGGACAATAACGTGGACCAATACCTTCAATCACACCGGCATACATAGGCGAGCGATCAAGGTTATTGCGAATAATCTCGTGCGTGCGCTCGTTGGTGTGGGTGACGTAACAGCTAATTTGTTCTGGATGCTGAGAGACCGAGCCCATAAACGACATCACCGGCAGCGGTGTATCGCCCGCTTGCTCTTGCATCACCGAAAAATCAACGCTGCGACGATCAATACGCGCCGGTGTACCGGTTTTTAAGCGGCCAACGTTAAAGGGCATTTCGCGCAAGCGCTTAGATAGAGCATTCGATGGCGGATCACCGGCACGACCACCGCTGTGGTTTTCCATACCAATGTGGATAAGTCCGCCCAAAAACGTACCAGCGGTTAACACTACGCTGGTCGCATGGATGCGCATATTGGTATTGGTGACGACACCGCAAACCGTGCTGCCCACGCCATCACCTTGCACGATTAGATCGTCGCAAGCGGCTTGGAAAATATCGAGATTGGGCTGGTTTTCAACAATATTGCGGATCGCAGAACGATACAAAGCACGGTCGGCTTGAGCGCGTGTAGCGCGTACAGCAGGGCCTTTGCGGCTATTCAAAATACGAAATTGAATACCGGCCAAGTCGGTTGCTCGCGCCATTGCACCGCCAAGGGCGTCGATTTCTTTCACCAAATGGCTCTTACCGATACCACCAATCGCTGGATTACAGGACATCACACCGACCGTATCGGTGTTATGCGTGAGTAATAGGGTCTTACAGCCAGTACGGGCCGCTGCTAATGCAGCCTCAGTACCAGCATGACCACCACCAATCACAATGACGTCATAGCGAACGGGATAATCCACAAGCCACCTCAATATTCGTTCGTGCAGAAAAGGGCGCGCATTATAACAGCGCTGTAGAAAAACCCCATAGCATTTGGACAGTTTTTGATCAGAAGAATTATTAACACGATCAAGTGAACAAAAGCGAGTTGTGAATACTAGTTATCCACATTGTGAGTAATCTATCTGAAACCTTTTGATTTCAAGGCGTTATGGCTGTTGATAAACCTGTTCACTAATGTGGACAAGTATTATCACGCCAACTCATACAAAAGTTATTCCAACACAAATAACACTTTAGTCTTAGGTTTTTCCCCACTAATCAACAGACTTACCCACAGCTAAATGGTCGTGTCTGTCGTTGTATCAGTGGTGGTATCCGTTGTTGTGTCGGTTGTCGTATCTGTCTGTGTATCCGTCGCGGCTGGGGTGAAGCTCATAAAGAGCAGCTCATCACTTTTACGAATAAAAAACTCTAGGTCACCATCAACGTTAACGGCTGCATACCCAGGTGCATTAACCACGTTAAATTCAGAGCAATTTTTGCGTTCTGTCATTTCCACCTGATACAGCGTCTGATTTTTATCTAATAGCCGAATTGCCCCGTTAAATGTACAGCCGGAGGCATCGGTGCTAATGCCTTTAAACGTAACGCGATCCGAAAGCGCGGTTAGATAAAGCTCATACCCTGTGGATAACCACTGCCCGTCAATCGCATTGAGCGCGGAATTATCCTCCCAAGTACCATCATTGGTTAACGAGAAGCTGCCGCCAACCGTAGATGTTTCGTAATCTCCTACCAAAGTGTCATTTTCAGCGCTGCTGCTAAACAACAAGCCACTTAATAAATAGTCCTCGGCTAAACCACCGGCAACGTACTGTTCTGCACTGGTATCCGCATCAATAAAGTCATAACCCTCAAGCGTGATATCCGCGAGGTTAGTTTTATCATCGAGATCAACCGTACCGTAATAGCCCGTAGCCTCATCAAAAGCGAACACATTTCCGTTATAAATCAATACCCTAAGCGTTCCTGCTTGATCAAATTGGCCATCCCATAAACCATTGAGCAGCAAGGTAGGATCATCCACAACCTCACCTTGCTCGTTAACGATGTCCTTCGGCGCTTCTTCGGCGATGCATCCAACCAACAAGGTCGCCATTAATCCTAAAAATAGACTTCGCACAATGGAGCTCCCAACAAAACATAAAAACGAATTAACCTATAGCTTAGTTAACGGCAGGCTTTTCGTTGGCTTTAGTCATGACACTTGTGTGAAAAATCAGACCAACTTAGGTCAGTGACGCAAAAAGCAGTCTGCCAATTCAGACGTTTACCGTTAATTAGCACTCAGGCATTGCACTTCTAACGCTTGGTAGACTTGAATGTGTTCTCACAGGGAGGAATCATTATGTCAGAAACTCGCACGCACCTAAAAGCACTCGCCACAGATCAAATACGCCATGCCAACTTAGCCGCCGCTAGCTTTCGTGAGCTAGGAAAAGCAGCAGGCATTAAATCCAGCTCAGTGCATTATCACTTTCAAAGTCGCGATAAGTTACTCACAGAGCTACTGCAAGATTACGATACCGACTTTTTTGATCGCCTCGATCTTATGACCGAAGGCATGACCAAGCCGCGCCAGCGTTTACTTGCGCTGTTCAGCATTTTTGAAGACTCTCATAAACACCAGTTACAGTGTATGAGCTTGGCTTACGCTGCGTCTCAGCACGAACTTAGCCCTGCCAGTTTAGAGGCCGTCGATCACTTTTTAAGCCGCTTAGAAGAATGGGTGACCGATACACTCGCCAATGCACGTTTATTACCTATGCCACGCGAGCAGCTCGCGCGTGTTTTAGTCAGCAGCCTTGAAGGCTCATTACTGTTTGATCGCCTTCACAGCGAACCAAGACATTTGCAGGCCACCAAAGATTGGATCTGTACCTTATCCAGTTTGTAAGCTGTCATTAAGTCAAATCAGGCCTATTCCTCGTGTGTATAGGCCTGCAAGCACCTGCCAGATACTCATATTGTGATTTTCAGTCACACTTTGTCCTTAGTTAACCTGTCACATTCAACCTGCCGGTTCTATCGTTGTTTAAACACTTATAAGAAGTAGGCAAGGTTATGAAAAAGTCAGCAAGAGAAATCAGCGCTGAAGTTACTTTCCCAGGTCGTAAAATGGACTTTGGTTTTGAATTTAAAGATCTTCCGCGTTATTGGAATGATAACGACCCCTTCAAAACTCATTTTATGAATGCTTTGTCGTGCCTATTTTTAGAAGGTGAGCGTATGTTCATCGACGCCGTGCGCGATCATCAGCATTTAATTACCGACCCGCGCCTGCAAGAGCAGATCAAAAGCTTCATTAAACAAGAAGCTATTCATGGCAACGAGCACCATCAGTTCAGCAAATATCTCGATAGCTTAGGCTATCCGGCCACGAAGGTAGAAGCCTTCGAACGCAAAGAAAAAGTGTGGATGAAAAAGTGGATGCCAGCACGTCGTCGCTTAGCGATTACCTGCGCGGTAGAACACTTTACCGCTATTCTTGCTCATCAAGTGCTTACCAATCCAGAAGCAACAGAAGGCATGGATCCGCGCTTTAAAGAAATGTGGCTATGGCATGCCATTGAAGAAACTGAACATAAAGCCGTCTGTTTTGATGCGTATGAAGCTACCGGTGGTAAATACTTTATGCGTGTATTCGCTATGTTCAACGTCACGTGGATGTTTTTACTGCGTGCGACCATCGTGCAATGCATTTTCTTATGGAAAGATGGAAAATTATTCAGCCCATCGGTGTGGAAATCAGGCTTTAGTTTTTATTGGAAAAAACCGGGCTTAATCCGTAGCGTTTGGAATGACTACAAAGACTACTATCGTCGTGACTTTCATCCGTGGGATCACGACAATCGTGAAGAGCTTGGTAAATGGCAAGCAGGGCACGAGAATTATAAAGTGGTTTAATTAAATTTAATTAGTGAAAGGCCGTAACTGCATACATACAGTTACGGCTTTTTTCTTTTTCAGTATAAATTCTCTCGTCAATTAGCAATCTACAGCCTCGCATCTGAAAGAACTCTAAATGTAACCTGATTATTCAATGCTACTGAAATGAGCTCATGAAAATCGCTTTCATATTGCTCAAGCTCATTCGTTACATTAACAAATGCAATTTCAAAAAAGTTAGAATCCGCAAACTCGCCGTAAAGACACGTTCTCATATGCAGATATCCTTCACTAAAAGCTCTTGCTTTATCCGATTCAGGATCTTCCTTCCAAGCAACATAAGACTCCGCCAGCTCAAAACCTTTATCAGTCAGATACTCAATAAGTAGACCTAAAGCTACGTCTTCCATATGGCACGCCTGTGGGCCGTAACCTGTTACAACCGGATAAAAATAATGCATGAATCACCTCCTATTTCTGAAGGATTCAGTGTTGCATTTCAGAACATTGGACTCTACGGACTATAAGTCACATGTATAAAAAACAGTAAATACTTTACATCATCTGAAAGAATATGTACTGTATTTTCATACAGTATATGGAGGTTTAAATATGGAAGTTAAACAAACCGAATCCGTACTTGAGAATACAATGGCATTCGATCATGGCGTAACACTACCTAGCAAATTAACACTTGAATCTGTGATTCGCTATCGAGCTGCTGTCGCAATTGAGTGGATCAAAGAAGATATCAGGCGTGGCATCCAAGCCGAAACCATCATCACCTTTTCAGAGTTACATAATGCTGTTGATGCTAATATGTACCTGATAGATGAATCGCATCGTTTGCCGAAGGCTGGCTCATTCTATGAATGGTCTGAGCTTAATGTTCAAGGTGTGTGCGATCAATTCAATCGAGTAATGAACATTGTTAATGATTGGTTGGCGACGCGAGACTTCATCGATCATTACCAAACACAATAAACTGATTCTCATCTGAATTAAGGCCAAGATTCGTCATAACATTTAGTCTGAGCAATTCTTTCTCTGTAGGCTGTGGTATGCCCGAAATTTCTGTGTGAAAAGAGCCAGCTCTGTAAGCAACATCAGTTCGATCAACTGCAGGCTTTATATTCTTATCTTATGCTGGAGACATCTTGCTGCGACCTATAGCACAAGTGTGAGCATCTAATACTTTCGCTCACTTTTGGAATGAATAAGTGATAGTATGTCACACGAATGACCTGGAGATGGATATGGCAATAGAACAATTAGCACTAATTACCGAAACTTATGACGACATATCAGATGCCACTCTTATCAGCCAGCTACTGGAAATCTACGATCAGAAAGCTATAGCCGAGTTTCTGAACTCAGTAACTCCTGGTCACTGGTGCCGGGAAACTATTAATCGTTGGAGCAAGGGAAAATCTGAACCGCGTCTCAGCACCAAAGAGTTCAAAGCACTTAAAGGTTTATTGCCAGTAGAAAAGGTCACTCCTGACAACTGTAAATTCCGATTCATTGATCTGTTTGCCGGGATCGGAGGGATCCGGAGAGGCTTTGAAGACGAAGGTGGTCTTTGTGTATTCACCAGCGAATGGAATAAATATGCAGCCCGAACCTATAAAGCAAATTTTTTCAGTCACGGTGATTATCACACGTTCAATGAAGACATTCGTGATGTAACCCTTTCTTCTGATCCTTCTGTATCCGATAAAGAAGCATATGAACATATTAATAAGCATATAGCAGACCATGACGTACTACTTGCCGGATTTCCATGTCAGCCTTTCTCGATAGCTGGGGTTTCAAAAAAGAATTCTCTAGGTCGCGCACATGGCTTTGAATGTGATACTCAGGGGACACTTTTCTTCGATGTAGCTCGAATTATTAAAGCGAAACAACCAAAAGCTTTTGTTCTAGAAAATGTGAAGAACCTAAAAAGCCACGACAAAGGTAAAACGTTTAAAATCATCATGAAGACTCTTGATGAATTGGGATACTGGGTTTCCGATTCAGAACATGTCGGGCCAAAAGATCCCAAAGTGATTGATGCTAAAAACTGGGTTCCTCAGCACAGAGAGCGAATCATTCTGGTAGGTTTTCGGAAAGATTTGAACATACATAAAGACTTTACACTCAAGGATGTACGCCGGTATTTTCCAAAGAAGAAGATCACTCTAGGTGATATTTTAGAGTCCGACGTGGATCCAAAATATATCCTCACCCCTAAATTATGGGAGTACCTACACAACTATGCTATCAAGCATAAAGAAAAAGGAAATGGATTCGGCTTTGGTATGGTTGGACCTAACGATACTGCTCGCACATTATCAGCTAGGTACTACAAAGATGGCTCAGAAATATTGATAGACCGTGGCTGGAATTATGAAAAAGGATTTAGTGACAGCTCGAATCTTAAATACCGCCCAAGACGCTTAACTCCTCAAGAATGTGCAAGACTGATGGGCTTCTGTCGTCCAGATCAGTATGACTTTGTGATTCCAGTATCAGACACCCAAGCTTACAAGCAGTTTGGAAACTCTGTTGTTGTGCCAGTTTTTAGAGCTGTTGCGAAACTATTAACCAAACAGTTAAAGGTGTAATGTAGGCAATATAGTTTACTCCCACCTCCTATGTTCAGAGGTTGTGGCAGGGTTAGAGGAAATCATGGAATACTTCAAGGATGATAATATTATTGGTGAGTTACCAAACTGGATAGAGCAATCTATCCGGTTAGGGTACCTACTCGCTAAAAATAGTAAATGCGAAAAACATCAAATTCTTCTAATTTCAGCCCCTGATGAATCGGCTATTGCACCTTTTAGCTATAGGAGTAATGAGGGCTGCCTTTGAAGACCCTAAAGCCAACCTGTGTGAAAATTATTTTGATTTCCTAAATATGTGCCGGGAGAACTTCAATAAGGAAACAATCAAAAAGAACGAGATACCATGGCATGTGAAAAGATTAAATGATGAGAAAGTTTTCTATTGTTTTTCTTCTACCGATAAGAATTCTTTAGGTTTGCGTTTAACCGGGATCAAATCTGGACGGGGTAAAGCTAGTCGCGAGCCCGTAACGTCTTGGATTCAAGAGGGCTATGCATGTGACTGGCAGATCAATGGCCTTCCAATACCGCAAGCCTTATCCAATGATGCTATCAACGAAAGAATTGCTTACTTTCTTCAGCGACTCCCCAGTTGCACGGATGCAATGCATGAAAAAAATATAAACTCATCTTACCTTGACCATGTGTTGATAGCACCCTCAGCTTCCACTCAATCAAAATATTTAATTAATTTACGCAACCTCGGCCTTAGTATTGATGGAGAAAAAATATCTGTCAGTGATTTACTAAAACTGGATATCACTGACGAATACTCCACACGGCGAATATTATTTTTAGGTGAAAGGGAAATTAAAAATTACCTATTTCACAAAATTCCTTCTATTGTAATTGCTGATGGCGCAAGAGCTATTTTAAATGCATGGGAAATCTTCCAAGAAGGCATGATTATTGGTGTAATAAATAGATGTGGTGCACAAGATACACTTAAAGAGTTTATCGGGGTTCTAGAGGAAAAAGAACGTTTCTATAAGGATATTCCTACTCCTATTGAATACGCTTCACAGTACATTCAGATCCGCGCTATGGAGAAAGTACGTTGAGTAGCAAGCAGGCTAATGAATATTTTCCAGAACAAGAGTTATGGCTGTGCCATTCCGAACTTTTTTCTTCCCTATGTTTTAGTCTAAAAAAACTATCAAACGCTTTATTCGATCCTGATGAAGATCAGGAATACAATAAAATTTCTATTCAACTGCGAATCGAAATAGCAAAACTTCGTTATCTACCTTGGCAGGGATCCTTGGATTTTTTTGAAAAAATTAATTTAAAGGAACATGAAAGACTAAAACGCCAATATGGTTACGAGATTGTAAAACTAGTTGATCAAGCAGATCTTTTACTAAATGAATGGGTATCAGGTTCTTCAATCTTGATTCAGAACTTCAGAAAAAAATTTTTTGAATCTATAGATAAATTTGGTTTAGAACACCTTCGAATTGCCTGCCGAACTTCAGATAAAAGCTTATTCCAAAAAATTCTCAGTGATCGGGTTACTCTGGAAGATCACCACTTTATTACCGGTATTGAAAGCTATCGTGCGACTGAAAATTTTGAAATTCTTTTTCGGATAGGTTCATTTAGGATTGAAGGGATGCAGAGTGTGACTCCTGCGATACTAACCGCCCCAAGATATCGAAAACTCATACGCTACTGTTGGGACCGAGCCATGGACGAGAGTGATATAGCTCGCGATCCCGTTGCTCATGATGTTGACTATCTTAATCTGATTCCTTCCCGAACTTATAGCCTCAACGATGGCTCTTGCGTCACTGATCCTGTTTATATCGATACCACCGATCTAGATCAACAACTACTGTCTTGGAGGTTGGGTGATGCGACGGTCAAAAATGAAACTGTCAACTCACTTTGCTTCACGTTGCCGGGTAACCAAGCAGTTTTCTTCAGAAGAGGGCACAGTCAACTGGTTTGGAAAACACATCAAGGAACGAAGAATGTTTGTTTTTTGAATGCAAGAGAGCTGCTGATTGGAGATTACTGGATTGACTCCGAAGTCGAGGTCGATCTTGGGAAAACAGAGATTGATCCAAATGACTTTCCTTTAACTCAGGTCTGGAAAAACGCTCTTAAAGAATGTTACAGGAAACAACCGTCTAAATGTGTCTCCGACATGCGTTTAGCTGGTATTGCCCTCAAAGATCTACACAAGGCAGCTAAAACTTGGAGCGAATTTTCAAGGTATCGGGTGAATACACCCCTTAAAGTTAATGATTTTCAGGCCTTAATCGAGCAAGTCCTGCCATCTGAAATATGGGTGGGAGTACCGTTATCTGGCTACGATAATCCAATTTGGGAGCAAGCTTGGTCGGAAGTACGGAACTACCGAAGCCAAATGATAGAAGATGGGCAGCTGAGTAACCAAATTGTTAACGAGCAATTGCGAGTTGAACTTTCAAAAGCACTTCAGGCTTATAGCGAAGTGTTTTCCAGTATAGAAGAATCAATCCCTTATACACTGCCGGCGAACACGGGCCTCGTCGGCAAAGTTGTACTCCGTAAAATTTTATCGGTAAAAGGTAGATATTCTGTGCCAGAAGAAATCCTGTCCAAAGTAATGGATATCTCACATGCTGAGCAATTCACAGCTGATCAGGTCGATTGAGATGCTAATGATTCCCGGCTTCATCGACGAAGTAAGCAGCCCGCCAGGAGAGGTGACGCTATACCGGAAATTACATCAGGCAAACGTGGGCTGGACTGTTATTCACTCACTTGATCTCGCACCATTTAACAGAATGAAGCGAACAGAAATCGATTTCCTAATCATCATCCCTGATATCGGCCTGCTCTGTGTTGAAGTAAAATCGCACAAAGAAATCGGGTTTGACGGCCAGAATTGGTATCCTGAAAGTGTTAAAAAGTCACCTTTTCAGCAGGCGATGGATGCGCGTTATGCGCTTCAGCGTCGCCTTTCATCTGAGCTTGCATTATGGAAAGATGTTCCAGTTATTCATTGCTGCATATTCCCTAATGCCAATTTTTCTGTCCCCAGAAACCTGTCTATTCAGCCATTTGAAATCATGGACAAACGGCGCTTCAGAAGTCTGAATTTACCAGATGAATTTTGCTCGACATTGAGAGGCAT
>Ga0105357_10002140_pt1 | contig 10623 bp, 13 predicted proteins | sample GOMGulsemesocosm_4_FD_83660 | JGI IMG/M metagenome (GOLD analysis project Ga0105357, IMG submission 83660) | Methane-oxidizing microbial communities from mesocosms in the Gulf of Mexico - GOM15B Gulf of Mexico | ecosystem: Environmental > Aquatic > Marine > Cold seeps | place: USA: Gulf of...
CGTGGTTTTTGTGCCGGTGTTGACCGCGCCATCGAAATTGTAGAAAGGGCACTCGATTTATTGGGCGCACCCATCTACGTTCGGCACGAAGTCGTGCACAACCGATTTGTTGTTGAAAACCTTAAAAAAAGGGGCGCCGTTTTTGTTGAAGAGTTAAGCGAAGTTCCTGACGATTCTACCGTTATTTTTAGCGCCCACGGTGTCTCAAAAGCTGTAGAAGACGAGGCTAAGCGCCGTCAATTGAATGTCTTTGACGCTACTTGCCCCTTAGTCACAAAGGTGCATATGGAAGTGATTAGTAACGCCAAAAAAGGGCGCTGCGTTATCTTGATTGGCCACAAGGGTCACCCTGAAGTAGAAGGCACCATGGGGCGGTATGTACAGCAAAATCCAAATGTAAGCATTATTCTGGTTGAATCACCCGACGATGTTAAGGCACTCGACTTATCAAAGGACATTGGAGTTTCATACGTTACCCAAACGACTCTTTCTATGGATGATACTGGGTCAATTATTGATGCTTTACGTAAAAAGTTTCCACATATATCCGGCCCTAAAAAAAGTGATATTTGTTATGCCACTCAAAACCGCCAAGATGCTGTTAAAAAACTCGCTAAAAAATCTGATTTAGTATTGGTTGTCGGTTCTCCCAATAGTTCAAACTCCAATAGATTGCGCGAAATTGCCGATAAGTTAGGCAAAAAGGCTTACCTTATCGATGGCGCTGAAGATATTGATAAAAGCTGGCTAAACGGCGTTAATAATATTGGCGTTACTGCTGGCGCATCTGCTCCAGAGGAGCTCGTCCAACGTGTTATTTCACAACTAATGGAATGGGGTGGGGAAACCGTCACTGAAAACCATGGCATCCAAGAAATGGTTACTTTTTCTCTGCCAAAGGCGCTAAAAAAATAGCAGTTATTTAAAACATAAAAAAAGCGGGCTTAAAGCCCGCTTTTTTTATCTAAGAAGCATTAAATTACATACGTTCCCAAATAGTAGCAATTCCTTGCCCACCACCGATACATAAAGTAGCTAGTGCATATTTACCTTGTACACGCTCTAATTCATGAAGCGCTTTAACAACGATAATATTTGCAGAAGCACCAATAGGGTGACCTAGTGAAATACCACTGCCATTAACGTTAACTTTGTCCATTGGAAGGTCTAATTCACGACACACACTTAAAGCCTGCGCTGCGAATGCTTCATTTACTTCAAACACGTCAATATCAGCAATGGTTAAGCCTGTCTTTTCAAGAATTTTCTCAACAGCAGGAACAGGGCCAATACCCATAATCTCTGGTTCAACACCGGCATGTGAATAAGCCACTAAACGTGCCATTGGCTTTAAACCACGTGCTTCTGCCGCATCTTTTTCCATCATCACGATAGCTGAAGACGCATCATTAATACCTGACGCGTTACCCGCTGTGATTGAACCGCCTTTTTTGAAGGCTGGACGCATACCTGATAATTTCTCAACAGTGATGTCGCCACGAACGTGTTCGTCTTTATCAAAAATGGTCACACCTTTACGTGTCTTCATTTCAACAGGAACAATTTGCGTATCAAAACGGCCTTCTGCTTGCGCGCGTGCTGCATTTTGATGACTCGTTACCGCTAAAGCGTCTTGATCTTCACGAGAAACATTGTATTTATCTGCTAAATTTTCAGCTGTCATGCCCATGTGGCCTGTGCCGAATGGGTCAGTTAGCGCAGAAATCATTAAATCAATCATTTGGCCGTGGCCCATTTTTTGACCCCAACGTGCACCTGGCAATACGTAGTATGAGTTACTCATAGACTCCACACCAGCGCCGATAGCAACATCATAATCACCCAACATAATGCCTTGAGCAGCATCTACAATCGCTTGCATACCACTTCCACATAAACGGTTTACCGTAACACATGACGTTTCACACGGAATACCTGCGTCGATTTGAGCAACACGCGCTGTGTAAGGTGTTCTTTCTTCTGATGGAATTACTGTTCCCATAACCACCATGCCTACTTCTGCAGGTGCAACGCCAGCTCTGGCAACACTTTCTTTCAACGTAATAGCCGCTAGTGCACTAGGCGTTACTGACTTTAAACTTCCACCAAAATCACCAATCGCAGTTCTAACAGCGCTTAGTACGACAACTTCTCTTACTCCACTCATGCTTCTCTCCAAGTTTTAGGTTATTCTTTAAGTCCAAGCCTATAATTATAGATGCATTGCAACAATAAATCACCCGATAACATGAGAACTCAATACGTTACCAGCTGCTCAACTGATGGGTTACATCAACTTGCTTATACTGATTGGGGAGATATAGAGAATCCAAACATTCTTATCTGTTCGCACGGTTTAACCCGAAATAGACACGACTTTGATGCGTTAGCAAAAAAACTATCCTCTAAACGACGCGTTATCTGCTTTGATTTGCCAGGCCGCGGTGAAAGTGATTGGCTAACGAATAAAATGGCTTATGACTATCACCAATACACCATCGACGCGTTAATGATTATCGCCAGAACCGGCGCCGAGACAGTCGATTGGTTGGGCACATCAATGGGCGGACTACTTGGCATGGCCTTGGCTTCTTTAAAACAGTCACCTATACAGAGGTTAATCCTAAATGATGTGGGGCCTTTTATTCCTAAAGCTGCATTGATGCGCATTGCTAATTACGTTGGCAAACAACCTTCTTTTGATACCGCAGCCGAACTTGAGGCTTATCTTAGGGCCGTTTATGTCGGCTTTGGCAAGCTGACAGACGAACAATGGCAACACATATTGCGCTATGGGCAGCGAACCTTAGATAACGGCCAAATAACTCTCAATTATGACCCCGACATATCACAAGCTTTCACAAACAAACCGCTCGCAGATATCGATTTGTGGCCGGTATGGAACAACATTCAACTGCAGACTTTAATCATTCGCGGCGAAAACTCCGACTTATTAGGAGCCTCAACGGCAGAAGAAATGATCGAAAAAAACGTTAATTCAGAGCTATTAGAGATTGCCAATACCGCTCATTCACCGGCGCTTATGAACGCTAAAGACATTAACTCAATCGAGGCATGGCTTGATAAAGCCGAACCAAACAGTTAAATCGTTTGAGTGAGACTTATGCCCCTTGGGTATAAAGCCGAACCAAACAGTTAAATCGTTTGAGTGAGACTTATGCCCCTTGGGTATAAAGCCGAACCAAATAGTTGAATCGTTTGAGTGAGACTTATGCCCCTTGGGTATAAAGCCGAACCAAATAGTTGAATCGTTTGAGTGAGACTTATGCCCTTTGGGTGTAAAGCCGAAGCAAACAGTTGAATCGTTTGAGTAAGACTTATGCTCTTTTAGCGGGAAAGGACTTAGTTAGCGGTATTTCTAGTTTCAAGCCACCTGAAAAAAGCACCTCTAGCAGGTTCTACCCCCGTTAATAGATAATCTAAGGTATACGCATTGAGTAAATTTGCTTCCAGTAATACTTTGTGTTCCGGTCTCATACAAAAGAGAATTTCATCACCTTCCATTAAGGCAAGGTCATTAGGAGGCAAAACTTTTATAGTTTTTCCTCGCCTGTGCACCAAGGGCACCATTTTTAAGAAACTATCTCTTCCCGAAGGATCCCGGTAAATATCTCCCAAACAAACTATCGCACGCTCTGAGAGTTTCTGGCATACCGCTGGCGTTATATTCTGGCCGATGATATATGTCTTTATTGTTGGTGATTCACCGCCCACCTCAAGCTCTAATCTATTTGTAATATCGGCAAGCCTGGATGGATCATTCTCGTACAATAATCGTAAATGGGTGAAAAACGACTTCAATAAAGGTGCCGTCAACATAAAAAGCACCATTCGAGCGATAACCAAGCTGGGCTGCAAAATAAAATTCACATCTGCTCTTTTGAAGAGAATTTCATTCGTGTGCCTATTTTGCCGAACGATAGAGAATAATGAAGAATTCGCCCTATTGGCTTGATGCACCATGCTTAAATTAAATGTGTCGTTATTTGTGCCCGCAATAATGCCAACACAATCTGATAGGCCGGCCCGCTTCAAATTTTCCAAATTGGCACGCCCTAATACAGCGTGATCAGCAATATCCTCAATATTCTCAACAAGGGGCTCAACAACCGTTATATCAACCTCTCTTTCAGTTAGCTCCTTATAAACAACTCGCCCCATCCTGCCATGTCCACACAAAATCCATTTCCCACCCTTCAATGGGCAGATATTACGGTCTAATTTTGCTCCAGGCTCACCCGACATCCATTCGTTTAAGGTTTGTATTGTTGGGTTATAAATAATTAAACTAAGGTAGCTAGCAAACACACGAAAAGGGTCAACAACGTGGGTATCCCCGCCAATTGCCAATATTTCACTTTCATTATCGACAGACGTTGAACGGCAGATAATTTTTATACCTGGCCTTAATATTCTCGCGGATACAGCCACCTTTAAATTGGCCTCCTCGTCATTTGATAAAATTAAAACACCGATACATTTTTTACTTTCAATGCCAGCATCTAACAAATAGCGTGGAACCGTCGCGTCAGCACAAAGCCCCAATACCTTGGTTGGGTAATCACGTAAGTCCAGTGCTTTAATTCGCTCATCATCCAGCTCTAACACAACCGCGGAGTAACCGGCTTCCGTTAAACCTCGCAATAGGAGACTACCGGTGTCACCAAAGCCGCATACCAAGTAATAATCATTGGTTTTTTTTCTAACCGCTCTGGTAAATTTTTCCTCAGCAAACGCCGACTGTAAGTAAGGGTTTCTTAATAACGAAATAATCTTACCAACCGTATACAGCCAAGTGATGACACTAATGTATAAACAACAAATCGCCCACACCCTTTGCGCATTACTGAAAGCTGTTGGTAACTCACCAAAGCCCGTCGTCGTGGCGGTATACGCCAAGAAATAATAGGCATGGAAAAATGACATATACGTCGTCTGCCCATTTGCGTCAGGCAAGCCTGGAACCAAGACCATACCCAATATACATATTGCATACACGCATATAAAAACAATAATTGGCGTGCGCATGTGGCGCAAAACAATGAACGATACTCTGCCCAGTGATGAGTCAGACATAGACTGAACGCCTATCGGCGAGACATGAGTGTTTCTGACACCAACATCACCACAGAAACGACATTAGCAATTAACGCACCACCTGACAATGACACAATGACAGAGGTACTTTCTGCATTCAATCCTGTCCCCGAAATTTGCGTTACGTAGCCCCAAACGAGCGCACCGGCTATCAATTGTAGATTTGCGACCATGCTAGTTGATAATAGAACCGCTCCTACTTGAGTACGATCCCCTAACTTAAGGCCCATTGCCACTAGATTTACAAAAATAGTGGCAAACAACTCATAAATATTATGATGCCTAAAGTCATCTAATTCACCCATAAAAAAGCCAAAATTTAGTGTTAGCGCTAAAACGATAAAGAAACTAAAAACAACTTTTTCCGAATTCATGCTAACTCTCCATTGATGACTTTAATGTCATTTAGTTTACCCTTAAGGCACTCGTAATCAAGACCCCATTGATGATTAATTCAGACGGCTTCTACACGCCCTTTTTGACTAACTCTTTAAGTGTCGTCTGAGTTCCAAACAACGCTATACGCTGCACACAGTCTTTTATTATTTCAGCACGCTGCTTTTCTGAATAAGAGGTCCATGCTGTGATCTCATTAAGCTCTCGGCCACAGCCCAAACACATATCTTCTTCATTTAACGTGCACTTTCGGACACAAGGAGATTCCATCTTTTTTCCAATTACTTTACTGCTTCTTCGGCATTAAAAAAGCCACCGTATAAACGGTGGCTTTCATATTTACACAGATCACCTGACTTGTCAGGCATCCATTAGCTATTGCTTTAGACTAACTAGCTTTTGCCAAAACAAATGACCCAGGTGCCGCTTCCAACTCCGGAAACTTATCTGTGCCTAAGGTAGTAGGTGCTGCGACTGTTTTATCACCTTGGCTTTTCAACCAAGCATCCCAATGATTCCACCAACTGCCAGGTACTTCTTCAGCAGATTCTAGCCAATGTTCAGAGCCTTTGCCTAGTTCACCATTTTTCCAAAAATGACGCTTGTTTTTATTAGCTGGGTTGATAACGCCTGCAATATGACCACTCGCTGCCAATACAAACTCAACCTCGCCTTTAACCAACTCCGTTCCAATGAACGTTGTTTTCCACGGTGCAATATGGTCTTCAATCGCAGACAAGAAATACACAGGGCAGTCAATTTTGCCCAAATCAATATTTACACCACAAAGTTGAACGCCATTTGGTTCCGCCAATTTGTTTTCCAAGTACATATTACGCAAGTACCATGTGTACATAGCAGCCGTCATATTTGTTGAGTCGCCATTCCAATAAAGAATATCAAACGGTGGCGGTGTTTTACCTTTTAGGTAATTATTAACAACGTAGCTCCAAATAAGGTCGTTAGCGCGTAACATGGCAAACGTTGATGCCAATTGCTTACCCGGCATCACGCCACCTTCTTTTAATTTATGTTCATGTTGTTGTACCTGAGACTCATCGATAAATACGCCCAATTCACCCGGATCAGAGAAGTCTAGCAATGTTGTAAAGAATGTTGCTGTTGCAAATGGTTTTTTACGTTTAGTCGCTAATACAGCCATAGTCGTTGCCAACATGGTTCCGCCAATACACCAAGCAACACCATTGATTTTCTTAGCGTTAGAGATCTCTTTAACAGCGTCAATCGCAGGAATAGTTCCTTCTGAAATATACTCATCCCACGTTACATCACCCAATGTTTCATCTGGGTTACGCCAAGAAACAATATACACATCATTACCCTGTTCTAGGCAATAACGAACGTATGAATTGTGCTCCGATAAATCCAAAACATAGTATTTATTGATGCAAGGAGGAACAATCAAAATTGGGCGTTCATTAACTTTTTCAGTCATTGGTTTAAAACGAACCAATTGGATCAGTTTGTTTTCAAAAACAACTGATCCCGGCGTTGTTGCCAAGTTTTCACCTAAGGTAAACTTTGATTCATCCGTCATGGAAATGCTGCCCTTATCCATGTCCTTCATTAAATTCTCAAGGCCTGCAACTAGGTTTTGCCCCTTAGTTTCTACCGTTTCTTTCAATACTTCGGGATTTGTTAATGCAAAGTTTGACGGTGACATAGCATCAATAAACTGACGCGTATAGAAATCACATTTTTTCTTCGTTTTGTCGTCTAGTGTTGAATCTTCAACCATACCCGTTAACCAGCGGCTAGATAACAAGTAAGACTGTTTTATATAGTTGTGCACTGGGCTTTCTTCCCACTCATCACCTGAGAAACGGCGATCCCCACGTTCCGGCTGTACCGTTGACTGACTCGCCGGATTAAACATATTAACCCAAAGATTGAATTGATCTTGATAGAAGCCAGACATTGTTTTAACCCACTCTTCAGGGCTTTCCATAGCACGCGTCATAATCGTATTCCATGAATTTCCAAACTGAGACATCATTTCTTTTGATTCTGACGCTGAAAAATCTTTAAACATACTATGGCCTTTGCTTGCCATTTTCTCGAATAACTCTTGTGGGGTTTTATCGTTCATTAGTTCGCCTTAGTTAATTAATTTTTTTTATTGCACTGCCGCATTGTAGACTTTATTTTCTCCTTTTGCTAGATCAAGCTTAAACGCCTAGCTTTTAATTGTCATGGTTTTTCTCAGCCAGTAACTCACCACTATCAGACCATGATTTAAATACGCCTATACGCTCCCCTTTATCCAAAAAGCCTTCTTCACGTTTTTCACCATTAGGCCAATACGCCGTAAATAGACCATGATAGTGACCATCAACAACTGCTGCCTTCAGTGCAGCTTTCCCGCTCAAATACCACGAGATATGCTCACCATGCATGGCACCATTGATAAAATCGGTTTGCGATATTTTTACACCCGATGGATGCCAAATCGTGCGCTTTCCGTGCATTTTTTGATCCAAGTACTCACATTCTTCTATCACCTGCCCATCATCATTCTTTTTAACTTTAAGCGTTATCTTTTGACTCATCATCGTTTCCTTTTATTTACGGATACAAAAAACGCGCAAAAATGCGCGTTTTTACGTCGTTTAGCTTCACAGCTAAGCGCTTATTTTTTCAGTGTTTTTAGCCCTGTTTGGCTGGCAAAATAAGCCGCCAAATTAACCATATCTTCATCACTCAAACCAGCGACACTGCCTTGCATAATAGGGTTATTACGCTTACCTGTTTTATACGCTTTTAACGCTTGAATCATGTAATCGGCATGTTGACCTGCCAACGTAGGGAACATTGCGCTAGCGCTAACTCCGTATACACCATGGCACGCAGCACAGGCTGTTGACTTGTCTTTACCTGCTTCAATATCACCTAGCGCCAAAACACTAGTCGATGCCGCAACCAACGCGATTGCGAAAACCATTTTAATTAATTGTTTCATTTTCTTCCTCAATTGATCTGTGTTATTAGGTGCTTATTTACCGTCTTGTTCAAAGTATGCAGCAATATCCTGCATATCTTGCTCTGATAAATCCACAACATTTCCATACATCGTTGCATGTGTACGTGCACCCACTTTATACGCTTTCATTGCTGCCACTAAATAGCCTGCATGTTGGCCAGCCAATTTAGGTACGTGGTAAGTAGGGTATGCATTATTGTAATTTTTCACACCATGACAACCTAGGCAAGTTTGCCCTTTGATCGCTCCTAAGGCAGCGTCACCCGCTGCGTTTGCCGTTACAGAAAACGCCATTCCCAACACTAATACACCCGCTAATAATCGCTTCATTGCTTCTATCTCTCTTGGTTTTTACTGAATCATTTTGATTGTCGTAATTCTACTGAAAACATCCGCGTTGCGCTAGCATAAACCCGTTAATCAGGCCGAATAATCGCCCAACTCTGTTAAACTTTCCTATTTAATTCTAAAAACAACTTATGCCTAACATTACCATCTATACCTCTTCTTTTTGCCCATACTGCACCCAAGCGATACGTCTGCTAAATAAAAAGAACATCGAATTTACTGAAATATCGATTAGTAAAGAACCCGCTAAAAGGGCTGAAATGATACAGAAAAGCCTGCGCACAACTGTTCCTCAAATCTTTAACGGTGACACTCACGTTGGTGACTGCATGGAAATTTACGGTTTTGAAAGCGCCGGAAAACTTGACGATTTATTGGCTTAAGCAACAATGGCAAAAGAAAAACAGGCCCTAACAAAGCAACGTTTAGACACGTGGTTATGGGCTGCTCGTTTTTTCAAAACACGGCGACTGGCAACCGAGGCGATCTCCGGTGGAAAAGTACACGTTAATGGCCAGCGAACTAAACCCAGCAAAGAAGTACGCATTGACGACATTATTCAAGTCAACAAAGCGGGCTACAGCTGGGAAGTCAATCTACTGGGTTTAAACGCCCAACGCCGACCCGCTAAAGAAGCCACCCTGTTATACAGTGAACAGCAACAAAGCGTTCAACGAAGACAAGCCTTAATCGCTCTTAATAAAGACATTCACGCTTCGGCGCCACAATCGGAACGCCCCAATAAAAAACAAAGACGACAAATCCACCGTTTTAAGCAGTCTGATTAACGGCCTAAATACAAGAAGGCGGAATGGGTAAGCCTGCATACTTATTGGCATATTTGAGCGGCCCATCAGGGAATAGCTTGTACAAATAAATAGACGCGCCTTTCGCTGCACCCAGCCTTTTCTTAATCGCTTGACCGAATAGCCGCGCATTGGGCTGATGATTAAACTCAGCATAATACCCACGCATAAAATGAATAATTTCCCAATGTGCCGGGGTTAATATTAAGCCGTCTTCGAGCGCTAACGCTTCTGCAAGAGGTTCATTCCACTGGTTTCTATTGCTTAAGAAACCATATTCATCTCGTTCGAGATTATCCAACATTAAAAGCAAGACCTAATCGGGTTATGCTGCTCAACCAATGCTACAAACCCTGCATAGTCTAGATATTGAATATGCTCATAACAACGTTCCACAGTTATCCCCCTTGCGAGGATATCTGGCATCAACGCATACACCGCCACATCGTCGCCAACTGCCGCTAAAACAGAGTTTTGTTCTATCGCCAGCGCTGCAAAAACTGCGTTCTCAATCAATAAAATCGCGTCGTTAGCCGATGCTCTTGCGACACAGTTTGTTAGCGCCTCAGCCTTTTTATTAACGATATATAACATTAGAAACTGAAGCTATGGTCGGCTAAATTTATTTGTCGTTGAATCTCGCACCGAGAAACCACCTTAACGGCTATCGCTAATTGACGTTCAACCAAGCCCCATGCTTGCATCGATTCTTTTTCAACCAGAACTTCTTTGATATCGTAAAGTTCTAAGGCATTTAGAATAGGCGTTATATTTTTTAACTCGAGCGCTTCAGCTTGCTGGTTTTTGAGCAACGCATTCACACCATCAGCCTCAAACAATAACACCACCTTTTGGTCAAAAGCCGCCGCCATTAACGCTATATCGAGGAACTCTTGGGCGCAAACATTGCCGTGCAATGCCTTATCAATAATAAAAAATAACGTTTTCATCTTA
>Ga0105357_10002142_pt1 | contig 10614 bp, 14 predicted proteins | sample GOMGulsemesocosm_4_FD_83660 | JGI IMG/M metagenome (GOLD analysis project Ga0105357, IMG submission 83660) | Methane-oxidizing microbial communities from mesocosms in the Gulf of Mexico - GOM15B Gulf of Mexico | ecosystem: Environmental > Aquatic > Marine > Cold seeps | place: USA: Gulf of...
GCTAACGCCCTAAGCGGCAAATGATGAACCGCAACCACACGTTGTCGTTGCATTAGGGTTACGAATAACGAATTGAGAGCCTTGTAGATCCTCTTTAAAGTCAACTTCAGCTTTTTCAAGATACTGGTAACTCATCGGATCAATAACAACAGTGACACCATCTTTTTCTATGCCGAAGTCATCCTCGGCCATTGTTTCATCAAATGTGAAGCCATATTGAAAACCAGAACAGCCACCACCAGAAATATAAACCCGAAGTTTCAACTCAGGGTTACCTTCTTCTTTAATCAGCTCAGCTACTTTTTTAGCAGCACTATCAGTAAAATTAATATCAGCTTCTGCAGCAAACGTTGTCATATTTAGATACTCGTTATTAAATTCATATACTACTTAAGTTAGTACGATTTCAACTAAGAAAGTTCGCTTTGTGTTGATTCTTCTATACCAGGAGCGGCTAAAGTGGCCTGCTCGCCCTGCTGTCGAACCAATTGACCATTCACCTCAGCACCCACTTCCATTTCAATTAGATTGTATTGGACGTTACCTGTAATACGGGAGTTAGCAATAAGCTGAACTCTTTCTGAGGCGGCCACATCACCTTGAACTTCTCCATCAATAACAACCGTAGGAACATTAACACCGCCATGAATAGAGCCTAACTTACTCAACGTGAGTGTCGCCGCTGAACCTTTCTCAGCCGATACATTTCCTACGACTTTACCATCAATATGCAAGCCACCTGCATAAATGATATCACCTTGAATAACTGTGCCTTCTCCAATAATGGTCGATACATTAGTGGTATTAATCTCTTTTAATTTTTTTGTATCCGAGGAAAACATTCTTCAACCCTTGGTCTTATTTCTTAATTCAATGTAATAGTTTATCCTAGATACGCGTTAGATCCTAATCTACAACCTTCTGTCCGCTGACGAGCTCTCGCCAAAGCCACTGCTGCTGAATAGCTTTAGAACCCTTCTTGGATGGGTTAACCATAACGCTCACTTCCTTTGCTACAAAGCCATCAGCCAACTTAATCTCACCTGTTAGTAACTCATAGTATTTAAAAGAAAAGTCGTGAGATGCTACTTGCTTCACTAACATCTCTTTAAGCAACAGCTCCTTTTCCTCCCCATGCAAGTCACCTACCATAGACAGTGCATATTGACCCTTGACCGCTCTTTTTTGACTAGCCCCCTGTGCCAAAATCAACTGATACTCATAGACACCTTTACCAAGTGGCTTTATTTCAAAACTATTAATATACAAGCCCTTAATAAGCGTTTCGGGCGCAACCACCCGTTGGTAAAAAGCTAGCTGCTCTTTTATATCACTCAACTCTTGGTGCAGCTTGGTGAATGACCTCCGTGAGTCTTTTTGAGCCTGAGCATCAATTTTTTTTGAGCTCTCAACAAAATCCTGCTGTTTAACAAGCTTTTTATTTACTTTCGTTAATTCAACAATAGATGTCTGTAGCAATCCATTTTCAGTCTGATACTCAGCAACACTTTTAACCGAAAACCGCCCTAGAACAAAAAACAATATCAGCCCCACGATGACAACAAACAACGAACTCCTTTCTATCGTCCGTCTGCGTTTCGTTTGGTGATAAGGGTGCGGGCATTGGTGACGTGTCATCAAAACAAACTTGTTCCGTTAAGGGTACAGACCAACTTGATTCAACCCTGCTTTTTCATCCAAGCCAAACATAATATTCATATTATGAATAGCCTGCCCTGACGCACCTTTTACCAAGTTATCAATCACCGACAACACAGTAACAACTTGCCCATCCTGAGGCTGGTGGACAGCAATTTGACACCTATTCGTGCCACGAACATCGCCTGTATCAGGGTGAGCACCAACAGGCAAAATATCAACAAAAGGCTCATTCGCATAAAACTCTTCAAACAAGCTTTGCAGGTCAACACCCATTTCTTTTAACGGCGCGTATAAAGTTGCATGGATACCGCGAATCATCGGCACTAAATGGGGTGTAAATGTAAGGGAAACAGGGGAAGCTGATATACCGTCTAGTTCCTGAGAAATTTCAGGCAAATGCCGATGCCCAGGAACACCATATGCTTTAAAGCTTTCACCACTTTCACTCATTAAACCAACGACACTGGCAGAACGGCCAGCACCACTAACCCCTGACTTCGCATCTGAGATTAGCATTGACGTATCAATAATATTAGCCTTAATCAACGGTAAAAAGCCTAATTGCGTTGCCGTTGGATAGCAGCCAGGGTTAGCAACTAAATTAGCACTTTTAATCAATTCTCGGTTGGTTTCAGGGAGGCCATACACTGCTTGTTTAAGCAAATCAGGACAGGCGTGTTTAGCCCCATACCACTCTTCCCAAACCGTAACGTCCTTTAGCCTAAAATCTGCTGATAGGTCTATCAGCTTTATATTAGCCGCTAATAACTCTTTCGCCATGTGCATAGCCGTCGCATTAGGTGTCGCAAAGAAAACGACATCACAACCCATTAAATTCTCAACGACTGGGTCGACAAAACATAAGTCATTAAACTCACGTAGGTTTGGGTACACAGAGTCAACCCGCAGGCCCTTTTCCGCACGCGATGTAACCACTTGCACATCCACTTCCGGATGCATCGCAAGCAACCTGAGTAACTCCACACCGGTATAACCAGTTCCACCTACAATACCTGCCTTAATCACGCTTAAGCCCCTTTAAATTAATCCTTATTATCAGCGCATTTTACACTAGCACCGTCTGATATACTTAATGGAATGCCAAACTCCGACAACCACCCCTTTTTCAAACTCCTAGCCACTTGGAAAACTCATATTGTTTTCTGGTTAGGCGCTATTTTTGTCGGCCTATCATCCATCGCCCTAACCCTAGGCAGTGAATATGTAAGTGAGCTATTTAGAGAGTTCTACCAGCAATATTTGATCTATAGCTTCTTATTTACACCTCTCCTGCTCACACTACTCGCTTGGGTCACGTTTACTTTTTTCCCAGGTTCTGAACGCAGTGGTGTCCCGCAAGTCAAGGCGGCCCTTGAACCATCCGAAGCAGGTAATGAAAAACCTTTCCTTAGTTTTCGCATCCTTATTGGGAAGCTATTTCTCAGTATTGGCGGCATTTTTGCGGGCGCATCCGTCGGTTTAGGTGGTCCAGCTATACACATAGGTGCCGCTTTAATGACTTACTTTGGGCGCTTTGCTCACTTTGGCCCTCACTATTTAGAACGCGGACTCATTCTAGCTGGTAGTTCCGCGGGTTTTGCAGCCATTTTTAGCGCACCTTTAGCGGGTATTGTGTTCGCCATCGAGGAAATGGGGCGGTCACTCGAAGAGAAGACTAGTGGCCTGATTATAACTGCCGTCATTTTTGCTGGCGCAACCGCTCTGATTCTTCACGGACAATATGTGTTTCTCGATGACCGCTCAACCTCTTTCCCTTGGGGAAAAGCCTGGCTTATCATCCCAATTTGCGGTGTTGCCACTGGCTTTATGGGTGGTATATTTAGCTTTATACTTCTTAAGGGCGGACACTTTCTAAAATCCATACCCTACTTATCACCCCTCAAAATAGCCTTTATTTGTGGCATCATCATTTCCATACTCAATTACCTGTCTGATGGTGCAACCGCAGGAACCGGTTACCAAGAAACAAAAAATTACCTATTTCACGCAGAGAGTATGCCGGCTGAATACCCCCTAATGCGTATGCTCGCCAGTATTGCCACTTTTTTTATTGGTATTCCTGCGGGTATTTTTGTACCTTCACTTTCTGTTGGCGCGGGTATTGGCGCAAACCTAGCCGAATGGTTACCAATTGCTCCTCTATCCATTGTCATTCTTTTAGGCATGACAGGCTATTTTGCAGGCATGCTACAAGCACCACTAACCTCATTTGTTATCATCATGGAAATGACCAACTCTCATGATTTATTATTGCCTATGATGGCAACAGCCTTTATAGCCAACGGAACTTCTAAACTCATTTGCCCTCTATCCTTATACCAAGGCTTAACTCAACATTATCTTAAAGTAGAAACCAATGAACAAAAATAAATCCTCTAACCTAGTACTGGCCTTACTACTGATTGGCTTTGCCGGCTTGCTTTATTTCAATGGTGGCGCTATTAACAAGGTTCCTAATATTTCAGTCAACACCATTAGTGGGGAGAAAATTGCATTATCTTCCCTCAAAGGCAAACCTGCCTTAATCACTTTCTGGGCGACTGACTGCCCAGGTTGCATCAAGGAAATCCCCCATTTAAAAGCCATTCATGCTGACTATGCGGCTAAAGGTGTCCCCATTATCGCCATTGCAATGAAACATGACCGCCCAGACCATGTTATTGCCATGACCGAAGCCAAAAAGCTTCCCTATAAGATAGCCTTAGATCCGATGGGCGATGCCGCACAAGCTTTTGGCAACGTTCGGCTAACACCAACAACCTTTCTAATCGCGCCCGATTCATCCATCGCAATGCATAAACTGGGTGTTTTCAATGAAGATAAAATGCGCAAACAACTCGATAAATTATTGGCTGAAAGCTAATGTGGTACAAAGCATTACACATGATTTTCATGGTGACTTGGTTCGCCGGCCTATTCTATTTACCACGCCTATTCGTCTATCACGCGATGAGTGACGATGCTACTAGCAACGAACGTTTCAAAACAATGGAGCGAAAACTCTACTTTGGCATCATGACACCTGGGCTTATCCTTACAATTCTTTTTGGCACCTTGATGCTAACAGACTACGCCTGGGCGGCTTTTGGGCAGTCTGGCTGGTTACATGCAAAATTAACGCTAATTGGTTTATTGTGCGTTTACCATATCTCTTGCGGCAAGTGGTTGCTCGATTTCAAGCACGACCGTAATACCCATAGCCACGTGTACTTTCGCTGGATGAACGAATTACCCGTACTATTTTTGGTCGGTATTATTATTTTAGCAACGGTTAAACCTTTTTAAACCCTCACTTCTGCACCAAGGCCTACCAAGACCAATGGTTTAGGCCGGCAAACCTTGTATAATCCTTTTTTAAATTAACTCCAGAGTTCATCATGACTAACACCGTTCAATGCGTCGTCCTTAAAATTGAATCCGAAGCCTTAGACAGTGCCCCTCACCCAGGTGAGTTGGGCGAGCGAATTTTAGCAAATGTATCCAAAGAAGGCTGGGGAAAGTGGCTTGAGCGTTTATCAATGATCATCAATGAAAACGGTTTGAGCACCGCTGACGTTGAAAGCATTCAAGTGATTGAGATGCACATGAGAGGCTTTTTCTTTGATGAAGGTGAAATGGGACAAGTGCCTAGTGGCTTTCACGCCGCTTCAGCCGCACCATCTAAAGGCAAATAAGACTTAGCGGCTACTCAACACCTTAATCGTCGGCACAATCACTATTTTTAGACACGCATGCGCCTTTCTAAGCGCGACTTCGACTAACTCGGCCGTTGGCGCTTTGGCAAAAATAAAACCTAAGTAACTTGATCCTTCTGGTAACGGAACAACTTCGTAACCTTCGCGTACGCTGATTCCGACATCCGTAATATGTGGCACTTTTTTCGCTTGCCCAATGCCTTCAACTCGGCGTAAAAGCCCTTGCGAAGGAATAGGGATCATTAATACGCCCACACTATCTTTGAACCTCGGAATATCAAGTGGTTTCCCCAATGCTTGTAAAAGAACTAATTCTTCCAGACCTACATTTAAGCCGAACTTCAACATGTCAGCACAATCACCACCAATGGTTCGGGATGCCATTTCTATAATATATGCCTCATCATTTCGCAGCCTTAACTCGGCATGTATTGGCCCTTCTCTCAAACCGTATGCCTCACAAGCCTCTGTCACTCGACGATTAACAAGGGATTGCTCTGCTTCTGATAGCTGCGTCGGCGTCACGTAATAAGTTTCTTCGAAGAATGGCCCTTCCATTCTGTCCGGCTTATCAAAAATCGTTAGCTGCCTTAATTTACCTTTATGCAACAAACCTTCAAACGCCACTTCCTTGCCAGAAATATAGCCTTCAATTAAGATGTGCTGTCGCTCAAATAGGTTCGTTATATGCGCCAATATCGGTTCAACCCGATCTATCGCATTCAAACATTCTAGATGGTTATTTGCTCGAATCACCCCTTTGCTACCCGACATAGCAAGCGGCTTAATCACTACAGGGTATTGCAAATCGTTTAATTGCGGTTCGATGCGGCTGGCAATATTTACCACTCGAAAAAAAGGGGCCATACCCCCTCTACTGTGAAGCCGTTCTCTTGCTAAATCCTTTCTACGCGTTAACTCAGCTGAATCGGGCGCATTGGACGGCAAATCGAGTGCCTCCGCAATAACAGCTGCCAAGCGCACTGCGCCATCATCCGTTGAGATAACCGCTTGAAAATGATGTTTTTTATCTGCTTGCAAAACAACTTGTAGGCTCAAGTTATCATCTAAAAAGTCCACCTGAAGACCATCAGCAACTGCACTCACTAAGGAATAACGACTCTGAGAGGCAATAACAATCTTAATACCTAAATGATTCGCCGCCTTAACATAGGCATGAATTCTGTAGCTATTATGCGGCGCTATTAGTAAAACACTAAGCATTTAAAACTAATAATACCCAAAGGGCATATGCTTCACCCTAAAGACACTTTGTATTGAAGCGGAAGTAAGCGTTTCCGCTTGATTCAGCTTTAGCTACCGCAGCCACCGCCAGAAGAACCACAAGAGCCACAACCCCCTGAACCACCTGTTGCAGCAAAGACATTATTGAATACAAAACTAGCCTCGCCCATGCCTTTATCTACAAAATCAATTTCAACACCACGCATATAATTCAGTGCAACAGTATCGACATAAACCTTGTACTCACCCGAATCCAATACGCTATCGTATGATGTTTTTTCATCAGAAAACGTCATCCCATATGACATACCTCCACAACCGCCGCCTGATACAAAAATTCGAATAGCATCCATTTCATCACCCACGTCTGCAAATAGCTCGGAAAGCTTTTCGCCCGCCGCTTCGCTGATGTTGATATCTGCCGCCGTTAAAACCGAATTAAATGAACCTGCTGCACCCATGACTTGCTCCTGATAATTATTCTCAATGATCTCATTATACGAGAAACACCATCCATTCGCTTTCTTAATTATTTAGCGGGATATATTTTAATTGCAAATGAGAATGATTCGTATTAATATTCGCTCTCAAATAACTTTTAACCATAAGAGAAGAATATTATCATGAGAAACGGTATTAAAAAGTCAGGCAGCTTGGCTCTTTTATTAGGGGTCCTTGCAACACCTCAAGCATCAGCATTAACGCTAGAAGACCTCGCCAAAAGGCTCGATGCACTAGAAGCAAAAAACAAACAATTAATTCAAGAAAACTCTCAACTTCGTGAGGCCGTTGCAATAACCAACGATAAAGTAGAAGCAGCCGTTATCGCTACCGAATCTATTGCCGACAGCACCAGTGGCATCCAAAAACTGGCCGACTGGGCTGATAAAACAACCATTGGTGGGTATGGTGAACTTCATTACAACAACCTATCCGGCAAAGGTGGCGCCAGCGACAAAGATGCAATTGATTTTCACCGTTTTGTTTTATTCTTTGGTCATGAATTTACCGATGACATCCGATTCTTCTCAGAATTAGAGCTTGAACATAGCATCGCTGGTGATGGCAAAAATGGTGAAGTTGAGTTGGAGCAGGCCTATATAGATTTTGACCTTAATGATAATCATACTGCTCGCGCTGGTCTATTTTTACTGCCTGTAGGCATTATTAACGAAACACATGAACCGCCTACGTTTTACGGCACAGAACGCAACCCAATAGAAAAAAATATTATTCCAGCCACTTGGTGGGCTGCAGGTGCTGGTGCTCATGGCGAATTAGGTGCGGGCTTTAGTTATGATGCCTATGTGCATTCGGGCCTTAATGTTGACGACAGTTTTAGTGTGCGCGGTGGGCGTCAAAAGGTTAGCAAAGCAAAAGCAAATGACCCTGCCGCTACTGCGCGCCTTAAATACACGGGTATACCGGGTCTTGAGCTCGCAGTTTCAGCTCAGCATCAACAAAATATGGGGCAAGGGTTAGTTGCTGGGCTTGAGAGTGGCAACTTAATTGAGACTCACGCTATATGGTCAACTGGCCCGTTCACACTAAAAGCTTTGTACGCCGCTTGGAATATTGACGGATCAGCTGTTGAAGCAGCTGGCGCTGACAAACAAGAAGGCTTCTACATTGAGCCGTCTTACAGGTTGTCTGAAAAATTTGGTCTATTTGCTCGATTCAACCAGTGGGATAACAAAGCAGGCAGCAACTCAGGAGCCGCTAAAGATTCTGAAAAAGAACAATGGGACGTTGGTGTAAACTACTGGCCACACGAAGATGTTGTGATTAAAGCCGATTACCAATACCAAAATAACGACAATGGTGAAGAACAAAATGGACTTAACATCGGCCTGGGCTATCAGTTTTAACCGGCCCGCTTAGAACATATGAAATGTATTTTATTATTTGTCGCTGCCTTTTTCTTTCAAGCAGCATTTGCTAAAGGGGTCTATCAGACCCCTGACGCTTTTCTAAATCAAGTTTTTGGCGGTAACATCCCCCCCCTTTCATCTGTCTGGTTAACGAAAGACAAGAAGGAAGTTATCAGCAGATTTTTGCAACATAAGCCCTCGTTTATCCGCGTTAAATATTGGCGCAATGGGTTAAAAACGGTCTGGATTCTTAACGAAGTCGGTAAAGAAAAACCAATAACCGTTGGTATTGTCATTGAAAGTGGAAAAATACAACAACTCAAGGTATTAACCTTTAGGGAGTCTCGAGGCTGGGAAGTTAAACACACCTTCTTTACTCGCCAGTTTGACAATGTTGGCATAAATCAAGAACAACAACTCGATAAACATATTGATGGTATTTCTGGTGCAACCTTATCGGTACGAGCGCTAAAAAAGACTGCTAGAATCGCGCTCTACCTCGAACAGCAACTCTAAACCATGAGTAATAAACGACATCACCGTAACAAGCTTAGTTCCTTATATGTCTGGCACCGTTACGCAGGACTTTTAGCTGCATTGTTTATCATCTTTATCACCATCAGCGGCGTCGCATTAAATCACACCGATGACCTAGCGTTGAAGAAACAATACATTAGTAACAACATTCTATTGGACAGCTATAACATTCAAGCACCCACTCGGATCCTACAATTCAAAACCGGCAAACGTACCGTCACACAAACAGATGGTCTGCTATTCGTCGACTCAGGTGATGCCATAACAGCTGAAACAGTATTAACCGGTGCTGTTGAATTTAACGATTTCTTACTCATTGCATTGACCAATAAACTGTTTCTAGTAGATGCTGACAATCAACTTGTTGAAACATTGGGTGATATTGATGGGGTTCCCAATAACATCACTCAAATTGGGCTTGATAACGAACAGCAAATAAATATTCTCGCAAATAATCAAATTTATCATTTAAGTGCAGACCTAAGTTTTCAAAAAATCGCTTGGGATTACAACATTAACTGGTTAACTGAAGAACAGCTATCAGATGCCGCATCTATCACTATTATTCAACGCTATAAATCCAATATTATTTCACTAGAAACGCTTATGTTGGATATTCATAGTGGGCGTTTTTTTGGCTCATATGGGACATTATTTTTCGATCTAATCGGCATCATCCTTTTGTTTTTAGCCTTCACTGGCGTTATTATTTGGATACGACAACGACTAAAACAAAACCATCAATGACCCAAGAAGAACAGCTCGTCTTTTATTACCAACTCTTACGCCAACATTCTTTAAATGACTCCCATAGTGGCAACGGGTCTGTTCGATTAAACGACTCCTTTAGTATTACAAAAACAGGCGCTTGTGCTGACACCATTGAAACAGGCGAACTTATTCACTGTGGCATAAGTAAGGCCTTACCCCGTAACGCTTCATTAGACGCCAGCATCCACCAATCCATTTATCAAACGAATCTTGAGCATCAAGCCGTTTTACACGCACACAATCCATACACTATCGCGTTGACCCTGCAGAGCAAACTATTTAGCCCTGTTGATTTTGAAGGAAAGTTATACTTTGGTGAGCTGCGCGTCACTGAATGTGACGCTGAGCATTACCTTGACGTGATGCCACAACGAATAAGCGAATGTTTAAAACACCAACCCGTTGCCATTGTTCAGTCCCATGGCGTTTACGCCGCAGCTGAAAATTTAGAGTTAGCTTACAAATGGCTATGCTCTTTAGAACAATCAGCAAAAATTAAATGGCTCGCTAAGCGAATTTAAATTTGATGATGAACACGTAAGTTATACAAATGCCTTTCAGCATCGATCAAATGTTTACCCCAATGAAGAAAGAAACCATCACGCCATAGACTTAAGGCAACCGGTAAGTTTTCTTGTCCTGAGTGAATAATATCTAGGCCGCGTTTAATTTCAAAATAAAGATCTGCTAAATCACCAGACAAACTTCCGTACAGTTCGTTATTAACCAGCTCTTCACCTATTTCGTACCCATCTTTTTCACCCAAGTTTTTTTTAAGGTGGCAAAAAAGGTCAAAACGTTCATCAATGTCA
>Ga0105357_10002144_pt1 | contig 10611 bp, 7 predicted proteins | sample GOMGulsemesocosm_4_FD_83660 | JGI IMG/M metagenome (GOLD analysis project Ga0105357, IMG submission 83660) | Methane-oxidizing microbial communities from mesocosms in the Gulf of Mexico - GOM15B Gulf of Mexico | ecosystem: Environmental > Aquatic > Marine > Cold seeps | place: USA: Gulf of...
AAAATATCTGGCAAAAGAAGCCGCCTTACGGGGTGTACTAATTGAACCGGTGGATTATTATTTTGCAAGGCAAGGAGAACACACCAACTGCTTTCGCGTCGGCGTGACGAGTATAAGCGCCGAGAAAATTCGCGAGGGCATCGAGACCTTAGCCCAGCTTATTCAAGATTTGGCTGGGGGGAAAATTGCGCGTTTAAATGATACTGACCCCCACTGGCTGAAAGGAGAAATTCTGCGAGAGGCGGTGTCGGACACACAACTTTTATATCAAACCGTTTATGGTCAACCCTTGTCTGTATTGATTCACGCGGATGGAAGTTTGACCGGCACGGCAGGTTATGCCAACGAAGAAACCGATTCGGGGCGCTGGTGGGTGGAGAGCGATTGCTGGGTGAGGCAATGGGACAATTGGGCTTATGGCGAGGAAGTAAAGCTGTATACGGTGATTAAGGGAAAGTCCGTGGAATGGTTTAATCGCGAAAAAGTGTTTTTTAATCGGGCGGTGATTCAAAAACTCGACGACTAGGCTCTCCTTGTGTTTGTTAGCTTACATAGAGAGGTGTGCTTCATTCATAGATAGGCGCGCTTCATATTTAGTAAAAACATCACCGATGACTCTTATATATACCGCATTTTCGCGCAGTCACCTGTCTTGAAACCCCGCTGCCAAATTCCACAGCGGCACCGCCTTAGCTGATACTGCCGACGCAGATGAAATAATACACAGCGCTGTTCGTTGGCTAATTGGCCTCATTTCCATCTCAACTCTGGCTCTATCGTCATTTTTGAACTCCTCTTACACTGATATTAGATAATAAATAAGATGCCGCAATCGGCGAACGCATCACGCAGTAGAGAACGGAGCCTTACTCATGAGCCATTTTGCCATTGCCGGCTTACAGCTTGAATTGAATGCCGAAGACAATCTCGAGCGGATTCGAACAGAAATTGAATCGGCGAAATTACGCTTCCCGTGGATAGACATGTTTCTGCTAGGGGAGCTTGCCACATATGGTGCTAACCTTGCCTGTGCTCAAACAATGCCAGGCGCGGCGGAAAAAACTTATTGCGATATTGCCAAAGAGCTAAACGTTTGGTTAGTGCCGGGTTCGTTATCAGAAAGTTTCGACGAAAAAATCTATAATACCACACCGGTGATCAACCCCCAGGGCGAAGTCGTTACCCGTTGCCGGAAGATGTTTCCTTTTTTACCTTATGAAAAAGGGGTTGAGGCCGGATCAGAATTTTGTGTTTTTGATGTGCCGGATGTAGGTCGTTTTGGCGTGTCTATCTGTTACGACATGTGGGTGCCGGAAACTACACGAACCCTTGCGTGGATGGGCGCTGAAGTGATCTTGCACCCAACCATGACAGGCACTATTGATCGCGATGTTGAAATTTCCATTGCCCGCAGTAATGCGGTGACCAATCAATGTTACTTCTTTGATATTAACGTCGCGGGGCGTCTTGGTAACGGTCGTTCGGTGGTTGTGGGGCCTTCGGGTGAAGTGATTTATCAGGCGGGTGAAAACCATGAACTGATTCCCATTGAAATTGATTTAGACCTAGTTAGGCGCTCCCGTGAGCGGGGTTTACTGGGTTTGGGGCAGCCTCTAAAAAGTTTCCGAGATAGCCAAGTGAAATTTCCACCTTATACCGATGGGCACGGGAACTCGGATGCCATGCGGGCCCTGGGCAAGCTGCGTGTTCCAAGTTCGGCTTTGAATGATTAGAAACCGCAAAGATAACTAAATTGGACTCATTGACATTTTAAAACTGGCTCTACGATGTTTATTTTCTTGCCGTAGTATTGATTACACGCATAGTGGCAGATTGTTCAAAGCTCAGGAACCGATAAGAGCTTCAGGAACTAATAAGTTAATAATTATATAATATTGAAAAACGAGGGCAACAACATGAGTATTAAACAGCATCCAAGTAACTTTAAACGCACTGCAATTTTCAGTGCGATAGCATCGGCCTCATTGCTGAGTTCGGCTCAGGTAGTTGTGGCTGAGGAAAGTTTTCTGGAAGAAATTGTAGTAACAGCACAGTTTCGTGAGCAAAGCATGCAAGACATCCCTTTCAATATTTCCTCAGTAAGCGGGGATGACCTTTCCGCAAAGAATATTGTCGATTCTGCAGAGTTGATGCGCACGGTAGCGGGTGTGTCCTTGGTTGACCGAGGGCATCGCAATGCGGGCAATACTAATAGCATGGTAATGCGCGGTGTCAACGTGGAAAGTGGTATCAGTGGTGACGTAGGTCAGTCAACGGTGCCAACAGTTTCCACCTATGTTGATAGTACTCCTATTTTCGCAAATTTTATTTTAAAAGACATAAATCGCGTTGAAATTCTGCGCGGCCCTCAAGGTACATTATACGGTTCTGGTGCCCTTGGAGGCACGGTTCGCTACATTATGAACAAACCCAGCACCGAAGGCTTTGAAGGAAAAGTAGCTGTCGGTTATGGCCAGACAAATGGTTCCGATGGAAGCAATATCAATACCGATGTGATGTTGAATTTGCCTTTGAGCGATACCTTGGCATTGCGCGTGTCGGGTGGCACGATCGACAACGATGGTGTGATTGACCTTCCGAACCTCTATCAGTTAGATAATGGCGGAGTGCCGGTGGTTGAAGCCGACAACGGCTCTTGTTTGAGCGTGGATGACGCCTCTCTTACAGATGCAGAATTGGTCAATAACGGTTCTTGTTACCACACGAAAAAAGATGCTGATGACGTTGACATTTGGTATGCCCGAGCGGCTTTGCGTTTTGAACCATCCGATGATTTAGCGCTTACCTTAACGTACCAGGTGCAGGAAGATGAGGTGGGCCACCGTCGCGCGGTGACTACGGGCAATGACTTTTTTGGTCAGCCCTACGGCGACAAAGAAAATGGCTCAACTTTTCTTGAACCTTCCGAACGTGAAGTTGAGATGGCGACCATGGAGATCGAAGCGAATTTAGGTTTCGCAACTCTAACGTCTAACACTTCAATTTATGATCACACGGGTACTGGCTGGCGCGATAATACCAGTTTGTGGACAACCGACCGCAACAATGGAGTTGGCTTTGTAAACTGGTTTGATATTTTATATACCGGCATGCCGCGCCCTGGGGCACATGTTGAATCTGGCTATGAAGATGAAGCCTTGGTGCAAGAGTTTCGCTTGGTGTCCAACACCGATGGTGACGACAAAATTGACTGGGTAGCGGGCGTTTACTACATGGATCAAGATCGCACCACCACAAACTTCAGCCACCTGCGCGGTTTGGGTGAATACGGTGATGCCTGTGTGAATGTAGGGGCGGCGTGTGCCGCCGATGGTAGCTGGTGGGCGGGTGTTCCAGCCGTCAATGACATGGATTTTAGTTACATCCGTAAAGAAGGCTTCACCGACTTGGGCGTTTATGGCGAGATGACTTATCACTTCAGTGACGTCTTCCGTATGACGGCGGGCTTGCGTTGGTTCGACAACGAATTGAGTAACAAAACATCTACTTGGTTTGCTTACTTACAGCCTAGCGACATTCCATTCCTTGATTTCCCGACCCAGAAAGAAGATGACGTACTGTTCAAACTGAATGCTTCTTGGGACCTAGAGAGTGGTGCGATGATTTATGCTACGTACTCTGAAGGTTTCCGTCGTGGTGGTTCGAACGCCATTCCCACCAGCGGGCCGTTTACGGAGCTAAACCCATCAACAGTTGAACTGTATGGCAAAGATACGGTAACTAACTACGAGCTGGGTATTAAGGGCGAGACGGGCAATATTCGCTACTCCGCCGACGTGTATTACGTTGATTGGCAAGATCCACAGTTGAATACCGGCACCGCATGGTGGGGATTTTTCATGGCGCAAAACGGTGGTGCGGCTGAGACGAGTGGTATAGAGGTCGAAGCAGCGATTGGCTTGTCTGAGAATGTAAGCATCAACGTGGGTTATGCCTTTGCTGAGGGGGAGTTGACCGAGGACTTAATTCAGCCCCAAAATGACAGTGTTATCGCAGAGTCTGGGCAGCGTTTACCCGGCACGTCGGAACATGTATTTTCGCTCTCCGCCAATTATTCAAGCACCTTGGCCAGCGGGTTGATTTTTGACGCCAATGTGGGTGCCTATTATCAGTCTGATTCCGTGAATTCCATTCAGGACAACTACTTGCAGCAGGAATTTGATGGCTTTGCTTTGTTGAACGCCAGTGTGGCATTGGCTTCAGAAAGCTGGGTGTTGAGTGTCTATGCAAAGAATCTGACCGACGAAGAAGGCGTGACGGGAAGCTATCCTGCTGCTTATACGGGAACAGATACCGGTGTGTTTGAAAACTATTACGGTAACAATCAGAAAGAATACATCACTAACCCTAGAACTCTCGGAGTGAATTTTTCCTACAATTTCTAAGTAGGGTATACTTTGAAAAGGGCCGAGTATTGCTCGGCCCTTTTTTTGTTTTAATTTCCAAGTTAATTGAAGGGTGATGTAGGTGAACGGGGACTCTAAGCTCATCAATTCCGCGAGATCGATGCTTGAAAAGGGTGATTTTCAGGGCGCTTTGTCTTGGTGCCAGAAGCAAAATCAAAGCTATCCTAATGATGTTGCAGCATGGCAGTTGGCGGCGCACATATTTCAGCGAGCAGGTAAGCCTGATAAGGCGGTTGCGGTTCTTCAGCAAAGTCTGCGAGCCGCTGGGCAGCAAGTTTCGCTGTTGATCAGTTTGTGTGAGGCTTTTATTGCCAATAAGCAAAAATCACAAGCACTGGATTTGGTCAAAGAGTTAGTTCAGAGCTTAGTTTCGCAGCCGATTGAAAGCGCAGAGACATACGGGCGACTGGCTTATTTTTTGACAGGTTTAGAGCTCCATCGTGAAAGTTTGCCAATCTACCAACGAATTGTGGCTTTGCAACCAGACCTTGCAAGTCATCATTACAATTTGGCGAGTTGTCTGCGTTTTCTCGGTTTGTTGGATGACGCAGAGAATCACTTGAATCAGGCGCTTAGCCTTGATCCCTTGGACACAGAAGCACAGCTGCTGCGCTCAGGTTTGCGCAAACAGGTTTCCAATAATAACCATATAGTTGAATTGAAAGCTTTAGTCGCCACTCCCTCACTGTCGCATTCCTCGCAGGTTAATCTAGCGTTTGCGCTAGCCAAAGAACTCGAAGATGTAGAAGATTATGCACAGTCATTCCAAGTGTTGCGGGCGGGCGCCGAACTAAAACGAAAAAATATAGATTATCGAATTAAAACCGATTTGGATATTATGGAGAAAATTTCCGAAGTTTTTCATCGTGATTTATTTGAAGGGCAAATTCCTGGCAATGAGACAAAAGAACCCATCTTTGTTATTGGCATGCCGCGCACAGGAACAACCTTAGTTGAACGAATTTTGGCTTGCCATACCGATATTTTTGCTGCTGGAGAACTGCATAATTTTTCCAGCGAGTTGATGCGCTTGGCAAAAATACCAGGGGCGAAAACCTCGGATTCCCGCCTTAGATTAATTGAGAATACCGCTCATGTCGACTTTGCCACTTTGGGGCGAAACTATGTGAATAGCACTCGACCCATGACTGGCGGTACTGCGCGTTTTATCGACAAGCTACCGTTTAATTATTTATACGCAGGCCTGATTCATTTGGCTTTCCCTAATGCCAAAATCATCAGCCTGACTCGAAACCCCATTGATACTTGCTTTGCTGTTTTCAAGCAATTGTTTCGTAGCGGCTATCCATTTTCATACCGCTTGGACGAGCTGGCTGATTATTACATCGCGTACCGCAAATTGATGGCACATTGGTTTGAGGTTATGCCTGGTGTAATTCACGAGGTTTCCTACGAGAACTTAGTGACAAACTTGGAGGAGGAAGCTAGGGCCATGGTGGCGTATTGCCAGCTGCCATGGCAGGATGAGTGTCTTGACTTTCATTTGAATTCGGCCGCGACCAGCACAGCCAGTGCCAGCCAAGTAAGAGAGAAATTATACTCCACGTCTATCGGTCGCGGGAGCTTCTATGAAACTCAGCTCCAGGGTTTGAAATCTCGCCTTGAGGCTGGAGGAATAACGATTGCTTAATCATCTTTAGAGCAGTAAACCTTGCCGGCAGCTCTGCCGAAATTGGTTTTCAGTGTCATGGCTTGCCAGTGTGCATTTTACTGAAGGTGAGGCGGGCAGTGTTTGGGTTTCGGCGCCTCCCTTCCACTGATGAGCGTTTGTGCAAGGCCCGAACACTGGTCGCATGCGGGTGAGGCCGGAATATAGCGCGGTGTTTAGCGGCATTAAATTGTGATTTGGACTAGCAAGGTCCCTGCAACTGGCCCTACTAATGCGGCCGAAGCTTGGTATGGTTAATTTAGCAATTTTTTATCGACCAATAACTACAAAAGCGAAGCTCCTATGGCCACAGAACAAGCCTCAACTCCGGTATCTTTTTTCTCTGCCTACCATTTAGCACCCAATGGTATGACGGCTCGTACTTTCTTAGCGTTTCTGGCAACCGCGGGTTTGTTTTATGTCAACATTATGCCGGCTCTGGTAGACGGTTTAATTAAAGGTTTAGGTTTCACCAATCAAGATGCGGGCTTTGTTGGTTCGGCGAACGTTTACGGGGCTGCAGCTGGAGCACTGGCGGCGGTGTTTTTGGTCAAGCGTATCAGTTGGAAGCCTGTGTCTGTGATATTGCTTATAGGTTTAGTCTGCATCGACATTGTTTCCATGTTCATGACGGAGCCGACGCTCCTGATTGGTACCCGCTTCGTGCATGGCTTGGTAGGGGGCTTATTGGTTGGTATAGGCTTCGCCATTATCGCGCGCACTGAAGAGGCCGACATTACCTTTGGTGTTTTGCTTCTTGTGCAATTTGGGTTTGGTGGCGTTGGGGTGATGTATCTTCCTGCCCTGGTGCCGGAATACGGCCCCAAGGTGTTGTTTATGTCGCTGATCGCCTTTGATCTTGTGACATTATTAATGCTGCCTTTTTTAAGCCAATACCCCGTTCCAAAGGCAAAGGCGGGCCATAAAGCCCGTGGTATTGAGGCGGCCCATGTTAAACCAATGATATTAACCTTGCTGGCGATATTCTTGTTTCAGGCGGCTAACATGGGGCCCTATGCTTATATCGTAGGTTTGGGCAGCGAGGCCGGCCTGAGTATGGACTTCATCACGCCGAGCCTAGGCGCCGCCGCTTGGATTGGTATCGTGGGCTCTCTCTTAGTGGTGGTTTTTTCGACGCGTTTTGGCCGCACACTGCCCGTTGTTAGTGCCGTTATCATTACGGCGGCTGGAACTTTTGCCCTCAATTTTAGTGAGTTGCCTTGGGTCTATGTAGTGGCAAATTGTGGTGTGGGAATTACCTGGGCCTTTGTAATTCCCTACCTGTTTGGTATGTGTGCCGAATTTGATAAGGCGGGGCAGATGGCCGCAGTGGGGGGCTTCGCTTCGAAAATGGGCCTGGCTTCTGGGCCAATGGTCGCCGCGTTTTTAGTGGGTGATGGCGCCTACTCGCAAATGCTGTCCGTTGCGGCCATTGCACTGTTGTTGTGTATGGCTGTTGTTTTGGTGCCAGCCTTGCGCTTGGATCGAGAGCAAAAGGAAAGTGCGGCCGCGAGAGCTTGACGCGCGTCGCATAAGCCATAGCCCTGTCACTCCAATTATTCACTTGCGGTTGGCAGGGCTCTACAGTTTTTAATTTCCAGCAAATTAAAACTCGATTCAATATTCCTCACCCCGGGAAACTTCAAAATCCGCTTCATCGTGATCTCCCCAAAATGGTCAATATTGCGGGCCACCACCTTCAGCAGATAGTCATAATTGCCGCTCATGGCATAACACTCAGTAATGTAGTCCTCGGCCCGCACCGCCTCCCTGAAACCTTCAGTTTCCTTCTCTGAGCATTGATCTAGATCTACTTGTACAAAGGCCGTTACCTGAAGGCCCAATTTGCGCTGGTCTAAGTTTGCGCTGTAGCCGCTTATGGTGCCGTTTTCTTCCAGCTGTCGTACTCGTCGAAAGCAGGGCGATTCTGAAAGGCCCACCTGTTGTGCTAATTCGACATTCGACATTCGGCCGTTGTTTTGCAGGGCGCTCAATATTTTTCGTTCAACGTTTGAAGGAGGCGTGTCTTCATTGGGCATGGTGTGATGCGTCCATTTTTAAGGGGTTTTTGGTGGATTCCTGCGTAATAGTGCATTATCCGAGTCGAAATGGCAAAGTTCCGCCTTGATTATGGTCGTATACTTTTATGACGTATTTAACATCATCAGGAGTGAGCAATGGCCGATTTATTTGAAAACCCAGTGGGTCTTAGGGGCTTTGAGTTTGTAGAGTTTGCGGCGCCAGAGCGCGGCACGCTTGAGCCAGTATTCGAATCAATGGGTTTTACACATGTGGCCTCTCACCGGTCCAAGGCCGCTGATTTGTGGCGCCAGGGCGACATCAATTTTATTATTAATTACGAGCCTAAGAGTGCTGCTGCCTGGTTTGCGGAAGAACATGGGCCCTGTGCCTGTGGCATGGCTTTCCGTGTTCACGATGCGCATAAAGCCTACGATTTACTGTTAGAGAGAGGCGCCCAGCCTCTGGATATCCCTGCCGGCCCTATGGAGCTTAAGCTGCCTGCTGTGAAGGGTATTGGCGGCGCGGCACTGTATTTGATTGATCGCTGCGAGCCTGGAAGCTCCATCTATGACATCGATTTTGAATATTTAGACGGGGTTGAACATCACCCTGTAGGTTGTGGTTTTAAGGTGATCGACCACCTGACCCACAACGTGTATCGCGGGCGTATGGACTATTGGGCAAAATACTACGAAAACTTATTCAACTTTAAGGAAATTCGTTACTTTGATATCAAGGGTGAATACACCGGTTTGCAGTCGCGGGCGTTAACCGCCCCAGATGGGCTTATCCGCATTCCGCTTAATGAAGAGTCTGGCGGTGGCGGCGGTGGTCAAATTGAAGAATATTTGATGCAATATAACGGTGAAGGCATCCAACACATCGCTTTTTCCTGTGACGACATACTGCCTTGTTGGGACAAGCTCAAGGAAAAGGGTGTGCCTTTTATGACCGCCCCCCCTGAAAGCTACTACGACATGCTAGAAGAGCGCTTGCCGGGCCACGGTGAGCCGGTAGATGAACTCAAGCAAAGAGGTATTTTGGTTGACGGTTCCACTGAAGATGGCGACCCTCGATTACTGCTGCAGATTTTTTCTGAAACACGCATTGGGCCGATCTTTTTTGAATTTATTCAGCGCAAAAAAGACGACGGGTTTGGCGAGGGCAATTTCAAGGCCTTGTTCGAATCGATAGAAAGAGATCAAATACGTCGTGGCACGTTGGCTGTAGATGATTAGCCTTTAGTTTGATCAAAAAGCCCGGCAAATGCCGGGCTTTTTTTTGCCCGGCCTTTTCCTGAGTCGATTGCCCGCACCGATTGCCGAAATTTTAAAGTGCTGTAGACTGCAAGCAGGGTGACTTTGGTTTGTGGGGGTAGGCGAAATAGTGAGAGTAGAAAGGTTTGTTGTAGGTCTGTGCCTCGTCGCGGCGTGTGGTTTTTCTGCATTTAGCTTGGCGCAATATATTGGTATGGGTGAAAAAACGCTGAATAACGTTGAGCGTAACTTTGGTGTGCCGGCAAGAGAGCGTGTTGCGCAGTGGCAGCGTCTAATGCTCGACAATAGAGCAAACCAAGATTTTACAGACGCCAAACATATGCGCGCCGCCAATGACTTTTTCAATTTGGTGGAATGGGTTACCGATTTAGAGCACTGGGGTGCGGAAGATTACTGGGCAACTCCCATTGAGACGCTGGCGACTGATGGCGGCGATTGTGAAGATTTTTCTATCGGTAAATATTTTTCCTTAAAAGATGTTGGGGTGCATACGGACAACCTCCGCATCACCTATGTTAAATCGCTTGAGTATAACCAGGCGCATATGGTGCTGGCCTATTACTCGAGTCCAGATGCTGAGCCATTAATTCTCGACAATATCAACAAAACCATTCTTCCAGCCTCACAGCGGCCAGACCTAATGCCCATATACAGTTTTAATGGCGACAGCTTATGGCTGGCTAAGTCGCGAGGCAAAAAATTGTCGGCGAAGGGCAGCGGCGCACTCCCGCAGTGGCAGAGTTTGAGTCGGCGTATTCAGCAGGAAACGGAATAAAACGCCACAAGTGTGGAACGACCGGCTAGACAGTAAATCGGGTAATGAGGTGTGACAATTCTCCCGAGGTTCTATCTAGGCCAGTTGCAATCTCTGAGGCATGTTTCGAACTTTTGTGAGCTTCTTGTACAGTCATCGACATTTCATTCATGGCGGTAGGCACTTGGTCCATATGGCTTAACACTTGATTTACATCATTTTGTATACCTGCCTGGTGCTCCTTAAAGCGACCCCAATATTTGTCGAGGCTGCTGGGGTCGCCACCGCGCAACAGCACATTCTTCCACTCTTGAACCTGGGTTTTAAAGCGATAGTTAATTTGGCTAATTTCCCGCTCGACAGAAATATTGTTACTGATGAGTCGCTGGTATTCTTGCAGGCGCAGGTTTAGGGTCCAGATGGAGGTGCTGGCGACGATTGGGAGTGCGGCAAGGCCGGCCA
>Ga0105357_10002146_pt1 | contig 10610 bp, 9 predicted proteins | sample GOMGulsemesocosm_4_FD_83660 | JGI IMG/M metagenome (GOLD analysis project Ga0105357, IMG submission 83660) | Methane-oxidizing microbial communities from mesocosms in the Gulf of Mexico - GOM15B Gulf of Mexico | ecosystem: Environmental > Aquatic > Marine > Cold seeps | place: USA: Gulf of...
GGTATGCCTCACTTTGCTTTTCTCTCCCTTGCTGCGTTAGCGGGGGGCGCAGCTTGGTGGTTGTTTAAAAAGCAAGCGGCAGAAAAACTGGAAGCTGAGGCGCAAAGTAAAACAGATTTGATCCAAGCAGAAGAAGAGACCGAAGAGGAGCAGCGTGAACTTAACTGGGATGATGTAATGCCGGTTGATATGATCGGCCTAGAAGTCGGTTATCGCTTGATCCCAATGGTCGATAAGTTACAGGGCGGGCAGCTGCTTAATCGTATTAAGGGTGTGCGTAAAAAGCTTTCCCAAGATCTGGGGTTTTTAGTGCCTTCTGTGCATATCAGGGATAATTTGGACTTAATGCCCGGTGCATACCGAGTGACATTAATGGGGGTGGTGGTCGGCGAGTCTGAAGTGTATCCGGATCGTGATTTGGCGATCAATCCCGGCCAAGTGTTTGGAGAGCTCAAAGGGGTTGAGGTGAAAGACCCAGCCTTTGGCTTGGATGCGGTTTGGGTGGAGACTAATCAGCGGGAGCATGCGCAGACTCTAGGGTATACGGTGGTTGATTCTAGTACGGTGGTGGCTACCCATCTCAATCAAATCTTACAGCGTCAAGCACATGATTTATTAGGGCATGAAGAAGTACAGCAATTGTTGGATATGCTGACAAAATCCTCGCCAAAATTGGTTGAAGAGCTAGTTCCTGCTAAGATATCAATAAGTAGTTTATTGAAAGTGCTACAAAATTTATTAAAAGAGCAAGTGCCGCTGAAAGATTTCAGGTCTGTTGCTGAGGCATTGACTGATGCGGTCACCAAAACTCAAGACACCATTGCCCTAACTGCTGCGGTGAGAGTGTCGCTCTCTAGGCTGATCGTACAAACCATCAATGGTGCTGAAGAGGAGATCCCAGTGATCACCATAGATCCTAGATTAGAGCAATTGTTGCTAGGATCGGTACAGCAAAGTGGTAATTCTGAAGAGGGAATGGTGCTCGAGCCGAATATGGCAGAAAAGCTACAGAGTTCCCTGTTGGAAGCTGCGCATAAGCAAGAGATGTTAGGTAAACCTGCTATATTGTTGGTGGCAGCGCCAGTTAGGCCATTAATGGCTAAGTTTGTAAGATACGGCGAGCAGTTAATTCATGTCTTGTCCTATCAGGAAATTCCGGAAAATAAGAAAGTAACAATTGTTGCGTCAGTAGGAGGTCAAGATGGCTAGTCTTCCTCTTAGTCAGCTCAGGGAATTGGTATGAAGGTTAAGCGCATATTTGCTCCTGACATGCGTCAGGCAATGAAGCGGGTGAGGGATGAAATCGGGCCTCAGGCAATTATCGTCTCGAATCATCGTATAGCCGGCGGGGTTGAAGTAGTGGCGGCCCACGAAGATGATTTTGAAAGTGCCCAGTCGCAATTCAAACACCAGCAGAGTGTACGAGGTAGGCGCGAGCAGCAAGTGGAGCTATTAACTAGCGGGTCCCGTAAAACGCTAGGCACTGAATTTATTGAGCAGGAGAAGCAAGTCGCACAAAGTGCAGTACTAAAAGCGCGTGGTCGCTCTGTCAGTGAATATATTGATAATGAGGGATCAACTGCGACTGGGTCGGCAAGAAATCAGCAGCTAGAAAGTGGTTATGATGACGATTTAGAAACTATTTTGGCCTCCTTAAAAAAGAAGAAAGAAGGCTCTTCTAAGGTGGCCGCAAATGAACCACTTATGCCCGCAGCGGGTATTCAACTACAAGATAATGATCGCAACGCTAAGGCAGCAGAAAGCGAGTCGTCAAAGGCAATTGCTGATGACGGATTTGTTGGTGGCCGTCAAAATAATGTCGCTCTAGAGGGCGAGTCGCAATCTGGCCTGATCGAAGATATGCAGCAGGAAATCTCACAGCTTAAAAAAATGTTAGCAGGTCAATTACCGGGTGCATATCAAGCGGAGAGCGGTACGGTTGCCAATGCGCTAGTAGTCGACAAGTTAGAGCAGCGCTTTGAGATGATCGGCTTGCAAGATATCTATGCAAAACAGATTAAGGCAAAGGTCGACCCTGGTCTTGATCTCAGTAAGGCGTGGCGAAAGTCTTTAGCTAGCTTGGTTGATGTTGTGCCCGTGATAAATTACGACTTTATCGAGCGCGGCGGGATGATTGCTTTTGTCGGGCCCACGGGTGTTGGAAAAACAACCATAATTGGCAAGCTGGCGGCGAAATATGTATTAGAGAACGGCAGTTCTGGGGTGGCATTAGTCACCACCGATTCCTACCGAATCGCAGCACACGAGCAGCTCAAAACCTTTGGCCGAATTTTAGATGTGCCGGTGCGGGTCGTCGATGAGAGAAATAGTTTAGCTGAAGTGCTTGAGTCATTGAAAAACAAGCGGCTAGTGTTGGTTGATACCGCGGGTTTGGGCTCAAGTGATGCTGCCAGCCAAAGGCAGGGCTTTATGCTGGAAAATGTGCCAGTAAATCTTAAAAAATTATTGGTGTTATCTTGTTCGGCGCAAAGACAAGTGCTTGATGATGCATATGATAGTTATAGTCCACTCGGATTAAGTGGCTGCGTGTTAACCAAGATAGATGAATCGGGCAGCATGGGAGCTGCGCTAACACTGGCGATTGAGCGAAAATTGGCAGTGGCTTATGTGTCAAGCGGGCAAAAAATTCCCGATGATATTCATGTTGCGCATAAAAACGATCTGGTTTCTCGGGCTGTTTTAACCGCTCAAAAAAGTAGAGAGCGAGAAAAGATTCGCCGTAATGCTTCGATGTGAAGCCTATCTGTTGTCTATGTGATAAGCTAATATCTTGAGGCGTAAGGTTTTTTAAGATTTAGTCTGATTTTGTCTGTTATAGTCTAATAATATCTACTCAGTTGGAAATTTGATGCAAAATAGAGTGAGGCCAGTAAAAGTTATTGCAGTGACAAGCGGCAAAGGCGGAGTAGGTAAGACCAATGTCTCAGTGAATCTCTCTTTGTGTATTGGGCAACGAGGGCGTAAAGTTGTATTGATGGATGCTGATATTGGCTTGGCCAATGTGGATATAATGTTTGGGCTTAAGCCTAAAAGAAATATATCCGATGTGTTATCTGGTGATTGCGGGCTAAATGAAGTGATGTTAGATGCCGCTGAAAATGTCCGTATTGTACCGGCAACGTCGGGTACTATGGACATGACTGCGCTAAGTATTCACGAACACGCTGAATTAATTTATGCTTTTAATGATATTGCCGATGATATTGATGTATTGATTATCGATACGGCGGCGGGTATCTCGCAGGCGGTAGTTAATTTCTTGCGCGCATCTCAAGAAGTGGTAGTGGTGGTCTGTGATGAGCCGACCTCCATCACCGATGCTTACGGTCTTATTAAACTGTTGAATAGAGACTATAAGATGACACGCTTTAGAGTGTTGGCTAATATGGTAGGGAATGAGAAGGAGGGACGTAGCGTCTACGGCAAATTGTTGACGGTAACTGATAGGTTTCTAGATGTAACCCTTCAATACTTAGGGTCAATACCTTATGATGAAGCAGTAAGATTGGCCGTCAAAAAGCAAATTCCGGTGGTAAAAGGGTTTGCTAAAAGTAAAGCGGCACTTGCCTATCAACAAGTAGCAAATAGAGTTGATGCTTGGCCGGTAAATACAAGAGCGAGTGGTCATTTGGAGTTTTTTGTTAAGCGTTTAGTTCAAAATACTTAGCCCTAAGTGGGGTGATTTATAGAAGGGCCTGCATGTATAATCCAATGGACACTAAGTCGGGTAATGACTTAATCGAAAAATATGCGCCATTAGTTAAGCGTATAGCGCACCATTTGCTGGCAAGGTTGCCTGCCAGTGTATTAGTTGATGATTTGATCCAAGCTGGCATGATAGGTTTGTTAGAAGCGGCAAGAAAATATGATTCGAGTAAAGGCGCCAGTTTCGAGACGTATGCGGGTATCCGGATTCGCGGTTCTATTATTGATGAAGTTCGCAGGGGCGATTGGACACCTCGATCAGTACATCGCAATGGGCGCAGAATATCAGAGGCTATTCAAAATATAGAAGCGCGTACCGGCAGTGACGCATCAGATATGGCGATAGCCGCTGAAATGGATGTAACTGTCGATGAATATCACAAGTTACTCAAAGACAGTGTTGAAAGCCGGTTGTTTAGTGTCGATGAACTGACGCGTTCTGATGGTGATGGGCCTGGAGAGCAAATAGTCGGTATTGACCCAGGGCCCATGAAAGAAGCAGAAAAAGGTGCATTTGTAGGGGCTTTAGCTGCTGCAATTAAGACCTTGCCCGAAAGAGAAAAATTAGTTTTAGCTCTCTACTATGATGAAGAGTTAAATTTAAAGGAGATAGGACAAATTTTAGAGGTGAGTGAATCAAGGGTGAGCCAGATTCACAGCCAGGCAGCGCATCGATTGCGAAGTCGATTAAGGCAGTGGCAAGACTGACTTAAGTTGCTCATACATTTTGCTTGAAAATAAGTATTATTAAATATTTATTTTTACTTAATATACGCCTTTTAGGCATTTATAGTCTAAGTTTAATAGGCGCACTAAATATATTCAGTGGGGGATCTTGTCTTGAAAAAAGACATAAAAATACTTGTTGTAGATGATTTTTCTACAATGAGAAGAATCATAAAAAATTTACTTCGTGACCTTGGTTTCCAAAATATAACAGAGGCTGATGACGGTAAAACAGCGCTTCCTATATTGAAACAAGGTGGTATAGAGTTTTTGGTGACCGATTGGAATATGCCCGAAATGACGGGCATAGAGCTGATAGGTGAAGTTAGAAAAGATCCAAATTTGGCTCATATACCTATTCTAATGGTAACAGCAGAAGCTAAGCGAGAGCAGATTATAGCAGCGGCCCAGGCCGGCGTTAACGGCTATGTCGTTAAACCTTTCACGGCAACAGTGTTGAAAGAAAAAATTGAGAAAATTTTCGATCGCCTAGAAGGCTAGCCGAATTACTGGAGTTTATTGTCGTATGTCAGATATTTTAAATAGACCATCCGCAGATGGCCTAGAAGGGCTACTGCAGCAAAAAGCTGAGCAGCTTATAAAAGAGCTCAACAACGGTGATATCGGTTCAGCTTTGCAAGTGATCAATGAATTACAGCAAGCGAAGCACCAAGCTTTTTATAATGAAATTGGTCAGTTGACGCGTAGTCTTCATGAAGCCATTAATTCATTTTCGAATGATATGGAAACGGATAAAAACCTCGATAGCACAACGCTGTCGGGTATGAATGATGCATCAGATCGCCTCAATTATGTGATAGAGATAACAGAGCGCACCTCTCATGAGACAATGGATCGCGTCGATACATCTCTAGAGCTCATCGATAAGCTGGATTCCCAAAGTGTTAGGTTCAAAGATCTGCTGTCGCTAGTTGGCCAGCTCGAAGGTGAGTTTGATGCGCTCAATGGTGTCTATGACCGTACGTGCCAAGTTAAACAAGAATCTGAAGATACTATTAAAGATTTGAAGTCTCAGTTAACCCATATATTATTGGCGCAGAGTAGCCAAGATATTTCAGGTCAGTTAATTAGACGTGTTATCACACTACTTACACAAGTCCAAAGTGGCTTAGTGCAGTTAATTGATATGGCGGCGAAAGTAGAGAATCTGAGCGCGGCAGAGTTAGGTGGTATTAAAGCCATACAAACGCCTGAGTCTAAAAATAGTAAATCAGAGCAAGGCAAGGCTGCTACTGCTGAGAAAGCACCGCAAGCAGAAGGGCCGCAAATTAATGCAGAAGATCCTAGTGTTGTCTCCGGACAAGATGATGTAGATGAGTTGCTATCTAGCTTAGGTTTTTAATAGAGATGTATAAGCTAAAACTTAGATTTTCGAAGGTTTATCGCCCGCTAAATTAGGGGGTAAATGTGAGAGCCGATAGTAGCAAAAAATACCCCACTTCAGGATATGAAGTCGAGCAAACCGAGAGGGATTGCCCCGGGGATCTTTATTTGTAGAGGTAATTGTATGAGTTTGGATGTAGATCAGGAAATTCTAGAAGACTTCTTGGTAGAGGCGGGAGAAATTCTGGAGCTTCTTTCAGAGCAATTGGTAGAGTTAGAGCAGAATCCAGAAAACTCTGATTTGTTGAATGCCATATTTCGCGGTTTTCACACGGTTAAAGGCGGGGCGGGATTTTTACAGCTAGACCCAATGGTTGACTGCTGCCATCATGCTGAGAATTTGTTTGATCTACTTCGCACAGGGGAAATAAAAGTCTCTGCGCCATTAATGGATGTGGTATTGCAGTCGCTAGACTCTGTTAATCGCATGTTTGACAGTGTCAGAAATGGTGATTCACCAGAAGATGCTGATCCTATGTTGATCAAGCAGTTAGAAGCTTACGCACGTGGCGAAGGATCAGTAGAAGTTGCAACAGCACCACTCGCGGCTTCTGCCCCTGCCAAAGCTGTTGCTGAACCGCTAGTGCAGTCCCCTATGTCTCCATCCGATGATTTCGATTTATTACTACAAGAGTCTAATACAGTTAAGCCCGTGGAGAAAAAGGTGTCAGGTAGCGATCTTATAACAGAGGAAGAGTTTGATTCTCTTATGGATGAGTTGCATGGAAGCACCGGTGCGCCAGGTAAAAAAGATGCCCCAGCCGCAGCGCCAGTGAGTCTAGAAGATGAGTTCGAAAATTTATTAGATGATTTACAAGCCTCAGGCCAAGGAGCCTTTAGCAGCGCTAGTACTTCAGCCGCTGAACCAGAACCCGTTATGGTCCCTGTAGAGGCCCCGGTCGCTGTTGACGATGTCGCGAGCGAAGAACAAGAGGTTGTTAAGGAAACGGTCGCAAAAGCGACGGCAGCAGCTAACAAAAGTGCCCCTAAAGGTCCTGCAAATAAAGCTCCCACCCCTGAAAGTAATGTGCGTGTTGATACCCGCTTACTCGATAAAATAATGAACATGGTGGGCGAGCTAGTCTTGGTCAGAAATCGTTTAGTTCGCTTAGGTGGAAATGGCGAAGACGAGCAAATGTCTAAGGCGCTTGGTACGTTAGATATGGTAACTGCAGATCTACAAATGTCTGTAATGAAAACCAGAATGCAGCCGGTTAAAAAGGTATTCGGTCGCTTTCCGCGCCTGATTCGAGATTTATCGCGTACTTTAAAAAAGGAAATACGCCTTGAATTAAGAGGGGAAGAAACTGATTTAGATAAAAACTTAGTAGAAGCGCTGGCTGACCCTCTCATTCACTTGGTGAGAAATTCGGTAGATCACGGTATTGAAACCCCCGATCGTAGAGAACAGGCAGGTTAAGCACGTGAAGGGCATGTTTTGCTTTCAGCTGAGCAAGAGGGTGATCATATCTTGTTAGTGATACAAGATGATGGCGCTGGAATGGACCCTGAAAAACTCAGAGGGCTTGCTGTTAAGCGCGGCATGTTAGACCAAGAGGCAGCCAATCGATTAACGGATCAAGAGTGCTTTAATCTAATATTTTCGGCCGGTTTCTCAACCAAAGAAGTTGTCTCTGATGTTTCTGGCCGTGGCGTCGGAATGGACGTTGTAAAGACTAAAATCACCCAGTTGAATGGTACCCTTGCTATCGATTCTGTGCTTGGCCAAGGCACAAGGATTGCGATACAAGTACCACTGACGCTTGCCATTATGCCTACTTTGATGGTCATCTTGGAAGACCAAGCATTTGCGTTACCGCTAGTGAATGTCAATGAAATATTTAATCTAGATTTAACCACCACCAATGTGGTTGATGGGCAGCAGGTGATCACAGTGCGTGATCAAGCGCTGCCATTATTCCATATGAAACGATGGTTGATTGATGGTCAAGGGCAAGCTGATCTTCCTGAGCAAGGACATGTTGTTATTGTTACTGTAGGTACTTTAAGGGCTGGTTTTGTAGTTGATCAGCTAGTTGGGCAGGAAGAGGTGGTTATTAAGCCTCTGGGGACTATTTTGCACGGTACAGCTGGGTTGTCAGGCGCAACGATTACCGGTGATGGACGCATCGCACTAATTATTGATATACCTAACCTACTTAAAGAACACGCCTAAAGAGCACTAATATCAATATTGAGAAGGTTTAATAACCCTTTCAGTATTGATGTATGCGTGGGAGATAAATATGGCTGTAAGGGTTTTAGTTGTCGATGATTCTGCTTTTTTCCGGCAGCGGATATCAGAAATCCTGTCGCAAAATTCTAATATCACCATTGTTGGCACTGCTAGAGATGGGCTAGATGCTATTGAAAAAAATAGCAGTCTTAGTCCTGATGTCATTACTATGGATGTAGAAATGCCCAAGCTAAATGGTATCGATGCTGTCCGTCAGATAATGCGTGAACGGCCAACTCAAGTACTTATGATATCCTCTCTTACACATGAGGGGGCTCAAATAACACTGCAGGCAATGGAAGCGGGTGCTGTTGATTATCTCACAAAAGATATGCGAGCTTGGATGAGCAAAAGCAAAAGTCTAGACAGTGAGCTTATTGACCGCATAATAGCGCTGGGAAAATCTAAGCACTTTGTTAAAAGCAGCTTTTTGACCAAACCTGCGTTGAGTAGCGGTATGAGCTCGGCTTCGAAATTACGAACCTCTCCGATTGAACGAGCAGCGACTAAAGTTAGTCCGCTTAAGCGAACAGTATCGAATAAGCCAGTCATTCCAAGAGGATGTAAAGTTGTTGTAATAGGATCTTCAACCGGAGGGCCTGCAGCGCTGCAGGAAATACTGACAAAATTACCAGCAACATTTCCGCTTCCCATATTATTAATCCAGCATATGCCTAACACTTTTACCTCGGTTTTTGCTGAGCGCTTAAATCAGCAGTGTGAAATTGAGGTAAAACATGCAGAATCAGGTGATAGATTGCTACCTGGGAGAGCATTGCTAGCTCCCGGCGGAATGCAGATGATGGTCGACGGCTCTGGTAGAGTTCAAGTGTTAGACGGTGATGATAGGTTAACTTACAAGCCCAGTGTGGACGTTACTTTTGCAAGTGTCGCTAAAGTATATAGCAATAGAGTGCTAGCTATTGTGCTAACGGGTATGGGAGCTGATGGTCGAGATGGGGCTAAGCTATTAAAAGCCGCGGGGGCAACGGTTTGGGGGCAAAGTGAAAGTTCCTGTACAATTTATGGGATGCCACAAGCGGTTGCTAAAGCTGGCTTAGTTGACAGTGTTATACATTTAGACGATTTTTCAACATGTTTAAATTACTGAAAAATATAATTAATAAAGTTATCTTAATGAGAGCTAGATTGTTAATCTAGAAGATGTTTTTAGTAAATTAAACGACGTTATTGAAATGTTAAAAATTATTAAGGACTGTCATTTAGGCAATAGTTTTAATCTTATCTAAAGTGAAGGCTGTAATATGCAAGTATGGGCAATTTCAAATCAAAAAGGTGGTGTAGGAAAAACAACTACAGCCGTTACACTTGCTGGCTTGTTGGCTGATTCAGGCCATGATGTTTTACTGATTGACTTAGATCCACACGGCTCTTTGACAAGCTACTTCGGCTATGATCCTGACGAAATTGACCAAAGCGTTTATGATTTGTTCCTGCCTGATGTAAAAGTTACCTCTTCATTCGTTGAGGATTTATTAGTACCCACCGTCTCTGAAAAAGTTCAACTGTTACCCGCTTCAACAGCTTTAGCTACACTTGAACGTCAGGCAATTGGCAAATCTGGATTGGGTTTGCAAGTGTCTAAAGCCATCTCTCATGTAAAGGATAGTTACGATTACGTATTAATTGATAGCCCACCAGTGCTTGGGGTCTTAATGGTGAATGCGCTCGCTGCTAGTAATCGATTAATAGTACCCTCACAAACCGAGTTTTTGGCATTGAAAGGTCTGGAGAGGATGGTAAGAACTATTTCTATGATTAATCGCGCTAGAAAAGTGAAGTTACGTTATACCATAGTCCCCACTTTTTATGATCGTAGAACGCAAGCATCAGTAAAGTGTTTGCGTGAATTACACAGTTTGTATAGTGCTGAAATAGCATCTGTCGTCGTACCTGTAGATACAAAGTTTCGTAATGCGAGTATGAAAGGGGTGTTTCCATCGAGGTTTGATCCTGGGAGTCGTGGTGTGTTGGCTTATGCCAAGTTACTTAAATCTTTGATTGAGGAGGATATCTTGTCATGAGCAAGTCACATCCCGATGGGCGTAATCAAAAATTAGTCATCGACTATCTAGAAGCTCTATTAGAGGATGCTGAGGATAATAATCAGCTAATCAATGTTGTTGATGAAGTCGCTTCAACACGGGTTATAGAGGCTATAGCAGAGCCCGTTAAGACAGCGGAGATCGAAGCGCCAGTTGCGATACAAGAGCCGATCGAAGAAGCAACAGCGACCGAAGAGCCAGCTGCGATCGAAGAACCAGCTGAGATGCAAGAGCCGATCGAAGAACCAACTGAGATACAAGAGTCGATCGAAGAACCAACTGAGATGCAAGAGCCGATCGAAGAACCAGCTGAGATGCAAGAGTCGATCGAAGAACCAACTGAGATGCAAGAGCCGATCGAAGAACCAGCTGCGATCGAAGAACTAGTTGAGATGCAAGAGTCGATCGAAGAACCAGCTGCGATCGAAGAACCAACTGCGATCGAAGAACCA
>Ga0105357_10002149_pt1 | contig 10604 bp, 7 predicted proteins | sample GOMGulsemesocosm_4_FD_83660 | JGI IMG/M metagenome (GOLD analysis project Ga0105357, IMG submission 83660) | Methane-oxidizing microbial communities from mesocosms in the Gulf of Mexico - GOM15B Gulf of Mexico | ecosystem: Environmental > Aquatic > Marine > Cold seeps | place: USA: Gulf of...
AAGAGCATGGTGGCAGTGTTGTGAATATAACTGCCGACTACTTTGGTGGTATGCCGCGCATGGGACACAGCGGTGCAGCTCGCGCCGGAATGGAGAATTTAAGTCAGACCCAAGCTATAGAATGGGCATCCAGTGGCGTTCGTGTGAATAGCGTAGCCCCCGGCTATATTGCTTCGTCAGGCATGGATAGCTACGAAGACCCAGACATGATTGCTCGCATACCCAAATTTGGCCAAGCCTGTCCGGCAGGCCGAATGGGGACCGAATCTGAAATCAGTTCGGCCGTGTGTTTTCTATTAAGTGATGGCGCAGCTTACATTAACGGTGCCACTATTCCCGTTGATGGTGGTAGCTCTCTATGCTTGAGCTCACCTCTTTACGATTTGAAAGTTGCCGAAAAAAATAATCAGGCTTTCAATGGGTTTCATCGAGCAACGACTCCAAATATTTTAAAATAAAGTAACTCAAAAAATACAGATTAAACATTTATTTGCCAAAGTTGGTAGTTAGTATTTGGCAGCAGGCTAACAAGGTTAAAAAGCGAGAACTCGTCATGGCTAAGTTAACATCTAAACTCAATGTTCGCGCCGCGGACTTCATTGAAAACAGCGCTCACATGCAGGATCAAGTAGATGATCTGTGTGAAAAATTAGAAGGCATTAAACTCGGCGGCGGCGAAGGTTCGCAACAACGTCACTTATCACGTGGTAAGTTATTACCTCGCGATCGAGTTAAATATTTATTGGACCCAGGTTCACCCTTTCTAGAATTATCTCAATTGGCGGCTCACGAAGTCTACGAAGACAACGTACCAGCGGCTGGCCTAATCACCGGTATTGGCCGAGTTAGCGGCCAAGAGTGCATGATCATTGTCAATGACGCGACCGTAAAAGGCGGCAGCTACTATCCTCTTACGGTTAAAAAGCATCTACGCGCGCAAACTATTGCCGAGCAAAACCACTTGCCTTGCATCTCCTTGGTTGATTCTGGTGGCGCAAACCTACCACGCCAAGACGATGTATTCCCAGATCGCGAGCACTTTGGTCGAATCTTTTTCAACCAAGCAAATATGTCGTCTAAAAACATTCCACAGATAGCGGCAGTTATGGGCTCGTGTACGGCGGGCGGTGCTTATGTACCCGCCATGGCCGATGAATCTATTATCGTTAAAGAGCAAGGCACGATATTTCTCGGTGGCCCACCGCTAGTTAAGGCTGCGACGGGTGAAGTCGTGAGCGCTGAAGACCTTGGCGGCGCCGACGTACACTGTCGTACTTCTGGAGTTGCTGATCACTATGCGCAGAACGACCACCACGCACTACAATTAGTTCGTCAATCGATCAGCCGCTTGAATCGTAAAAAACCAATCACCCTAGACATAAAAGATAGCGTCGAACCAACTTTCGACACCAAGGAAGTCTACGGCGTAATCCCAAAAGATTCCCGCAAACCTTACGACGTACGTGAAGTTATCGCCCGTATCGTCGATGGCTCAGAATTCGACGAGTTCAAAGCGCTTTACGGCACCACCTTAGTGTGTGGTTTTGCTAATATTTATGGCTACCCGGTTGGTATCGTTGCGAACAACGGCATCCTTTTCGGTGAGTCGGCACAAAAAGGCGCCCACTTTATCGAGCTATGCGCACAACGTAAAATCCCGCTTGTTTTCCTACAGAACATAACGGGTTTTATGGTTGGCCAACAGTACGAAGCCGGTGGAATCGCCAAACACGGCGCCAAGATGGTTACCGCCGTTGCCTGTGCAAAAGTTCCTAAATTCACCATCCTAATTGGTGGTTCTTTTGGTGCTGGTAACTATGGCATGTGCGGACGAGCTTACGACCCTCGCTTTATGTTTATGTGGCCTAATGCTCGAATTTCAGTCATGGGTGGCGAGCAAGCCGCTGGCGTATTGGCCCAAGTTAAACGTGACCAATACGACAAAAAAGGCGTCGAATGGAGCGCAGAAGATGAAGCTGAATTCAAGCAGCCCATCATCGATAACTATGAGCATCAAGGCCATCCTTATTATGCCTCTGCTCGCTTGTGGGATGATGGAATCATCGATCCGGCCGATACTAGAATGGTTTTGGGTTTAAGTATCTCAGCCACATTGAATTGCGAAATTGAGGACACCAAGTTTGGTGTCTTCAGAATGTAAGGTGGTGGTGATGAGCGAACAAACACTAAAAATCACCACGGACCCACGAGGCGTCCGGACCATTTGTATGGGTCGCCCCGATATTCACAATGCTTTTGATGATTCGGTTATTGCTGAATTTAGCGAGGCATTTTTGCAGGCTGAACAAGACCCAGCGGTACGCATTGTCGTACTCGCCGCCGAGGGAAAGAGTTTCTCTGCTGGCGCCAACCTCGGTTGGATGAAACGTATGGCCAGCTACAGCTACGACGAAAACTTAAGAGACTCTAACGCCTTAGCAGAAATGCTGCGCCGTTTAAATTTTTTAAGTAAGCCCACAATCGCCAGGGTCCAGGGTGCCGCTTTTGGCGGCGCTGTTGGCTTAGTCGCCTGCTGTGATATGGCGGTTGCCAGCCCTCGAGCGAGCTTTTGTTTAAGCGAAGTAAAGATTGGCCTGATCCCCGCGACGATAAGCCCTTATGTTATTGCCGCTATTGGTCAACGTGCTGCTCGACGGTATTTTTTAACCGCTGAGCGCTTCAAGGCCAACACTGCACTGCAACTTGGTTTGGTGTCAGAGATTCACGAAGAAGACCAGCTTGATGCCGGCGTAGATCAATTGGTCGATGCTTTATTAGCAAATAGCCCGAATGCTGTCGCCCAAGCTAAGCGCTTGGTCGCCGATGTTGCAGAGCGCGAAATCAGCTCTGAGCTAATTGCTGATACCAGTGCTCGTATCGCTGAGATTCGGGTCAGTGCAGAAGGTCAAGAAGGACTAGGGGCGTTTTTAGAAAAACGCAAAGCCAATTGGATTCAATAAAAACGGTATAAGACAATGTCAAACCAATCAGCGTCTACTAAATCAATGCCTAGCAAAACTATGTTCAACAAAATTCTAATTGCCAATCGTGGCGAGATCGCTTGTCGGGTTATTAAAACCGCAAAAAAAATGGGCGTTCGCACTGTCGCCGTTTATTCGGATGCAGATGCACACTCATTACACGTAGCAATGGCCGACGAAGCTATTCACATCGGAGCCTCACCCTCACGCGAGTCTTACTTGCTGGGTGATAAAGTCATCGATGCCGCCTTACGTACCGGCGCCCAAGCTATTCATCCCGGTTACGGCTTCTTGTCAGAAAACTCTGACTTTTGCCGCAAATGTGATGCGAACAACATAACCTTTATTGGACCACCGATTGGCGCCATTGAAGCAATGGGTTCCAAGTCTGCGGCCAAAACGATAATGGAAAAAGCCGGTGTACCTCTTGTGCCAGGCTACCACGGCGATGATCAGAGCCGGGATATAATAAAAAAGGCTGCCGATGATATGGGCTACCCTGTCTTACTAAAGGCTGCGGCCGGCGGTGGTGGCAAAGGTATGCGTCAAGTTTGGGATGAATCCGAGTTCGACGAAGGCTTAGAAGCTGCTAAGCGTGAATCTATGAACGCTTTCGGCGATGACCATATGCTGGTTGAGAAATACTTAACTCAACCTCGCCACGTTGAGATTCAGGTTTTCTGCGATACGCTAGGCAATGGCGTTTATTTATTTGAGCGCGATTGTTCTGTGCAACGTCGCCACCAAAAAGTTATCGAAGAAGCACCAGCATTTGGCATGAGTGAAGACTTACGAGCCCAAATGGGCGACGCTGCTCTAAAAGCCGCCCAAGCTATTAACTACCAAGGCGCTGGTACAGTAGAGTTTTTACTCGACACCGATGGCTCGTTCTACTTCATGGAAATGAATACTCGCCTGCAGGTAGAGCATCCTGTTACCGAATATATTACTGGCCAAGATTTGGTGGAGTGGCAGCTACGTGTAGCCGCTGGCGAACCCCTTCCTCTCAGCCAAGAAGAATTAAGTTTTAAAGGCCATGCCTTTGAAGCCCGTATTTATGCCGAAGACCCCGATAACGATTTCCTCCCTGCGACCGGAGTGCTTGAGTTTTTACAAGCACCAGAAGAAAGCGACCATGTTCGGGTCGACACGGGTGTCCGTCAAGGAGATGAAGTCAGCGTTTATTACGACCCGATGATTGCGAAGTTAATTGTATGGGATGAAAATCGTGACAAGGCCTTAGCACGCCTACGTAAGTCTCTGAAGGAATACCGTATCGGCGGCTTAACGACCAACCTAGATTTTTTGTACAATCTAGCCAATACCAAAGCCTTTGCCGATACTAATATCGATACTGGCTTCATCGAAAAGAATCATGCTGAAATATTCCATGATGATGAAAAGTCTTTGCTCCATGAATTACCCTTGGCTGCATTGTTTGTGGTCTTAGAGCAACAGCAAAAAGCCCAAGCACAAGCTCAAACCAGTGGCGATATTACCTCCCCGTGGCACAACAGTGGTAATTGGCGTTTAAACGAAGCTCACACACAAATCGTTGATTTAATGTTCCACGAGCAGGAATGTCCTGTCGATGTCGAGCGTGTAATACGTAATGGCCAGGTGAGTTACCTCATCGATATGGGAGACAGAAAAGTTTCAGCACAAGGCACTCTCGTCGACAATCATCTGCGGGCCGACTTGGATGGCCACCGCCTCAATGCGACAGTCGCTGCAAATAACGACGGCTTTAGCCTTTACACCGATACTGGCGCCGTTAGCTTTAAACTTGCCAAGCCAGATGTAGGTGACGTTGAAGATACCGGTGCTGGCGGTGGCTTAGTTGCACCAATGAATGGAACCATGGTCACACACTTAGTTAGCCCTGGCGCGAGCGTTAAGAAAGATGACGCTTTATTGGTAATGGAAGCCATGAAGATGGAACACACTATTCGCGCTCCCGCTGACGGCGTCGTTAACAGCTTTTACTTCCAAGCTGGAGAGTTAGTGGATGGCGGCGCCTTGCTATTAGAGTTTGAAGCCGCAGAAGACTAGCTCTAAAGCAGTGGGTTATTAAAATCTTGGTAGCGATAGGCGATATTGTAAATATGGCTATCGCCCTAAACTAAGAGCCGATCATGAATTACATTTATGATCGGCTGAATACGGCAGTTAAATAATATGTCTTTACCTCAACAAGTAAAAATTGTCGAAGTTGGCCCAAGGGACGGCTTGCAAAACGAAGCCACGCCAATTAGCTCAGCAACAAAGATTCAATTAATTCACGAACTGGCCGAAGCTGGTGTTAGTTATATTGAGTCAGGCAGTTTCGTGAACCCTAAATGGGTGCCCCAAATGGCAGGCAGCGAAGACGTTTTCAGTGGCATCGATAAAAAACCTGGCGTTCAATACGCCGCTTTAACACCCAATATGAAGGGTTATGAGCGGGCTGTTGCAGTAGGCGCTGACGAAGTTGCTATCTTTGCCGCTGCCAGTGAAGCATTCAGTCAAAAAAACACCAACTGCAGTATCGCTGAAAGTTTGGAACGTTTTGCCCCCATGCTCGAGGCCGCTAAAACTGCAGGCTTAAAAGTTAGAGGTTATGTGAGCTGTGTTGTCGGTTGCCCCTATGAAGGCGACATAAGCCCTCAGAAGGTGGCTGAGGTGGCTAAAGCTCTGATAGACATGGGCTGCTATGAAATTTCCCTTGGCGATACCATTGGTGTCGGTACACCCGCCAGCGTACAAACCATGCTCAAGGCTGTTATTGAAGAAGTCCCCGCTAGCAAACTTGCCGTTCACCTACATGACACCTATGGTCAGGCATTGGCCAACATCTACGCGGCACTTCAACTTGGGGTGGCCGTCGTAGATAGTTCAGTTGCAGGGCTCGGTGGCTGCCCCTACGCCAAAGGCGCCTCGGGTAATGTTGCCACCGAAGATGTGGTTTATATGCTCAATGGCTTGGGTATAGAAACCGGCATCGACCTAGATAAGCTAATAAGCTCTGGTAACAATATTTGCCAAGCTATTGGCCGAGGTAATGGCTCCAAGACCGCCAATGCCTTGTTAGCGAAACTCGCAGATTAACGCCTTCAGCCTCGAGCTTTAGTGATGACAGCTAAAGCTCGGGCGCTCCTGTATATTTAGGGTAAAAAAGCCTCTCTTAATATTCCAGCCTCTCCCCTGTTATCAATTCTTGATAATTGCACACTTAAGCTAATGTTAAGATAACTCTGTCATGCTAAGCGACAGCAAAGCTAGCAGCAATGAAATCAGACAACTCAATAACCTTAAGTCCAAAGACCGGTTTTATCGTTTTTTTGATAAACATTGCTATCATTATTCATCTCAACATTATTAAGTAGCTTATACACAATGAAAGCCGGATTACTAAAGATTAGCAAATTTGTCATATTTTCTTTTATTGTTCTTTTATCCGTGCTGTTCATCGCCGTGATTACGGTGCCATATACCGCGCCAGCCTTACTAAAAACTTTTAGCCCGCAGTTCCTAAACGGCCACCAGCTAAGAGTCGAAGAAGTGACTTTCGACTACCAAAAAAGCTACCTAGTGCTGAAACAGATCTCGCTTAGAAAATTTGACGCACCTGGGGACGCATACCCAAAGATCCAGACAGTCGCGTTACTCATGGACTTTAACGCGCTCAAAGAAAAACACATTCGCGTCAAAAACTTATCTATTGATGGCTTTCGCGGCAAGCTAGAAGAAATAAAGTCTGACTGGCAGCTTGGTGGAATATTGCTAAGCCAGTTAACGACTAAAACGAGCCTGCAACCTGACCAGAGTAATTCAAGCTCTGCGAATGTTAATTCCGTCTCAAAGTCCCCTTGGACATTTCAAATAGACCAGTTGACACTGAACGATTGGGAGTCAAAATTATTAACTTCCACACTTGAATCTGATGTTCACCTAAAAAGTATTAATGTTCATAACTTTGATAGCCGAGATGAAAAGCTGGACCTTAGGGTTGACGTAAATTTGTCTCTAGCTGACTCTAGAATAACGCTCAATCAAACTGGGCCGAATAATAGCAGTTCGAAAATAGAGGCTTTATTACTTGAAGGACAACACAACCTCAACGTTAAGTCGGCAATTATAAAAGGTAATAAAGCATCACCTAGTGTGTCGACTACCCTCGAAATATCCAACATTGATGCAAAATTGCAACTAAAACCTCAAGCACCAAATGAAGACGAAGGGGAAGTGAAAATACTTCCGCTTATTAATATCGCCAAACTTCAGTTAGAAAGCTTTACTGCTGAAAACCTTAGCGATATAAATACCATGAGTATTTCTACGGTGTCCTTTGATTTGGATAAAATTCAGGTTTTTACTGGAGATGACCTTAACGGTGAAAAAATCCAGCCGACGACTATTGAGTCGACAAAACTCAGTGGAATAACGCTAAATGACCAGCACCTTACATTCAACGATATTGCTATTCGACAAATTGGTGGCAGAGTTGATTTCCTCGAAGATTATAAACTCAAACAGATTCAACCTTTATTACAAGCCATATCTCAAAATACTATTGAGAAAACACCTGCCCCAACGACGACACGGAAAGAAAAACCTGAAGAGTTAGATAAAAAAACTCTTAAAGTTACCGTGAATCAACTATCTATCGATGATGTCGACCTGAATATTATCGACCATAATATAAAACCATCTAACGCCATTAAAACTACAATAGACTCTATTAAAGTAGCAGGTTTCAACTATCCTTTTTCTAATATAAACCAAACGTCACCAGCAAATTTCAACATAAAACTTGGCATCCAAAAGCTAGGGAAATTCACCCTACTGGGATCTTTGTTTCTCAAGGAAAACAGAATTACTGCTCAAGCCGACTATAGCCTCAAGAACCTTGATCTTGTCGATTTCTCACCTTATTTCCAAGAGCGCAGTGGGTATTTTGTCCATACGGGGCAACTGAATTCAGATGGTATTGTTAAACTGAGTGATGACGTCATCAATGCTTCAAATAAAATTCGATTGAACGCTATTGAACTTGAGAAAGCCCCATCAGATAAAGCCAATGAAATAGACCAACTGATCACCATGCCTTTAGACTCCGCACTTGGGCTTTTACGTGATGATGATGGCGATATTGAAATAGAGTTACCGATCAAAGGGAACATCAACTCCCCTGAGTTTGGCTCTGGCGATGTCCTCCGTCAAGTATCAACGACTGCACTGCGCACCGCTAGTTTAAGCTATTTAAAATATGCGTTTCAGCCATACGGCACACTCATCACGGTTGGTAGCTGGCTAAATGATCAGGCTCAGAAAATACGCTTAGATCCACTGCTGTACTCCAATGGTCAAAGTACGCTCAGCCCAGAACAGCAATCTTATTTACAAAAGCTCGCTGAGTTGATGAGTAAAAAACAAGCCCTACGTATAAAGGCCTGCCCGATTATCGCTAACAATGAGCTAGAATGGCAGAGTGTCCAACTAACGGCACAAGAAAATACTGACAAAAAAGTTGATGCGCAAAACACAACCTCACCCGATACCACCGGCACTGACTTTAAAGCTCTAGCTAAGAAAAAGCTCGAAGAAATAAGCCAACTGCGCTTAGACGCTCTGCGAAACGAACTTAGCACAAAACATCAAATCGCTGCCGAGCGAATTATTTCATGTAAAACTCAATTCAGTGATGACGGAAAAGAGGCAGAGTCTTATATTCACCTACAGATCTAAATTCTAGGGAATACCTAACCCTAGTAACAAACTTTATATGTGATCAATAAATTACCGCTATCGGGCTCAACACGAGCCGGGCCCGTCATCTACCCCAGCCTCAAAAAGCCAGTAAGCTTGTAATGTCTGATAAAATGAACCATGATTCACTTTATCGGACATTACACAGTGTAAACCTATGGCTTATCGACCCACCTCTAAAACTGAGGCCAACAAGGCCCACAAACAAGATCTAATCTTGCGAGCTGCTCGCCAACTGATATTGGACGGTGGGTTTTCAGCCCTTAGCGTCAGTGCGGTCGCAAAGACTGCCGGCATAGCGACAGGTTCGGTATATCGATATTTTCCGAATAAGATTGACCTGTGCATTGAGTTATTTCGCCAGTTAAGCGGAAACGAAGTTGATGAGATGAGACTTATCGCCCAGGGTAACCTCGCGGCAAGCCAAAGAATGGCCTTATGCTGCCATAGCTTCATTAGGCGCGCCTTTCGAGCTCCAGTGCAGTCTTATGCCCTTATGGCTGAGCCTTTGGACCCTGCTCTGGAAGCAGAACGGTTATTGTATCGCCGATCTTATGCCGAGGTGTATCAAGGCATTATTGAAGACGGTATCAAGTCGGGGGAATTTTGCGACCAGGATGCCCTCACTAGTAGTTTGAGCATTGTAGGCATGCTAGCCGAGCCGCTATTAGAGCCCCTCAACCTCGCTCGAGGACAAAATCACACCAACGATAATGATGATGCGCTTTCTCTTCAAATCACCAATCTGTGTTTACGTTCTTTAGGTGCATCGGATGCCAAGCCAGAAACACTCCAACAACTACCCACATTCAGGCAAAGGAATAAAACCCTATGACGAATCGATACCCAATGGCCGAAGCTATCCAGGCCAACACCCACGAAGTTGAAAACATGCCTGGTGTACTTGAAAACTATAATGTTTTTGAGAATGACGCCGCCCTTCAAGAAGCCGTTGTCCGAGAAGGGGCTAGTTGGGCTATCCCTCAACTCAAAAAGTTTGGGGAGGTTTGCGGTAGCGCTGACGCCATACTTCGTGGGGTACAAGCCAATCAAAACAAGCCAGTACTGCAGACTCATGATCGTTATGGGGCGCGGGTAGACCTCGTTGAGTTTCACCCCGCTTACCATGAGCTCATGGCTAGCTCTTTCGCCAACGGTATTGGTGGCCAGCCATGGACCGAACCCAAGGTCGGCGCCCATGTAAAGCGTGCTGCCAGCTTTTACATGCAAACCCAAGTTGAAGCCGGTCATCTCTGCCCCGTGTGCATGACATTTGCCAGCGTCCCAACCCTGAAGAAACAACCTGAGATTGCGGCGAGCTGGCTGCCCAAAGTTATGTCTGGCGGTTACGACCCGCGTAATGTACCCCACATGGAAAAACAAAGCCTAAATATTGGTATGGCAATGACCGAAAAACAAGGTGGCTCAGACGTACGTCGTAACTCCACTAAGGCCTATCCTATTGGCCAACCCGGCGCGGGCATGGAGTATGAACTAGTCGGTCACAAATTTTTTGTTTCTGCCCCCATGTGTGATGGCTTTTTGGTTCTCGCGCAAGCAGCGGGCGGAATCTCATGTTTCTTGGTTCCTCGCTGGCGGCCCGATGGCACTAAAAATCCTCTTCAAGTCATTCGCCTGAAAGACAAAATGGGTAATGTTTCGAACGCCAGCAGCGAAACTGAACTAAGAGGCGCATTTGGGTGGTTGATCGGTGATGAAGGTCGTGGGGTCGCCAACATTTTAGACATGGTTTCCAGTACTCGTTTTGATTGTGTCAGTGGTAGCTCAGGAGCAATGCGCGCCCATATGACACAAATTGTGCACCACACCAGTAACCGCGAAGCATTTGGTAATCGTCTAGACCGCCAGCCTCTG